>Ga0326727_10005218_pt1 | contig 37513 bp, 23 predicted proteins | sample MB2enrmetagenome_FD_207643 | JGI IMG/M metagenome (GOLD analysis project Ga0326727, IMG submission 207643) | Lab enriched peat soil microbial communities from McLean, Ithaca, NY, United States - MB29MY | ecosystem: Environmental > Terrestrial > Soil > Wetlands > Peat | place: USA: New York... | reverse complement strand
ATTCCGTCTTCGGGCCGCGGATCGTAGACCTTCTCCTGCCTGCGCGTAACCTGATGGATCAACCGGTTCGCGCGGGCGTGAACGTGGCGCGGCACCCGGTGACTCTCCTTGAGGATGATCTTGTGGTCCTCGGGGATTTCGGGGTCCAACACCGCATCCGGCGTCGCGCCGCACCAGGAGTAGATGGTCTGGTCGTCGTCGGCCGCAATGATGAAGTACTGCGCGTTCTCACCCCACCTGCGCACCAAGCCCAACTGCATCGGGTTCAGGTCTTGCGCTTCGTCGGCGAAGACAACGTCCGGCCTCTTCGGGGCGATGCGGATCTCGCGCACTGCGGTCTCGATCAGGTCACAGAAGTCCATCACCCGCCGCGAAGCCTTGTAGCGGCTCCACTTGGCGGCGAATTCTCGAAGCGCTGCCGGCCAAAGTTCCATGGACCGCATCATTCCCCGAGATCGATTCAACTCACCCAGCCAGTAGTCGCCGCCTCGCACGACGTCGAGGAGATCCTCGTCGGATTCCTCCCCATCCAGCTTTCGGTCCTTCTTTGCGGGAGTGATCCGCAGATGGGGGTTCTCCCGGTTCCATTCCTCCACGTGAACTTCAGCGATTTCGGGACGGCCCAGTGCGTGCCAGCAGTGGGAGTGCAGTGTTCCAACGCGGTCGGGACTGACTGGGAGATCTTGCCCAGCGAGTTCGGCGGCTGCCGCGCGCGAGAAGCTCGTCACCAGCACGGAGTCCTTACCGAACCGCTTGACGGCGCGGCGGATCTGCCGGGTCAGGTTGGTGGTCTTCCCGGTGCCGGGCGGTCCGAAGATGCGGTACTCGGCCGTAATGGAGTGGTCCCTATCGCCAATTGCACTGAGAGCTTCTTCAATGTCAGGATGGTCCGGCATCGCACGTCTCCTCGCTGGCTCCAACGTGGGCGCCGGGAGCGAACTCACTTGAGGGCAGCAGCCACCGGCTTTGGTCCCGCAACCGCGTCCGCTTGAGCCTGGTGCTCGAAGCGCCGAGGGCCGAAAGCATCGCAGTCACCTCTTTGATCGCGCGATTCTCGCCCCACGCTTTGTTGATGTGCTGCTGCAGGTCGTGCGAGCAAATCGCGACCTGTCCTTCGTATACCGTGGGCTTGAAGCGGGTCTGATAGGGATGATCTTCTTCCGCGTCAATGAACGGCGTCTCGGAGAGATACCGTTCTACGTACAGCTTCGCGGCTCCCACGAGATTTGCTTCGTCGCCGCCGTCTTCGACTGTCAAGGCGTTCAGGATCATCTGAGCGACGCGATCCCAGACCTTCGGCGGAATTCTCGGGACCAAATGATCAACCGCACTCGCGATCTTCATTCGGAAACTCTGTTGCCCGACGAGTTTGTCAACGCTGGGGAACCCGATCTTGGTGGCTTCGAGTTCCAGCCGGTAGGTTGGTTCCTGACCGTCAATCTTGACGATACGGAGCAAGCGGACACCGACAACGTTTGAGATCTGGTCACACAGGAGAGCCCGCGCGGTTGGAGAATCCGGCTTTGTTTGTGGCGATGGATGGCCACCATCCTCACCAGCCCCCTCGAAGGATCTGCCGGGCGCCGGGTTGTCGTTTCGCTTGGATGCTTTTGAAATGGTCCGCAGGAAGTAGTCGAGGCGCGTTCGTTGCTGCTTGCCGTGGATTCTCCGGTGGTGGATCATCAGGTCGATGACCTGCTGTTCGGACAGACGTGCATCCAAGCCAAAGTTGGCGAGCGCCAAGTCATAACCGGACTGGGACTGGTCTTTGAGGTCCTCGCGCTGGCGCAGCCAGGTCTTCTTGAAGCGCGGGTCGGCCATGTACCGGTTGAGAAGATCATCCGGCACGGCCGCGTTCGAGTTAACGGACAGTGACTTATCGGCAGACTCCTCTTTCCAAGCCCGGCTGGTACGATCCTGTTCTTCCACTTTCGGTATTCCTTGGCCCTCAAGGCATTCCACAAAGTCGCTCGGATTGTAGCGGCGGCCGGTCTGGGAGTGGATTGAGACGGGCTTCAGATTCGCCGGATCTTTACAGTTTTGGGTTCCGGGGACCCGGAGAACACGCGCGAGATCGGCGAGACGATCAAACGCCCAGCCGCGCGCCGCCGCGTTGGCACGAAGAAGAGATTGCCAACGAAGCGCGAGATTTCCGGCGTCACGGCGTTCCTCTTCCGACTCGAAGATAAGCGGCTCGCGAAAAAGCCACCAGGCATGTGCGCCGTTGCCGGTCCGGACGACGAATGTGGGCGGCAGTTGTTCCGGTAGGATCTTCAGCGCATCTTCGACAGTCGCTGGTAGCGCGCTCTTCGAATGCGCTTCTGACTTCAAGTCGAGGTCGGCCCACAAACCGAAAATGCCAGCCACTTCGTTCGAAGGGCAGCGGCGGGTGGCACCATGATCTTGGCCGGAGAGGCCGACGCCGACATAGAGATCCCGATCGCGGAGCGATTCCGCGAACTTGATGGCGCTTTCGATGTTCTGGAACCAGTGAGATCGCTTCTCTGGAAGTGTCCAGAGCAATAGGTACAGTTCCTCCGGCTTGCCGGCGGACAGCGCTTCGAGAAAGATGCGTGCTTCAGATGGAACCGGCGCTGCATCCATGACGCTCACGGCTCAAGCCTCAATTCCGAACGCGCGCGCGACGGCGTAAGTAACAGCGCCGGGCATGGACGTTTCCTGTGCTTCACCCACAGCGCCATTGATGCGGACCTGGACGTGGATACCGCCTTTGTCGTCGCCGCTGATGCTGTACGCCTGCGGCGCAGCCTCCTGCAGGAGCCGAAAGGCGTCGTCGAGTTTGTCAATGGGCTGAAAACGCCAGCGCGGCATCCAACCGCGGTTTCCCATCATGAACCTGTCCGGGCCGACGGACCAGCCCATGACCCGCTCGGCCAGGATCGCCGTGAGCTGGTCATGGGTCATTGCGCGGCCTCGGTTACTCTCGCGGAAGCCGCAGCAGGCGCAGACATATTGGCGCGACCGTCCAGGTAAGCCTGGAGGTCGGCTGTGGAGATCCTGATTGTGCGGCTGCTGATGCGCGATGCGCGGAGTTCGCCGTCGGCGATCAACTTCCGCACTGTTGACCGAGCGCACTGGAGCTTCGCGCTCACCTGCGCCACCGAGAGTAGCTTTGAAACCGCCATATTCTGTGCTCGATTTGATTCTCAGGGCGAGTACAGCGGTCAAACCATTGCCCGTTTGTTATGTCATTGTGAGCGGCGCATTTTCGGGAGTTGACGTGCGATTTGGGCAAGAACGGGCTGCCCGTTTTGGCCGATGGAAGCGATTGGAAACATTGGACCGAGGCAGCGTGACTTTGCCCGTTTTTGCCCGTTCGTTAGTTTCGGCTTGCCCGTTTTTTTGAGACCTCGCGCGACAGCGGGTAGCCCTTGGCGTTTCTGATTCGGTCGAGGCAGCGTTTGGCAGCTTCGCTACCCAGGTCCAGTCCTTCGGCGCGCAGGGGTTTCTTCACGTTTGTATCCCTCATGATCTCGGCGTTCGTAAGAGTGCAGAATCGTTCTCTGCCGATGGCCTCGTGAACGCGCACATCGCGCTCGGAAAGTGGCTGGCCCCCCTTTGGCGCTGATGCGGGACGACCCTTTCCGCCGACCACCGGCACGGTCGCCTGGATGACGGACTCGACGGCGGCAAGGCGCAATGCAGCTCTGTCGTGGGGCAACTCATCCGGCAACTCCCGCATTGCCAGGTTGAGGGTATGTTGGCCGTCCTGATCCGCCAGTCGGTCGTCGCAGGCTTCCATGACGCCTCTGGCCACAAGCGCAGTTCGAACATCGGCCGTACCTGGCGATTTTGGGATGGAGATGTTCAGCAGGCTCCCGAGCTGGAGATCTACAGCCGCAAACAGACAACGCTGCCACTCCTCGGTGCGGTCCGCGTCGTAGCTCTTTTTCAGGAACTTGGAAATCCACTGCACAACCTGATCAGTGATTTGTGTGTCTCCGACTACCTTCGTTCCCAGGACGACGCCAAGAACGCCGACGGCATCGGAACAGAATGCCGCCGGCAGTTCATCAATGACAACACCGCGGCCCGCCTGCCGACGCAGTCCTTTCTGCAAACTCTCGGTCTCGTCCGCCGCGAGAATGCCAGCATCTGCGCCGAAACCCAAAATGGCTACGGTCTGGAAATCCTGCTGTGCCCCTTGCCTCGTGGCAGCCTCGCGAACAAGCGAAGCGAATTCAGAATCCCTGCTGGCGTCACGCCGTAACCAAGCACCGAAGGCCCTGCTCAACTCCGTGCGACCGTCTTCGGACGCGCGTCTTCGCAGAGCCGCACGGGCATCCGCCAACAGGAACTCTGACGTAGTGCTCACAGGAACCATCTACCCTTTCCGATGCGGCCCAACATTACCTCTGGGTTCCATCGGTCCGTGAGCGACAGGTTGCCAAGCGCATTCGCGATTAGATCGGAATACTGGATCGTCACCGGCACCGACGCCGGGAGAAACGTTCGCCATGAGTGACAAGCAAACGTGAACACCTGCCTGGTCAAGTAGGTCATGTCGGTAAAAGTGGAATCCCGGTGCAGACTCAGGAACACCGGGTGAGGCGTGCCATCTTCAGGCCGCTTCACCTCTCGCGGACCGGTTAGCGACAGCAGTACTTCTCGCTTCCCAAGTTCCAGGTAACGGCCTCTCTCTGGCGCATAGACTCCTTTGGTGCGCCTGCTTTCGTAGTCGAAAGCGCCATTCTGGTTCCTGTCGAAGAGGATGTACGGATGCTCGTCGCTCAGTTGAACGAATGCGTACTCGACGTCGTAGTCCCCGAGTTCCTTCAAAAGCCCTTTGATCGATTGCACCTCTTCGCCGCTGAATTTCTTGAATCTTGCGTGGAACACCAACCGGACATGATCCCTCGGCTGCCAATTCATATCCTGGCGCACTTTCAGAATGGCGGCCCGGAGCGTTTCGAGTAGGGCCGTCTGGTATTCGTCCATGGAGACCGCCTTCGAAGAATTGGACAGATGGTAGTTGCCGTCTCCGCTGAAGATGGTCGTAATGCCGACGAACCGCTCCCGCTCACCCAGGCGGCTCTCCCCGATATTGGCGCTGCCGAGCCCGATCACCAGTTCGTGGGCAATCGTGGGATTTGCTTTGAGGAGCCACGGAATCCCATTCAGCTTGGCGTAGCTCGCCAGGCCCATGTTGTTGAGCACGTAGATGAGCTCGTTGTCCGGTTTCCGAGTTGTTTCAATTTCGAATTCCTGAACCGGAATCTGGAGCGTGTGGAAACTGGCCTTGCTGGCAAAATACGGATTGGCCTTTGGGGCCAGTTCATGGAATGGTTCTTCTATCTGAACGAACGCCAGGTCGAATTTCTGCCCGGAGCCATGCTTCTCCAGCGCGTTTTGGCAGGCCTTCCTATACGAATCAACCGAGTTGCCCTCCGTGAGGAAAAATTCGTATTGGATGTCCTGCAGCGCATATTTCCGGCGGAAGCCTTTCTCGAAGTAGTTTGTTTGACGCTTCGGTGGCCGGCTCCTATCGCGCGGTGGCGGCGGTGGTGGCAGTTTGATTCCCTGATCAAATTTGTGGAGGAACTGCTCTACCTGACCCTTCATGGATTGCTGGCACACCACACAGATTCGCGGCTGGTTCGGCGTGAAGACTTGGGACGTATACGGTCCGTGTTCTGTCAGGCCCCTGTCATGCCATGTGTCCGTCTTCGAGCCAGTCTGGTTGAAAACATAGACTGGCCGCGGCGCGGATTCCAGACGCGGAAACGACGCGCTGGCGCTGTCGAGAAGGGGACCGAACGTAAACGGCACGCCGGGCGCCATCTCGTGCTGCTGACTTCCGAAGAAGCCGACGATCTTCTTGATGCGATCAAGCCGAGTGGGACCATGCCTCAAAGCGGCTCGTTTGGCTTCGAGGAGTTCTTTGACCTTCGGCGTGCGTTCCGAAAACACGTGCTGGAGACAGGCGGCGAACGACTGACTCCAGGGCCACACCTCGCTCGCTTCAACACTTTCGATGCCATCTCGGGAATCCGTCAGGCGAACTCGTGAGCCGTCCCGCGATTTAACGCAGCCGACCAGTTCAAGGTGCGGTGCGATCCGAACGTCTTCGCTGGGTACGCGCCTACGCACGTAAGCTCCCTCGAGGGACAAGCCGTCGTCCATCAACTCCCGAACCGTCCGGTCGATCATCCGGGTCGTGCGCACGTCCACCACGGCGGCGATCAATGCTTCCTGCTTGAAGAAGTACACAGGGCGGATCGCCACTTCATATAGGAGTCGAACGCCAAGCCAGTCCGGTGGCGAAATCCCAGGAAGCTGCCGAAGCAGATCGTCACGGGCAATGAACTCCATCGGATCGTAGCTCAAGACCGTGCGTCCCATTCCGGCCAGATACGTCAGCAACGCGTTCCGCACCAGCGCGGCGGCCAATCCGAGGTTTTCCTTTAGCCGGATCGTCTTAGGGTTTCCGATAAACGCGGCGTTGGCGACGACGGAAACAGCCAGGATAGTGTCTGGCCCGTCCCGTCGGAAGACGTGAGTGCCGTTATGCTCGCGTCGAAGTTGCTTCAGAACCTGCTTGCCGTCCTCGCCATAGGGCAGGCATCCAACCTCCAACTCAGCGTCCTCAAATCGGACAGGCGAAAAGTTCAAGACCTGGGCGGCCGCCGCCGTCCGCGTTTTTTCCATCTCTTCAACTTCAGAACAGTTATTCAACATTTTGTTTGACCATCGCGGCCGGCCCGTGGTATAAAAACACTAAGGGCGTAGGTCGCAATCATGACCCCTCGCTCGGTGTTGCCCGCTGGCCTGAGAAACCGTGGCACCACGAAAACCGTAAAGATTTGCCGGGCCGCTCAATGGCGGCCCCTGTAGTTTGCCGCTACCTTTCTCCCTCTAAGAAAATCTCTTCCCGAATAATGAGCTAATCGGGAAGGCTGTGCAGTCTACATTATAATCGAGTCCAGTGAACTGTGCTATGCAAAAATCAGTCCACTGAACTGTGCTATAAGGAAGCGATGGCCAAAGCGACGGAGAGCTTCTCGACGGGCGACGCAGTCCGGATCACCGGTGTCTCCTTCCGCAATATCGATTACTGGGCAAGGACAAAGTTCATTGTGCCGAGCATCGCGGAGGCGCAGGGAACCGGCACGGATCGCAGGTACTCGTTCTCTGACCTGCTTGCACTGCGGGTTGCGCGGGAGCTTCGCGAAGCCGGCGTTTCAACACAGTCGCTTCGCCGGGTCGTGGATTTTCTGCGCACGAAGAAGGGCTTGACCCAGCCGCTCGCGGAGTGCCGCCTGATCGTCACCGGCGCCGACGTTCAGGTCGCGACCAGCCCTGAGAAGATAATGAGCGTTCTGCAAACGCCGGGCCAGACTTCCTTCGCCTTCGTCTTCGATCTAGCGCGAACCGTGGGCGAGATGAAGCAGGAAATAGGGATCAGCGAACGGAAGCCTCCCGCTCGCGCGTCGGCCTCCCAACCCGTTCGTAAACCTGCAACGCGGCGCGCCGGCTAACGGCTTCCGCCGGTCGGAACTCCGCTTTCTGGGCCTGCGCTGGGCTCTTCCAGTGCGGGTTGTATTTCCGTTCCGACTTTCTGTCACAATAACCGAGTGGGACAGATCGAAACCGGCAACGAATCTCCCGAGACCCGCTGGTATTCCGTCAACGAGGTCGCCAGTCACCTCGGCGTGGCGATTGACACAATTTACCGCTGGATTGAGCGAAAGAAGTTGCCCGCCCATCGTGTGGGACGCCTCTGGAAGTTCAAGCTTGCTGAGGTCGATGCTTGGGTTCGTTCGGGCGGTGCCGACGAAACCGGGGAGACTGGCAAATCGTGAAGGGGTTCGACAAATCTCTACTCGATTCGCTCGTCGGCACCCGTGTCAGGTTGCCGGGCCACTTCGAAGGACAGGTCGTCATCGAATCAGCCCGAGCTCTCGGCTCCGGAGTTGAATTACGCGTCAGGCTGGCGAGTGGCCATCTTGACGAGGCCGTTCTCTCCGGCGACGACGTCGCTGGCCTACTCGAAATCCGGCCAGGCGAGCCGGAAACGCTCCGGCCGGTTGACGCCGATAAGCAGCGCCTGCTGGTGGAATCCGCCCGTGTACGCCTTGCTTACGCTTACGACCGCCAGTTTGCCGTGAGCCTGTCTGGAATCCGCACCCTCCCCCACCAGATCGAAGCGGTTTATCTCAAGATGCTCCCGCAGCCACGCCTGCGCTTCCTGCTCGCCGACGATCCCGGCGCTGGCAAGACGATCATGGCGGGTCTGTTGATCAAAGAACTGAAGCTCCGCGAAGCCATAGAACGCTGTCTCATCGTGGTGCCTGCCCCGTTGACCATCCAATGGCAGGACGAGATGATGCGCTTCTTCGGCGAGACGTTTCAGATCATTCACACCGGCAACGACCAGCAGCAACTGATCAACCTCTGGCAGAGGGAATCGCTCGTAATCACCTCCCTCGATTACGCCAAACAGGATGATGTACGGGAGCGCATCTGGCAACAGCGTTGGGACCTCGTCATCATTGATGAAGCGCACAAGTGCAGCGCCTACACGAAGCGCTCGGCGGGCCGTGGCGACGAGGTCGATAAGACCAAGCGCTACCAACTCGCGGAGAAGTTGGCCGCGGCCGACAATCATCTACTGCTCCTGACCGCCACTCCGCACCACGGAGATGAAGACCGCTTCAGCCACTTCATCCGCCTGATCGATCCGGACCTCTTCCCGGAACCACATAAGCTCGGGGAGGAGACCGTCAAGGTCATCCGCCAGGACATCCTGCGTCTGGGGCCCGATTGCCCTTGGGCACTCCGCAGGCTCAAGGAAGACCTGCGGGACATGGACGGAAATCGGCTCTTTCCGGACCGTCACGCACACACAGTCACGTTCAAGCTGAGCAGGGAGGAGTATGACCTCTACAAGGCCGTTACGTCTTACATCAACGAGTTCCTGCCCCAGGCCAGCGGCAAGCGCAAGAACAGCGTGGCGCTGGCCCGGACTGTCTTCCAACGCCGTCTCGCCAGTTCCACCCGGGCGATCCACGAATCTCTTCTGCGGCGCCTGAAGAAACTCCAGGAAATTGATCGTGAGCTTCAAGAGCTTCCCCCGTCGCAGCGTGGGAAGCGGCTGGCCTACCTGCAGGGCCGAATCACCGACAGCGAACAGGATGAGGACGACCTCGACGACGAGGCGCGCGATCACCTGTTGGATGAAACCACCATAGCCCAGGGTCTGGATCAACTCCAGGCAGAACTCGCCGCGCTGGGCGAGTTGGAGGCGCGCGCGGCGAAGGTTCGATCTCGCGGCGAAGATTCGAAGCTAGCGGCACTCAGGGAATGCCTGACCAAAGCTGAATTTCAGGAACTTCACGACGGGCGCGGCAAGTTGCTCATCTTCACCGAACATCGGGACACGCTGAAACACCTCCGGGAGCATCTCGAATCCTGGCGCTATGCCGTCTGCGAGATCCATGGCGGGATGAATCCCCACGAGCGGAAGAAGGCGCAAGAGGAGTTCCGGACTTCGCAGCAGATCTGTGTGGCGACCGAAGCGGCCGGGGAAGGCATCAACCTTCAGTTCTGCCATCTGATGATCAATTACGATCTTCCTTGGAACCCCACTCGGCTGGAACAAAGGTTGGGCCGCATCCATCGCATTGGGCAAAAAGACGATTGCCACGCGTACAATTTCGTGGCTAGCGACTCCGAGGACGGTCAGCCGATTATCGAGGGGCGCATCCTGGAGCGCTTGCTCCATAAGCTCGACCAGATGAAAGTGGCCCTGAATGACCGCGTCTTCGACGTCATCGGCGAAGTGCTTTCTCTCAATGACGTGAACCTGCCGGAGATGCTCCGCGAAGCGGCGTATGAACCGAGGCGGCTCGAAGAGTATCTCGACCGCATCGACCAGATCGATCCGTACCGCCTGAAGCAATACGAAGAGGCAACAGGACTCGCGCTTGCGCGCGCCAACGTCGATTTTTCGACATTTCTCAGATCGAACGTCGAGGCCGAAGAGCGGCGCTTGATGCCCAAGTACGTCGAGGAGCAGTTTTTGAAGGCGTCCCAGGAGATCGGCCTGAGGGTCGAGGCCCGCGCCGACGGCCTGTGGCGCATCGAGCACGTTCTCGCCGACCTGCGCTCAGAGCGGCGCGAGAGCGTTCGGCGTATCGGTAAGCCCGAGCCTTTTTATCGCAAGCTCACGTTTCACAAGGAGCATCTTGACCAGGATGCGCACCTCGACGCGGTTCTCGTAGGGCCGGGGCACGCACTTTATGCGGCGGTAGATGAAAAGCTCAACGAAGCTCTCGCTGGTCTCCATGCCGGCCAGGCCGTCTACATCGACACGCAGTCCGAAGTCCCCTACGGCCTCCACTTCTTTGAGATGTCCGTTCGGGGCCAAACGAGTCAGGGCGAGCCGGTCACGATCAGCGCCGAGTTGGTCGCCGTGCGCGAAGAATCGGGAACGGGTTTGCAGCCTGAAGATAGGTTCTCGGTGGTTCCGGCTGACGTTCTCATTGACCTTCCGGCGCACCCCTCGCCACCGGAAGCGGTTTGGCCCCTGGATCTTGGTCCGGCCACGGATTTCCTCAAGACCACGCTTCAGATGGAAAGGCGCGCCGCCAGCCAGGAAGAGCGCCGGCATTACGCGCAGGTCTGCCGGGACTACCTGGAGAAGTCCTTCAATGCCCGGATTCGCGCGGCGCAGGACCGTGTCTTTGGGCTTCGCGCCCGCGAGGCTTCATCGCCGGAGGTGGGCCTGGCACGCCAGCGGTCGGAGCAGGATCTCGCCGACCTCCAGCGGACCCGTCAGGATCGTCTGGCCGGCCTGGATCGTCTCACCATCGCCCGACATGGTCCGGTAAGGCATATCGCCACTGCGCTCGTCTTCCCATCGACGGCGAGTTCGGCTGCGCAGATCAACGCAATACTCGAAGATATCGATCCCGTGTTGAAACGGCGTATCGAACTGGCGGCCGAAGACGTGGTGCTCGCATTCGAATCCGCCCGTGGGTGGGAGTGCGAAAAGGTCGGGCATCTAAAGATAGGCTTCGACATCCGCAGCCTTGGTCCTGCGAATCCCCAAACCGGTTACCGCGATCCCGTTCATGGCGTTCGCCGGATCGAAGTCAAAGGGCGCAAGAAGGGGCAGCCTATCCGCCTGACCACCAACGAATGGTACAAGGCCCAACAACTTGGCGATTCCTTCTGGCTCTACGTGATTTGGGACCCACTGCACAGCCCGCACCCTACGCCAGTAATGATTCAAAACCCCGCCAAGCATCTTGAGCACGCCGCAAAACCGGTGGTGTCGGCAAGGTTCTATGACGTGCCCGCCGAGGCCATCGAACAAGCCGCGAGAGCAATCCGATGACAAAGATCGAAGAACTTGCGCCGCAGCATTCAGGGGCACTGTATCAGGCAACGCTTTTCCCGTCTGCACCGGAGCATTTCATCGCCGAGGCGTTTGTGAGCGCGGACGAAATGGGCGCATGGCATCGAAACGGATGGCTGTCCTTCGATCCACTTACAGTCGCACAGTACGACGAAAAGGAGCGCGTGGAAGTACTATTCATCAAGGGCCTCGCCCGTTCGGGTTTGAGCGATGCCATGATCGACCGTACGCTCTCCAGTCTGGATAAACCATACTGCTACGGTCCCTCGACCACCTTCTTTTCGTTCGCTGAGAACCGCTGGATTAGTTTGCCGCCAGAACGAGACCAGGCAGATGTGACGAGCGAGTACCTCGATGAACTAATTGAAACCCAGGACTGGGATTCGCTGCGCGAATTGCATGGCAAGATTTCCCAGGCCCTTGAAGATTCAGAGGACACGAATGAGTGACGAAAAACGCCTGATCGAAGACTATCTACCCATCGAGGCAATTTCCGCCGAGGGCAGTCGGGAGAAATCAGTCCGAAAGGGGCACATCTCCACTCTGCACCTCTGGTGGGCGCGTCGGCCGCTAGTCGCGTGCCGCGCCGCCGTCTACGGCGCGCTCGTACCCGCGTCCCGGTTCGTGCCCAACGGCGGAACAGATGAGAAGAAGAAGTCCCTTGGTCGTGCCAACTCCGCGAAGTTCGTGAAGGCCCTCTGCGTTTACCCCGGCGAGCCGCGTACGATTCAGGAGGCACAAAGGCATATCTTCATCGGCCATGCTGATCGGTTGACGCAGGAACTAGCCGACTGGAAGGCCAACAGCGCGCCCAAACCCGGATGGGTGGAGGAGTTCAAATTCTCGGGTACGACGGTAACGATAGAAGACATCACTGTTGGGCGCGCGCCGCGTCCCCGCGTCCTAGACATGTTTGCCGGCGGCGGGACGATCCCGCTGGAAGCCCAGCGTCTGGGCTGCGATGCCTACGCCCTCGATCTGAATCCGGTTGCCCACATCATCCAACTATGCACGCTCGTCTATCCGCAGAAATACGGCAAGCCCGAGACGACGGCGCGCGGGATGACCGGTCCGAAGAATGAGAAAGGTGAGAACACGTGGGGCGGACTAGCCGATGAGGTTCGTTACTGGGGCAATTGGGTCCTGACGAAGGTGAGGGCAGAGATCGGAGGCTTGTATCCGCCAATCCCGGACCCGACGTACAAGGGCAAGAAGCCACCGCTACAATCCGCTTGGTTTAAGGAGCATGATTTCGACGACATTCCCCCAGGCTACCTCGTGCCCGTGGCCTATCTATGGACCCGAACCGTCAAGTGCAAGAATCCCAGTTGTGGCGCGACCGTTCCACTGATCAAACAGACATGGCTTTGCAAGAAGGATGATCGGTGTGTGGCTATGAAGATGGTCGCTCCGAAAGGCAAGAAGGAAGCCCACTTCGAGATCGTCGAGGCAAAAACCGAGAAGGGGCTAGGCTTCGATCCTGCCGGATTCTCTAGGGCCGGCAACGCCGCCTGCCCATTCTGTGGTTCGGTGGCCGACCTTGACTATGTTAAGAGTGAGGGGTGCGCTGGCCGTCTAGGTGAACAGTTCCTGGCACTTGTGGCGTCAAATGCTTCGGGCAGAGGGTGGAGCTATTGGGCGGCAGGAGATATACCGTCTCAAGCGATGCCTCAACTGGATCAGGCAGAAAGTCTGGTCAGAGAAAGTTTTAGCACCCAAGAAATCACCCCTCCGTCCGAATGTATTGCGGGGAAGCGGAGCAACGAGAATACTCTTGGTATAACGGTGAAGCCTTACGGCATCACCGAGTTTCAGCATCTCTTCAATTCTCGGCAACTACTATTTCACTTATCTATGGCGCGCGCGATTCGCGCCGCGAAGGCGCAGATGGGCGCTGCGGCTTTGGATTCAGGCCGCACTTTGGCACTCGTCTCATTTTTGGCGTGTGCCCTCGACCGAGCGACAGACTTTGGTTGCCGCATGTGTGTTTGGAATCCATACAAGGACAGTGGAACAACACACGCCTTTGGTCGTCAGACGATCACGATGGTTTGGGATTACTCGGAAGTTAACCCCTTCAACCTGGGCAATGCCAGCTGGCGTCTTGGATTGGACCGCATTGTTGCGTCTCTGGGTGATGCCATATTCCCAAATGCAGGGAATGTCGCACGTGGATCGGCAACGAATTTGCCGTATTCTAGTGACCTGTTTGATGCGGTGGTAACAGATCCTCCCTACTACGACAATGTCCCGTACTCCGACATCGCAGATTTTTTCTACGTTTGGCTAAAGAGGTCGGTCGGAGGTGACTACCGCGAACATTTCGCGACCGCAAACGGGCCGAAGAAGACAGAGGCGATTGCTGATCCCCATCGACATGGCGGAGACTGGGCGATGGCTACAAAAGCGTACGAGGACATGATGGCAGCGTCCTTCGCGGAGGCGGGGCGCGTGCTCAAGATGGATGGCACTTTGGCCATTGTGTACGCACACAAGACGACCCTCGGTTGGGCAACCCTTGTGGAAGCTCTGCGAAAAGCCAAGTTCACTGTTACCGAGGCATGGCCGCTCGACACAGAAAAGCCGGGTAGGCTTCGCGCTCAGAAGTCGTCCGCTCTTGCCTCTAGCATTTTTCTCGTCGCGCGAAAACGCGATCCTTCTTCTAAGACCGGCAACTACGAGACGGATGTTGTCCCAGAACTTGGAAGTATTGTCCGGGAGCGTGTCGACACGCTCTGGGAAATGGGCATCTCCGGCGCGGACCTGGTGATCGCCTGTGTGGGAGCGGGGCTGCGCGCGTTCACGAAGTGCGCGCGCGTGGAGTACGGCAACGGTGAGGAAGTGCCGGCCGAGCGTTTTCTTGCTGAGGTGGAAACGGTTGTTCTTGAAGCCATCCTGGGGAAACTTTCGAAGACCGTCGGCTCCAAGAACGGGCAAACGACTCTGGCTGGTCTCGACCCTGCCACACGGTTCTATGTTCTCTGGCGCTATACCTACGGCACCGCGGAACTGGACGCCGGCGAAGCGATCATCTTTGCCAACGGAACACACGTTGAATTGGATGGGCAGCATAGTCTCACGCAAGGTAAGTGCGCCCTGCTGGAGAAGAAGAAGAGCAAGTACCGATTGCATGACTATACTGAGCGCGGCAAAGAAAATGCCCTCGGCCAGCCCGCCGAAGACGGCACTTCGGCCTCGGCAGTGGACGCTCTGCACCGGCTCCTGTGGCTCCTAGAGAACAAGCCCCTCAAGATTCCGGAGTTCCTAAATGAGGCTAGGCCGAACGTGGAGCAACTGCGACTTGTCGCCCATGCTCTTGGGGGCCCGGCGTTGAGCGGTGGCGAGCTTTCCGATGTGTCATCCACCGCCGAGCAATCGGCGCTCGGCAAGTTGCTGGCGAACTGGAACGCGGTCATGGTCGGCAAGGCAGCAGTAGAAGATCGGCGGACAGGCCAGGATCGACTCTTCAAGGAATAGAGGCTAACGTCATGAGCAACAATCCCAAGCCATGGATCGAGTCGGTGCATCTGCATCCCGACGTATTGAAAGAGAACGCAGCGACCGACATTTTCGCCCTCGATCTCGGCCCTCTGGCCGACGGGTCAGGCACCGTCGCGCCGGTGTACCGGGATGCCGAATCCTTCTTCCGCGCGTCGTACGTGACCGTCGGGCTGAAGTCGCTGCTCGACGAGGTGCTGAAACGCCTCGCTGGCAAAGGCGGCTCGCCTGTTCTAAAGTTAATGACGCCATTCGGCGGCGGTAAGTCCCACACCATGGCCGCCTTGTTCCACGCGGCTGGAAACCGGAAAGCGTTGGATGTGTTACCCGAGGCGAAGGGGCTGGAGAGTCCAACGGGGGTCCGGGTCGCCGTGGTGGATGGGCAATTCTTCAACGCCCAGCAAGGCAAGCAGTCCGACGGCATCAGGCCGCTGACTCTGTGGGGCTGGCTGGCCCTGCAACTTGGAGGGAAGGCCGCATACGAGGAGATGCGCGCCAACGACGAAGCGCGCGTGGCTCCCGGCGGCGACGACCTGGTCAAACTGTTTGGCGACAAGCCGAACCTGATCCTCTTGGATGAGACCCTCGAATACCTGATCAATGCCGGCGGCGTAAAGGTCCTGCAGACCGATCTCCGGGAACAGACCCTGAACTTCCTAAAAGAACTCACTGTGGCTGCAGCCAATGCGCCGAGGACCGTGGTCGTGCTTGCCCTGCCATCAAGCCAGCCCCGCGAGACGCTACAGCATAGTCAACTCCTGCAGACACTGGACCACTTCATCGGTCGCAAAGACGCTCTGCGCGAGCCGGTTGAACAAGATGAGGTCTTCAAAGTCATCCAGCGCCGCCTGCTGGAGAAGATGCCCGACGATGCGGTTGCAGGGGCTGCCGCGGCTGCATACCAGCAGATTTTCACGCAGATGCGCAAGGCATACGCGGGGAGTCCGGCAGAGGAGCAACAGGCCGCGGAGGAAGGCATCCAACTGCGGGACCGGATGCGTCTGGCCTATCCGTTCCACCCCGCCTTGCTGGACCTGATGCGCCAACGCTGGGCATCGTTGCCCGAGTACCAACGGACGCGTGGCGCCTTGCGGTTTCTCGCGGCTTGTCTGCGGGCGCAACACAAAGTCGGCAAGAGCGGCGTCGTACTGGGCCCAGGTGACGTGATGCTCAACGACCCCGAAGTTCGCAGGGCCTGCATCAAAGAACTCGGCCTGATGAATCGATTTGACGCTGTTTTCCAGGCCGACCTTGTGGGCGCCAATTCGACAGTTTCCCGCATTGATAAACTTCGCGCGAAATCCAACCCGGCGGAAGTCGGGAAATCCCTTGCCAGCCGTCTGGCCACCGCTATCTTTCTCTATTCGTTCGGCGGTCTGCGTCGTGAGGGCGCGGACACTAAGGAAGTGCTTCCTCCTGGAGTTTCGGAGGCTGACCTTCTCGCTGCCTGTGTCGGCCCTGACCTCGACAGTCTCACGGCAAAAGCGTGCTTGGGCGAACTCAGACAGTCGTGTCTCTACTTGCACTTCGATGGCGTACGCTACACCTTCAAGCAAGACCCAAACGTAACTCTTCTCATCGAACAAGAGGCCGATGCTGTCGCGCGTGATGAGGGCCTCGTGACGACCCAGATCAAAACCATGCTGGAAGAGCGGCTGTCCGGACACCACGCTGCGATCCCCTGGCCCGGCGCATCCGGCGAGATTCCCGACGAACAGCCCCGCTTCCAGATCGCATATTTACCTCTCGACTTTGCTACCAAGTCCAGCAAGGAGAGGGACGCTCTTGCGAGCGACTTCCTTGAGAAGTGCGGGAGCAAGCCGCGGATATATAAGAATGGTTTGGCCCTGGCGATTCCCGCCACGGACCAGACGGAAAGCCTGCGCCGCGAAGTCCGCTATTTCATCGCCGTTGATCGCGTCAGCAAGGCGGCTAAGAAACACAACCTCACCAAGGAGCAGACCGACGAATTGCGGGAGCGCAAGGCCACTCACGCCGGCGCCGCCGAGTCTGGTTTTGTGAAACTCTACCCGGAGGTCTGGCTTCCCAAACTAGACCAAGGCACGATTACCGTTGAGAAGATCGCGGTGGGTGGCAGGCCGCTCCAGACCACTGTCAGCGACAAGCACTTGGCCATGATCTTTGAGCGGAGCATGGAACTCCTGACGGTAGTGCAGCCCCGAGTCTTCCCAACATTGAACCCGGTGAAGATCGTGGAGCTATTCAAGCTAGGAGAAGAGCCACCCCCTCGGCTCGGCATTCGTTGTGCCGACCTGGTGAACGGATTCTACTCGTTTCTTGGATACACCCGTTTGACCAGCAAAGAGGTCGTGCAGAAGGCCGTTGCACGAGGCGTACAGCAGGGGGTGTTCGGCTACTTCGCCGGCACTGTGCCTGTGCTGGATGCCGCCAGCAAGTATCAGGTCGCACGAAGCAAGGTCCGCTTCGATGTCTCCGTCGCAGACGACGAGGTCGACCTTGAGTCCGGTTTCATAATGCTCCCCCAAGCGATCCCCGCAGAGCCTGTGCCTCAGCCCGGCCCTGGTCCCGGTCCTGTGCCCCCCGGCCCAGTGCCCCCAGGTCCAACACCGCCGTCGGGGCCGGGGCCACAGCCCACACCACCAGCGGCGACCGATAAGGTCGTTCAACTAAGCTTCACCGCCAATCGCGACCAGATCTACAACGCGTGGAACGCTATCGCCAACCTCGCAGATCTGGCCGGAAAGGTCGAGGTGAGCATCCGGGCCGAGTCGGCGACGGGCTTTGACAAGAGCAAGCTCAACAACGGCGTTCTTGAACCGCTGAGGGAGATCGAGTTGATCGACTGAAACGACACCAGGAGAAGGCGTGGCTGATTGGAAAGACTTTTATGAGGACAATAAGGAGTCTCTAGGACAGTACCTGGACTCTCTGGCCGAGCGGAAAGGCTCGAAGGGAATAGCTAAGACTCCGTCGGCTCCGCCTCTTCAATTCTGCCCACTGTGCCATGCCGCTTTCTTTGAGGACATTGAGATTGCGCGCCACGTGCTGACGATCCACGGTCCACAGCATATCTACCTTCGAGTCAACGGACAAATCATTCGTGATATAGGTTGGGCAGAACAGGGCATTTCCGAGCTGCGTCTGGTGTTGCTCGGGTTCTCGCAGGCTGCCGTAGAGATAGCTGGCGTTCAGCTTCATAGGGCACTGTCGGTCGCTGGCGACGAGAATCTCAAACGGTTTATCCCGGCCAATTTCGAAGGCGAATTGACGCTGCGTGTTGAGCCACTGGGTGGCAACGCACGCGAGTTTACGCTTTATTCGCGGTCGCTTCCCCAGTTCCGGCGCGGCAGCCTCGATGCGCTGATCCAGTCTTGGAGCGACCAGGACACCAAGCCCGGTGGCACGCCGGATATCGGCCGATGGCGAGAGTTGACCGGCGACATGGGGATGTTGGAGAACCGATACCTGAACGGGTTTTTCGAATATGTCCTGGCGTTCCACCTCGTAAACAACGGGCAGGCTGACCGGGCGAAGCAGCATTTCGAGGACGCTTTTGGCCTGCTCTTGCCCTTCCGGACACACCTGGCGCACAGCGCGCAATGTGTTCTTGGCCTGCGCATGAACTGCTTTGGAGTTCTGGCGCGGGCACCACGGAAGTCCGTGGTATCAGCTTCGGACCAATTCTTTAACCAGCCATTTCCTTCTCAGTGGGCGCGACCGACGGCAGCGGAAGAGGTCAACCCGTTTATGACCTACGCCGATGAGTTCACGATCCGGCTGGTGAGAGTGATTGCCGATTTCTACGATGGTGATCCGTCGGTCTGTGGCGGCGGGCTGGAAGCACTGGAATTCCACCCATCCGGGAAGGAAAAGAACAACGAGGACAAATTATTGCTCCTGAGAGCCAGGCTCCAGCGGCAGGCCGGCCGTGCCGGCCAGGCGCGCGCGACGTACGAAATGCTGCGCTATCACCCATTGTTTGGAACGGAAGCGGAAGAGTACTTGAATGGATAACCAAGAGAATCAAGCAAGGATCGATGTCCCAGCTACACCAACCAAAGCGCCGAAGACCAAGAAGCCGGCGAAGGTGGACCCAGAAACCTTCCTGGCGAACTGGCGACAGGCTCTTGCTTCAGAGAAGGACCCCGTTTCGAAGCTCCGCACGATGGTGAGGGTCGGGTTCCAGGGAGAAGTCAACGGCGAACACGTCTCGCAACTTGTTGCGTCGTTAGCGGAACATCGCACGGTGGCAGAGCGGCTCGTGTTGCCGCTTGCGGTCCAAGAGCGATTCGGGAAGTTGAAGCCGCTTGCCCGCCGATTCCTGGCTGAATTCCGGACGTCGTTCGAAAACGCGATCAACTACGACCCGCGGGAGTTCAGCGGATATCGCGCGCCGCGAGCGATTGAAGATTGGGTTGTCGAACATGCGCCCAGTACGCCGGCATCGGAGCGGGATTCGTGGTTCCGGCGTTTTGCTGCTTGCCTGTTAAAGGATTCAGAGCCAAAAACCGTCCTGGTCGGCCTCGTGGCCGCGTCGCGAAGGTGGGCATCTTCGAAGAATCTAAAGTCCTCAGCTGAGGAAGCCACGTTTGTTCGAGGGATCGCTGTCGCCCTCAGCCCGCCCGCCATCGGCTCCAACAAGCTTGAGTTGATTCTGGCAGGTGTGGCCGCCGTCGAGGAGCAGTTCCGGCAAATGCTGAATCGCGAACTGAACCTGGAGCGCCAGATACGGACGCAGCAGGACAGTATCGATGGACTCCACAAGCGGGTTTCGGAGCTTGAAGGCAGCCTCGCCGTGGCTTTTGCGGACGGAGAGAAGAAGACGGCGCGCATCGCAGAACTGGAGCAGTCGCTGTCGGAGGCGGAAGAGCGCTACAACCTGCTTGATCGCCACTGGCGCGGCGTCTCCGAACAAGAACTCACGAAGCAGAGCGGAAGCTTCCGAGAGAAGGTGAGTCAGGAACTCGTGGAAGCCCTCCTTGCGCTGGACCGCGAGAATCCGAACCTGGAAATTGCCCTCAGGCGCTTGCGCCGCATTCAGGAGATCCTGGTCAAGTAATCACTCTCTAAGAGCACTTATGGCGAAACAGACGCAAGTTGGCTTTGGCATCGACTTTGGCACGACAAACTCGGTGGTGGGGGTATGCGAAGGCGGCCCGACCCGGGCATTACTGGACGGCGACAAGCCCAATCCATCGGTCGTATGGTATACCGCCGACGGGAAGGTTACGGTGGGGCGAAAGGCGAAGAGCAGCCTAAATGGATACTCGGAGGTGCCCGGCAATACCTTCGTGAACTCGGTGAAGCTTCACCTCGGCAAGGGGCGATCTTTTCGCGTCTCGGGGCAGCCGAAGAGCGCATCCGATGTAGCATCCGAGATCTTCGCTTTCCTCCTTCGCCAGGCGAAGGAACAACACGCCCTGGACGTACCGGAAGGGGTGGTCACAATTCCGGTCGATTTTCACGGGGGCGCGCGGCATGAGTTGCGGTCGGCTGCGGAACGGGCGGGCTTTTACGTCAAGACTTTCATCCACGAGCCATTTGCCGCCGTCGTTGCCTATTGCTTTCCACATCACGGCAGGCCGATCGAGGAATTCGAAGGACGGAACATCCTCGTCTTCGATTGGGGCGGCGGTACCTTGGATATCACCTTGGCCGCTGTGCGGTCGGGTCGAATGATCCAGGTCGCCAAAGGGGACCTCGGCCACCGCGCCGGCGACTACTTTGACGAGAAGATCCTGCGCTTGTCGCACCACCGCTTCCTGGAAAGCTCGAACCTGTCCTTGGAAGAAGCGCCCGTCGCCGCGACGCTCAAGGACCGTTACCTGGGACGTTGCGAAGCGGCCAAGCTGATTCTCTCCGAGGAGCAAGCAGCCGACCTGGACGTCACGAGTGCATTTCGAGTGAACGGGAAAATCTATGACGTCACGCAGCAGTTGACCCGCGACGACTTCGAATCGCAGGTCGGCATCGATGTCCGGGACGCGATGGCGAAAGTAGATTCCGTGATCGAGGAAGCACGACTGACACCTCGCGACATCGACTTGGTGTTGCTCATTGGTGGCAGTTCTCGCATACCCGTTGTGCGACGCGAGATGCAGGAACGCTTTGGTTCGCGCGTGATTTACGTCAAGAATGCCGACACTATCATCGCGGAGGGCGCCGCCCGCGTGGACTACCTCGGAATGCAACCAGTGCTCGCGCGATCTCTTGGTGTGCGTTTGGCTGACGGTGCATTCTATGAGCTGCTCGCGGCCGGCACCATGGCCAAGCCGGGTGTTTGCGAGAAACGGATCAACTTCTTTTGCACGGACAACAGGGATGGCGAGGCTAAGTTGGTTCTGGTCGAGAAGTACGAGGGCCGCGAAATGAATGAGCGCGTTCTCGGTATCCCAGTCAGCCCGACGCTGCCACGAAAATATAACGACTGTGAAAGAGTGACAGTCACTCTCAGCCTCGACGAGGATCTGATTTTACGGGTGTTTGGGAAGGGTGCCACTCAGGAACGCAGTGCAAGCGCTGAGTACCACGACATGTTATTCGCGCTGGATACCCGAGGAGTACGCTGATGAAGTCGCACCTGCAGATCTCTTCGAACCTCATGCCCGACGAGCCGGGCAACACGCCGCATTACCGCTTTATGCCTGGCGACCTCGTGGGTGAGATCTACAAGGAGTTTGTGAATCCGGAGTCCATGCACAATTCGCTGACTCCGCAACAACAGCGGGAGTACCTACAATACCTGCCTTGCCTTCTATGCGGAAGGGCCTGCGCCGGAACCTGCGGCAGGCGTCCCGACCCTCGATGATGTTCAGCGGGAGGCTGGACTGGCCCGGTCAAACGGAGCTTCACAATGCCTAACGATAACGCGCTTCTGCCACCTACCATCCACCTTGGTTATCTGCCTGATGACGTGGTGATCGCTCACATTTCCAGAGCGAATGAGAGCATCCGGTTTGTGGGACCTGGGCTTTCGGCCGCAGCCGCACGCGTACTCGCGGGGCGGTGGTGTGAGCTGGGTCCACCCGCAGTAGAAGTGGTTCTTGACGCGGATGCTGACCTTTGCCGGATGGGCTTCTGCGATGGAGAAGCCTTGAGATTATTGCTGGATACAGCCCAACGATTGCACGCGACCGTGCACCGTCAAGCAGGTGTAAGGTTGTGCGTGCTGGAAATCGATGGCGAAAGGATCATTTTCGCCCCAACACCCCGTCTCGTTGAAGAGTCTGAGGCTCAGGCTGCTCAAATCATACTCGCTCCCGGCCAAGGGGACAGCTTACATGAACAGATCCTTGCTCCCAAGGAACTGGCCCCTCGTTCTCTGACGGAGGCGGTCGTCCAAAAGATCACAGCGGACTTGAAGCAGAGCCCGGCCCAACCTTTTGACCTCGCGCGCCAAGTGCGCGTGCTGAGCACCAAATTCCAGTTCGTCGAATTCAGCCTTCACGAGGCAGCTCTTTCTCGTAAGCGGGTAGCCGTTCCGCCCGACCTGCTCGGGCTGGCACCGGACGCCGGGGCCGAAGAGTTGCTTCGTGCCAGCTTCCAATTGGTGGCGAAGGGCGACGAGATTTCCGGCGAAGCCTTGATAAAACGCCGTGACGCAATCGACAGCCATTACTTGGTTTCCATCGCCAATTACGGGAAGATTATCCAGCAAAGTAATCGTGCGGACTTCGACCAGGCCGTTGATGAACTACGAGGAGAGGTGAAGAAGTTCCAGGAGTCGGCGAAACAGAAACTCGATGCGGCCATTAACAAGAACTGCGCCGATGTGATCTTGAGGCTGCTTCCGGCGGTGCGGCTCAAAATGCCGGAGCGCTGGCGAGCCACACTGGGAAACAACCCGTCCGACGAACTGATCCGGCGTCGTCTGGAACAGGAACTGAAATCGGCGTACCGAAACGCCGACTCGTACCTCGGCAAGATTGAGATTCGCCTTATATACAAGGACATTACTATCGAAATGCTCCGCGACGAGGAGTTCGCGAAAGCGGCCGAAAAGGCGCGACTCTACCTTGCCGAGATGTATGAGGAATACCAAGCCGCCCGTGCGCGGGAATAGGGCGACAATCAGCGAGCACTCTGATGCGCGCGGCAAAGATGCGACTCCGCGCTGTGCCCGACCGAAATCACGACTGAATGGCACTCGGAGTATTCTGTTGGACTCCCTCGGCGGTGAGCACGCTTCACATTCGCTCAGCCTCCGATTAGCGAGCCGGGATCGGTGGCATAGACTCGCGCGACCGTCGTGATCAGCCGTGTGTAGTCGCGGCCCGAGGCGGGTTTCAAGCGTTTCCATATAACGAGTGATCAGTAAATAAAGGAGCGGTCATCGGTCGTGGGCAGGGGTATCGGCCACCCGTACAAACAGAGGTGATCGTAAGCCCAGAGCTTGATTGCCGGGAGCCCGAGACGGCTGGCGTTCACGAATTCCCGCAGCCACGGCCATGTGCCGTAGTAAAGACCCATCAGGTAACGGCAGTGGGCCTGGTCCCAGGCGAGTTCCTTCCAAGGATACCGCGCGCATCGGCTTGCCTCATCCAAGTTGTGGTTGATGCCCGGATACTGGTAGCCCTCGATGAGGAACGTGTCGAAGCCGGAGCCCGAGCGCGCCGTCCACTGCGACGGCAGGTTGATGTACCGCAGCAGTTTGCAGTTGTCCGGATCGTTTACGTCCATCGGCCATAACAATTCGAAGATGGCCGACGCGCACTGCGATAGGACGTAGCTCTGGATCGCGGCCACGTAGTTATACAGGCGCGTGCGCAGGAAGTTCGCGTCGGCGTAGCTGTTGAGCGATGGATCGTCGTTCGGCGTGTGAAAAGTGGCCAGCGCGCGGCCGAGCGCCGACTGCGCCGCGGCCTGGGTGTCAGCATCGTAAAACGCCATGCTGGAAGCGTTCGCCTGGAACCACCAGAGGATTTCACCAAACTGGACCTTCGGCGTGAGTCCCGCCGCCAACATCAGGCCGGCCATCGCGGCGAAGGCCTGCCCAAGGTAGTTCTGCGGTCCCGAACTGAACGCGATTTGCGAACTATTCAGCGTCCCGAATCCCGTGGCCGTCTCCACCGCCGTGCCGTCGGAAAATCTTTGAACCCACACCGCGCCACCGGCTGGATTGTCCGGCGGCTGCACCAGTTCCTGCGAAAACGAGCAGACCACGTTCATGCTGTTCGCCTTGAGCAGGCTGAAGAAATCCGTGTTCCAATCGCGGAAGGCCCGGTTGAGCACCGGCGTTTGGGTCGGGTCGATCACCCAAGTCACGCCGTAGGTTCCGCCCTGAAGATCTCCCGTCACTGTGGCCTGGCCGCTGCCGGTGTTCGAGGCGGGCAGTTCCTTGTACACGTGAAATTGCCAGACGCTGGAAAACGAATGCGCGGTGATAGTCAGGACGCTGCCGGTGGCCGAAGCCCAGGCACCGTCGAAGATGGCATTGATGAAATTGGCGAAGTGCCGCGCAATAGTGTTGCTGCTGTCCTGGCCGCCGAACACCGTTTTGCCGATGGCTGAGCCACCAACGTGCAGCCAAACGACATCCTGATCGTTCCAGCTTCCGGAGAACGTGACCGTGCATTGCGGGTAGGACGGATTGGACGCGACCGATTGCTTCCACCAAAAGACGCCGCAGTAGTGGTCGATCTCGCCCAGCAGCCCGAGCTTCTGAATATTCCACACCAGTCTCTGCGGTGACAGCTTGTAGGTGTTGTCGGTATCGAAGTCGGTCGCGACCGCCACTGCGGTAGTCGTCACGACCGGATCGGGAACGTCGCTCGCCACGGCGCATTCGAGGAAGTCGAAATAGAAATACCAGCCCTGGCTCGAGGCGTTCTTGTTGCCTGAGAGCGTGATCACCACCTTGTGTTGCCCCGCCGCGACGCCGGAGAAGAGCAGCCGCCGCGTCTGCGAAGTGGTGGCCGTGGGATAGTAACAGTCGAGCGTCACCGGAGCGCCGCCGTCGAGAGTTGCGGTCACGATGCCGCAGGTGGTATCGAGGCGCGTGCCGACGTAGATAGCGTGGGTGTACTGGCAGTGCGTCTCGACGGTGACGCTGGCGCTGGCAGCCGCTGCACGGATCGCCCGCCCCTGGCTCCAGAAGGCGAACGCGCCGTTCACGGGGTCGTTGCCGAGGGCGGCCTCCCAGTATCCGGAAGTGCTAACCCACGTGCTGTCTTCTTCGATCCGGACCGACCCGGGTCCGGCCACCTTGAGCGAACGCTTGGACGCCGGGCTGCTGGCCACTGTCCAGTTGGTGACGACCATCTGCCACTCGGTTGACTGGTATGCCTGACTGTTCGGGAGCGCGGGCGCGATGGTCCACCAGAGCTTGTCCACATTGCTCCAGCCGAGCGCGTTGAAATCGATGTGAACATGCCAGGACACGTTGTCCGACGACCCGCCCGCCAGGTTCCAGTTGGTGGCGGTGAAGTACAGACGGCTGCTGCTGTTGTTGTCCGTCTGATAGAACGCCACCATATTGCCGTCCGCGCCCGGTGCTGCCGTGATCACCAACTGGTTCGGCGACACTACGGCAGCGGCGAGCACGGCGGGGCCGTTCAGCACCCAATTGATGGCGTTGATTTGTTGGGCGATGGACTGCAGGATGGACGAAGCGGTTGTCTGCGTCAGCGTGTCCGCCGCCGATCCGTCGGAACTCGAAACCGCAACCGGCCCGGACACCCCAGCTTTCAGCGTGATGAAGATCTCGTTGCCATACGACCCGCCCGTGGTGGCCGTGCAGTTCGGATCGGACACGTTGATCTGGCCGGCGATGTTGTTCGCCACTCCCGCACTGTTCAGGGAGCCTTCCAGACAGGAGTACGTGACCGAGCCGATCCGGACCCAGTGGTTGTACGCCGCATTGCCCTGCCACCACATCGCCTGATCGGTAGTCGTGTGTGACGCGGAGATCGCCGGGCTGACGAACGACTGGTTTTGATACCACAGCGTAACCTTGTCGCCGGGCTGCGGACTGTTCAGGTTGAGCGTAAAGGTGGCCGACGCGCCGGTGCGGCCAGTCGCGTTGCATGTGGTGGTGATACCGCTTGTCCCCATCCACTTCACGTCGTTGTGGCCGACGCCGTTGATGGAGTAGTCGAGCGTGTTCCAGTCGGTCCACGGGTTCTTGAGCGACTCCCAGGACTGAATACCCTGCCAGGTGACATCGAAATCGAGAACAAGGCCTGTGAGATCGCCGTCCGGCAGGTAGGAGAAGAGCGGGTGCCCGAACGCATCGTCCTTCTGAAACAGAACCAGCACTGCGAAATCGGCCATGTCGCGGAAGACACCCGTCACGGTGAAGCCGGCGTCCGAAGCGCCCCACAGCGCGGCTGCCGCTCCGTAGTCGTCAAAGCCCTGCAGTGCCATGGTGCGATGCGGCTGCAGCTTGTAGATCTGGTCCACGATGGTTTACGAGTAGATGAATAGCGAGAGGTTCGCGCCCGGAAATGTGGTCCCAACCGCCGTGATGCCGACCGAGACCGCCGTGTTCGCTGGGATCTGTGAGAGCGCGCTAATCTGAGACGGCGTGGCGACCACCACGGTCTGGCCAGCCGGTATGGTCAGAGTCAGCCACGCGGTGCCGCCCACGTAAATCGTGAACGTGATTCCAGAGCCAGTTGGCGCGGCCTGAACATAACCCTTCACGTCGCCGACCGTCACGGGGCGATTCAAATACAAAGGCTGAGCTGCGTTGGACTCAACACCCAGCGTCCCCTGCATCTGGAAAACTAGGCCCGCTACCTTCGAGAGCCCTTCCGCGCCGAAGACCCAGTCCTCGCGGATGGGCGCGTCGCCGTCGGGCGATTCGTTGCCGTTAACGTCCACCGTGAAGCCCGCGATCACGAGCGTCTCGTCCACGAAATTGTTCGTGGGCATGTTGATCGTCGTAACTGCCAGCGGGTTGCCATTATCAAGCGAGGTCGTGTCGCAGGAGTAGGGCCACGTCGGCTCCTCGATGATCCACACATCGCCAGGATTGATGACCATCGGGAGGTCCCACGTGATGGCGGTCGCCGTGTTGGAGACGATCTTCCGCGGCGGTGTTCCGCGCGAGACTCCCTGAATCACGCGGATCAGGTTCCCGACCTCCGCGCCGGGCGTCATGCCGTTGGGATAAACGTTGTTCTGGTTCCCGGAGTCTGTGATCGTGGTCGGAGTGGCGGTATTCGATGCATCGGCATTGAACCGCAGAACGAAGCAATCTCCCTCCTGGACGATTCCGTTGGGATCGGGAGTGACGCCGACAGTACCGGTCGTCTGGTCCCACGACGTCACCTTCGTGCTGAAGTACGGCGTGGCGCCTTCCGGCCTGCCGATGACCGAGATGATGCGGCCAACGGGCGTCCATGATGGATTCGTGGACGGCGGCGCGCCCTTTAGATATCCAGTGACGAGCGTACCGGCTGACACGCTATCGATTGACCCACCGATAACCCCACCGTGGATCAGGTGCTTGGCCTTCAGCCGGACTTTGCTGACATACGGAGACGGCAGGGCCCACGTCGAGCGCACCAGAGGACCGGCGAACGTGACCGATCCGGGAGTGTAAGTGTTGATTGGACCCGCTGTCAGCGCACCGGTGGCCTGCGCGCAGATCAGATCGTCCTGAGTTGCGACGAATAGCACGTAGGACGCTAGGCCAGCGACCGTCGGCCAAGTGATGGCTTCCAAGGTGAATGTGTCCGTGCCAGAAGACGAAGTGCCGATGATGGCGATATTCGACGGGGCCGAAGGAAGGCCGCTCGAGTCTATCGCGCAGATCGCCACGCGCAGCGTGACGTTGGCTGGCAGCGATCCGCCAATCGCGGACTGCGAGATCGATCCAATTCCGGGAGCACCCGCACCCGTTGCGCTGAACTCGTTAACCGGCAGCTTCCCGGTCACCACCAGGTTCGCGAGCATGCTGCCGTCGGCCATCTGCGCGTAGGACTGATTGGTATCGAAGGTCCACTCGCCCGGAAACAGCGCGTCATTCGACGACGCCTGGACCTGGTACGGAGCCCACGCCGGCCCGAGCGGAATCGGATAGAACAGAGGCGGTAGGGGCGCGGGCACCACGTCCATCGGCTTCGGCCCGACGTCGAGGTCGTACATGGAATCGGTGACCGTCTGCCCCTCGATCTGCACCGACCAGTCCTTCCTCAGACTCCACCGCTGGATGCGGAAGGACATCGTAATGATCTGGAACGGAAGGTTCGTCCCATCGCCCGGCCCTGACGCCAGCAGCAAGCCGGTCACCGTGGTGTAGGTTGGGTCCGTGAAGCACAGCGTGATCAACACCTGTACGCCGTTGATCACCACTTCTTTGTTCTGCATCGACTTGTCAAAGGCGTCGCCGCTGACCCAAGTCACCGAGGTGCCAGTCACATTGCAGGTTCCATGAAGGCCGGGGATGTCCGGATGCGTCATCGAGACGACTTGCCCGACTTCGTTGCCGAGCCCCAGCAAGGTGGTCTGCCAACTGGCGGCGCGCGCGTCGCGCCACTCCGTGTACTTCACGCCACCGATTTCCTCACGTGTGCGCGTTGCCCCGATGCGCAACGCTTGGCTCAATGTCGAGCATCCCACCGAGTGCATCTGGCTCGTGAGCGGAGATCCCGCGCGCCCATAGTAGGCGGCGTGGCTCTTGTCGCAGTACTCGGCTGTGTTCGCCTGATACTGATAGGCGACATCCGCGAACGAAAGCACCAGATGCTCGAAACCAGCTTGGATCGGCGTCAGCCGCAGACTTTGAAACAGAGAGTTGGCGAGTGTGTAAGCATCCACCGCGCTGGCGTTGATCCGGCAGCCGAGCTTCAGTTTCCCGAATTCCCAGGTGTAGAAGCCCAGGCAGCAGTTGAGCACCTCGGTGAGCCAGTCGCGAAACGGCTTCTGGCTGCTGATGATTCCCTGGAACTGGAACTGCGTTTCGACTCCGGTTCCGAGGATCGCGGCCACGTTGTCTGCGGCGATCTCAGCCGCCCCGCTTCCATCGCCCACGATCAACGACGGCAGCACGAACGTGGCGAGTTGCGCGGAAGACGACGGGCCGGTTCCGCCGGCAGGATTCGACCCGGTGGACGGATCGCCGTACAAACCCATCGCGCGCAGCAGCATGTTGACGGCGATCCAGAACGGATTGATGAGGCCCTTGACCGCCGTGCGGTTGCCGTTCTGGTCCCACGTCCAGCCCCACATCCCGTAGTCGATGGGCACCGTCATCTGGTGCTGATCGGGAGTGCTCGGCTGGATCGTCGTGGATTTGACGATGCGAATCTCGCACGCCGCCGTGCCAGCGGCATAGACGTTCGGCTCCCAAACCTGAGGAGACCCTTGGCCGAGCGAGAAATAGTCGGTGCTCGAATTCGCCGGATCGCTGCCGGTGACGTAGCGCAGTCCCATGCCCGGCTGGTATTTCGTGATGTTCAGGTTGCCGTCAACCTTCAGTCCTTGCCAGGTGTAGCCATCAACCATCGGCGCGACCACGTAGCGGTAGCCGTCCGCGTTCGTGACGACCATCGACGCGGTGAATCCACCGAGAGGCCCAGCACTGAGAATGCCGAGCGAGTCGGCGTATCCCGATTCATCGCGGTAGTCCACCATCAACGCGCTGGCCAAGAAGGCATAGAGCGGATTGCCGCCGCTGTTGCACCAGATCTCCGGGAGCGCCAGCCCCCAGATCGTATCGGAGATGATCGAGGTTGCCGTCACGGTGTTGCGGCCGAAGCCGAGGAAGCCGGTGGAATCGTCCTTGATGACAACACCTTGCGGGTCGGCCTGGTGCCCACCGAAATAAGGAGCCATGCCGTGGACCTGGCATCCGTTCGCCGATTCGAGGTAATAGTCGCAACTCGTGGGATCGCCGCCCGCCGCCGTCACCGCAGTGGCGCTCCGACCCTTTGAGGCCCACGGGCAGTTCACGCCATCGTTGTAAATCTTCCAGCACTGGCGGCTGAGTTGCCGCTCGGGGTACTGGTTCATGATCTGGAAGAAGCCGTCGGAGCACGTCACCGGGAAGATCGGCGTCCCGTCGCTGGTGAAATTCTGGATGACGCCTTTCCAAAGCTGCAGCAGAATCCCGGAGTTGACGTGGAAAAGGCAGAGGTCGATCTCGGCGTACTTCAGGTCCGTGTCATTGGCAAGCTGCGTCATCACGCGGTCGCCGTTGCCGAACGTGAAGCGCACGTTGTCCGAAGTGCCTTTGATGTCCTGCGAGATCAGGACATCGGAGCCGGGTTCGCCGATGCCGATCAACCGGGGCAGGTATAGCTGGCCGCCCACCGTGACGCGCCGGTCGGAGAGATAGATGCCCGCGACCGCGGATTCGCGCACGCGGATGTGCACCAACGGTATGATCTGCTGGACTTCGGAAAGCAGCGCCGTGGACAGTGCGCTCGAGGGGAACCGGAGGCAAGTGGAGTTGATCGCGTAGGTAGGGGCTTGTGTCGGATCCACGACCTCGATGAGGTTCAGTCCGACCTGGACCGCATTGCGGAGGTATTCAAACGAGATCGGCGTCTGCTCGAAGGTCACCAGCACACCCGTGGTCGAGCCGCCCGGATTGGGGACCGTGTAGGTGAACGCCTTCCACGGTCCCTGCATGGACTCCCAGAATGCTTTTAGCTGGTTGGCTTCCGTCCAGCCCAGGTTCGGTCGCTTGAATTGAAACTTGCGCGGGCCGATGCCGACGTAGTAACGCTGCTCCTGCTTGGCGTCGAGGCTGCCGAAGCGGTGCACGATCACCGGGCGCTCGATGGAGAAGCCGAAGGGGTACTGCGTGGTGAGCGGAAATGTCTGGCCGGAGTTGATCACCGTGGGGACGGTGATGCGGCCGATGGTGTCGGACATGGCGTTTTGGAAAAGAGTCCGCGGGGGAAGCGTTGACCTGTCGAGCGACCGCTTTCAGGTTCAGTGTGAACTTGCTACCGGGGCGGCATTTCCCCTCAGAGGCAAATCGCCAGCGGGCGGCCAGGAGCAGAATGCCGAAACCAGTCTACGAGATGGCGAACACGAATCTCTAAAGCTCAGGACGGATTGCATCGAGCAAACGGGTTCATTAAGATCCGTCGGCAGTTCCAGACGTTTCAGATGAGAGATAGCTGGCGGTCGTTCACAGTCCGCGCCGAGATAGTCTGCCAAATCCAAGCATCGAAATCACGCCGCGCCATACCAAGAAGGTCTGCAGCGTAAGAGACGACTGATTTCAATCTGTCGTAGTCACTGATGAGCACACCCGCCTCATTTGCAAACGTTCTCACGTGCCGATCAACAGCAATGCAATCGATGCCCACCAGGCAGCATAGATAATCGTAGGTCTTAGGGCCAATGCCGTGCAGGCCGAGAAGACGCTCGCGCGCATTGTCTCGGTTAAGCCAGAGCTTGAGTTCGACCGTGGTGCTGATGTTCTGCGTGGCAAGGAAATAGGTAAGCAACACGAAGCGCGACATCTTAATAGGGTGATTCCACAATAGGAAGTCACCTGCCCGCTGCTGCTCAATGAGCGTAATAAGGCCCGGCAGCGTTGCCGCTTCGGGAAACTGCAAATGAATTCGCTCGACACGCATACGCACCACTGTTCGATAACTTACGCCGGCTTGGAGAATGGCGTCGGCAAGCACCGCACCCAAATGGTCGGAAGTTACACGCGACATGACTGGCGAATGGTGAACACCCAGACTATCGGCATAATCTGCAATGCGACGTGCGAATGAGAGTTCCTCAAGAACGACTGAGGGCAGCATAAACTTACGTCCGATTAGCTTCGATAGCATTCAATCGCTCGACGCAATTGGGGCACGCTCCGCATGGAGTATCGCTAAATAGTTGACACGAATAGGTAGCGCCAATCCCCACGCCTAAACGCATGGCTTCCGCCACGACCTGTGATTTCGACCAATCGCGAAATGGCATGTGGAAACGGACCGGCCCGACATTTTCGGCCAATGCGTCGAGACTGTTTAGGAACGCTGCCGAGCAGTCAAGTTCTTTGGCGTGATTGCTATTAATAAAACCGCCATACACATCGACAAGGCCACGTGTCTGAGCACAGGCGGCACCTATCGAAAAGAACAGTAAAGTGCGATAAGGGATATAGAGATCTTCGTCTGCAACGCGCTCGCTCCATAGGTTTGGTTCAACGATGAGCCGTGACCTCGACCCTCGAAAAACGCCGGAGACATCAATTCGCTCTGGAGCCAGGACGCCCTCGGTTGGCAGTACCATCCTTAGCGTCTCCCATTCCTTCTCTACGCAATGCTGACCATAATCAAGAAAAATAGGGACCAGCCGAACATCGCGTTCGTGCAGCCAGTAAGCGAGCGTTGTGGAATCGAGCCCGCCCGAACAGAGCAACAACGCTGTGGTCATTGTGGCTCAGCCCCCGACAAAATTCTGAATACCGCATTCAGGCAACTGTCGAGATCGGCCGAATAATGCTGCGCCCCCGCCATTACCATCGTATTCGTGTTCTCGCGCACCGGATCGTAGACCACCACTGGTATGCGCGCCTCAATCGCAATTCCAACCTCTACCAATGTCCCAGGATCACGGCCAGTCGGCACTGCAAAAACTAGGGCACACTGTCTCAACAGGTCATAATCCGCCTGATAAATGCCTTGTAGCGCCGCTTGGTTCGAGCCAGGCGGGAGTTCGCCATTTTCGACGACAGGGCGACGAACGATGAAGTTGTGATAGGTGAGGGAAGCTATGGCCCTATCTATCGCCTGCCGGTCAGCATAGCTAAAGTCCGGTGCAGCGAGATAGAGTGGATATTGGCGTCGTTTTTCCCATGGCAGGAACACTCCCCCGAGCTGTTGCATGTCCGCAACTGTTAGTCTCATGTCGCGTTGAACATAAGTTTTGAAAAGATCAGGGTAGGTTGTCTGCGAGTATGCGGCTGCGGCATAAGTTGCGCGCCAGCCCGCTTCAACGCACCCGTGTTTTGAGTTCGCAACATAGGCAGCTGCGAACACATCACCTACGCCTACCGAATTGACAGTTGAGCCCAACTGAGCTGGCAGCGTTTCTGTTCCCGAGTTAGCATCAACAACCATCCTAGCCCCGCCGCGGTTCTCCCTAAGGATGAGCGTGGCGCGAGCACAGGCTTCGAACGCTTTCGTTAATCCTTGTAGACTCCCTTCTGCGATGGATCTGAATAAGGGCGATGAGGTCGAGATCAGGATGGTCCGAACTTCCTGGGGAAGCGTGGCAAGGATGCCGGGATCATCGAGATCATAAGCAACGTCTAAGTGAAGCAGTGCGGTGACTGGTAGGGTCTCGCAGACCTTTGTGAGGTCATAACTCCCTGGAAAGATCAAAATGTCTTTGTAAGCTTTCGTTGAGAGGTCAATCCCCGACAGCTCAACCACCTTTTCTTCACGCAGCAGGGTGTCGTATTCCTGATCTGCTACTTCTGTTGGATCATGAATTACCGTAACATTGGGTGCGCCCCGTACGTGACCCAATACGTAAAAGTCAGTGCATCCAATCGCCCGGAGATACTTGCGAGCTATATCTTCTAGATAAGACGGCAAGATGACAGCGGCACTAAACGGCGCATCGAGCGCCCAAAAGCCGCGCGCAGCATGTGCGATGCCACCCAGCCGCAGCTTGTTTTCTTTGCCCGGCCCCGTCATCGTAAAATCGACGAAGATCTCACCTACTAAAAGCGGGATTGATTCCGTGCTGTTCATTTTGGAGGGGTCGCTGCGAAGTCTACGGAGATGGTGGCAGCCGGCGGGCCACTCGCGACGCTTCGAACCGCGCCTATATATCTCCATCCATCCTTCATGCAGGAAGCAAGGTAATTGAATGAAGTCGGAAGATTGCCGATGCCTTCCCCGCCTGTCGTCTCAGCTACGAGCCGCTTATGCTGCACTACTTCCAATTGCGTTCCAATCGGCGGAGTTGTCCCGTGCGCACGATGGTACGCGGACTGCTCCACGTCCTCCAAACGCGCGGTAAATGCTTTGGCGCAGCGATCTTGTGGGGCGTCCTCATGGCTGCTACCCGTTCCGCCAGATTGGCGAGACGATGACGAACCCGGATAGTCGCTGATCCTCCCTGATCCCCGGCTTCCCATTGATCCTCCTAATGGTAGAGAAGCTATATTTGTATCACGGTACTGGCAATAAATCCATCAACTTGCGGGGGAGCGCTTATTCGGAACCGGCTACCCAGCATGCGCTAAGCCACCTCCACCAGTTCCAGCCCCTGCACGTTCGTCCGCGCGATATCCGTCGCTTGGGCCCAGTTGCCACGGAACGCCACTGTCACGCGCCCCTGTGTGTTGTTGCCGGTGGGATCGTAGTTGCTGCCGGTCTGCTGGCCCGTCGCGACGTCGAACGGGTTGTAAAAGGCGAATGGCGTCAAGCCGGCGTTCTGGGACACCCAGAAGTTGTACAGCGCCGAGAGCCCCGATGCGCTCAATCGCTTGCTGAGCCGGAACGTCCGGCGCGAAGTCTGGGCAAGTTGCGACCGCTGGACCGTGCCGTCGTGATACTGGTTCTGGAGCTGCATGTACTCGCGCAGCTCCGTGAACGCGGTGCAGAGCGACGCCGGCATCACCCCGTTGGGTTCGGATTGCACGAGATTGCCTGGCATTATGGATCACGCGACAGTCAATCCGGGCAACTGCATATTGGCCGACTGCTGAGTGCGGCCGTAGCTCGAATACTGTGCCGCCATTGCCTGGTCGGTTACGAACTGCGGCGTGACGAATTGTCCGGTCATGAAGTTCGCCGCGTCGGCTCCGCTGATGTTCAGCGACATGTACGTCGCGCCCGTGCCACCTGCCGTGTTCGGGTTGCCCGGCGTGGGATAGGTCCCGGCGGCGATCCCGCCGAGCGTCGGGATATTCGAGGCATAAACGTGGGCTTGGCCATCCTGGTAGCTGGCTTGTTGGTAGAGCTTGCCGCCTTGCTCCACCAGACTCCCGGCGTAAGGAGTCGTGGCCGACAGTGGCATCTTCTGGCCTGTGGCTTCCGAGTACAACATCACCAGTTGACGCACGCTCGGGGATCGCACGGCCACCGCGATATCTCCGCCGAACTGGGACTGCGCGATCTGCACCACCTGCCTGATGGTGCCGCTGTTCTGTGGAATGTCCACGCCGTAGATGCTCTTGATATCGTCGTGAGCCTTCCTCTGTGGCGACTCGATCCCGAGCAACTTCTCGACCGTGCCCGCAGTGAAGCCCGCCGCCGCTCCAATCGCGGCTCCCCATGGACCGCCGATCTGCTCGCCGATCAATGCGCCACCGGCGGTATCCTCAAGAGCGCCGGTCCAGGTGCCGCGCTGCGATCCGAACAGTCCGCTGGTCGCAAGCATCATCCCGGCGGCACCGGCGGCGGGAGACTTCGCGACGCCCTGGACGCCACCCCAGAAGTTGCTATCAGAAGCGTTCCACGCGTCCTGGTTCCAGAACGTGCCTTTCAGGTTGGAGAGCGACTTCGAGAAGCCGCCCTTGGTGAACATCCCGTAGAGACCGGATGTGCCGCCCTTGGAGCCGGAGCCCAGAATCGTAGCGAGCGGGTTCATGCCAGCACCGGCGGCGTGCGCGCTCATCGGAAGATTCATCAGGTCGCCCACGCTCGGACCTGCGGCCGGCGCTCCACCGGCGGTAACAATTGGTCCGGGGAGCGAGGTCCCTGCGCCAGAGCCCGACATGGTCGGCATGCTCATTGCGACGGACCCGGATACCGGCGCGGGCACCGAGATCGATGGAACCGAGATACTCGGGATACCGGAGGTCCCTCCAGATGTGTGCGGAGCCGCGATCCCCATCCCGGCGGCAAGGATGGCCGTCAACCCCGCCATCACCGCGCTGTTCTGCATGGTCGCGGCGGTGTTCTGGTCGGTGGACACACGTACCGGATCCTTTGACGTGCCACGTAACATCCCGTTGATTCCGCCCTGCCCGTCTGATCCATAGATGACCGGATGCAGCACATTCGCCACCGCGCCGCCCAGGGTCTCGGTAATCGGCTTGAGCACAGCAGAGTGGATCGTGTTGAGCAAATCCTTGCCGAAGTTCGTCGGCTTGGTGAGCAGAACGTCGATCAGTTTCTCGGCCTGCTTCTGTAGCCCATCGATCTGCGACTGCAACTCCTGCTCGCGTTTCTGCTGGAGCTGCGCCTGCTTTTCCTCGAACTGATCCTGCGCCTGCGCGATTTCAGTGAACAGATCCTTCTGCGCCTGCGCCGCCAGGACGGAGCGCTTGGCCGCGTTTTCTTCTTTCGATATCCGCTCCGCTTCGATGCCAGCCAACTGGACGGCGAGATCGAGTCTGATCTGGTACGCTTGATGCGCTGCTGCCTCTTCCTTACGAGCCGCCAGTTCCCGCTTTTCGGCCTCAGACATTGCCATCGGCGTTTCCTGCCCGGTAGTCAGTTCCGCCATGCGCCCGGATCGCGCGGCCCGACGCTGTAATTCATCGCGCTGCGCCTGGACTCCGATGTCCTCAATTCGCTCCTGCGCGGCGAAGCCTTCCTCCCACTCCTTCATCTGCTCTTTGGATGGCATCATGAGAGCAATCATCTTTTTGCGCCGCTCGGCCGCTTCCTTCTCTGCGTACTTCTCAAACGCCTCCCACGCTTTCTTCGATAGGACGGCTGCCTGCTCGTCCGCCGCCTTGCGGATCGCCGCGATCTCCGATTCCGACGCCTTCACCTGCGCGGCCTGCTTCAGAAGCTTGTCCCGCTGATAATAGATTTTGCCGATCGCGTCCAGTTCCGCCTCGTCGCCCTTCTTCTCGAATTCGGCCGCCTGGCGACGGAAATCCTTGAGCTGTTCCGATCCCTTTGCAACCGCATCCAGGGCCGCCTTGCGGCGCGCCTCGGTAGCTTCCGCGGTGTGGAGTTGTTGGCCCAGATCCAGCGCCTGAGCCTTCGTCAACGGCTTATCCGGTTCGAGTAGTTGCTTCTGGAGGCGCTCGACATCCTTCTTGGCGTCAGCGTATGCCTTCTCCATGCCGTCGTGGGTGCCGAAGAAGCGGGCGCGAATACGATCCGTCTCTTCCTTGCCCTCGTGCAGGTCCTTCCGCTTGGTGGCCGCCTCGGCGTCCTGCAACATCTTCTGCAACTGCTGGATCTGGCCCTGGATGTCACTGGCCTGCTTTTCGCGGGCCTCCTCATCGCGAGTGGGGGCTATCGCTTGCAGAACACCGAAGTCACCGGTCAACCGCTGTTGCTCTGCCCGTAAATCCTCGATGCGTTTCAAGGTGGCATCGCGGTTTTTCATGATGTCCGGCGCCCGCCGCTCCAGGTCGGCCACTTCCTTGCGGTGGCCGCTGATCGACATGCTCGCGCCGTAACCACCAGCCGCCTTGATCTGTGCGGCATCCTGAAGGGCCTGGATCTCTTCGCGGTGTTCCCGTTCGTCGTCTCCGGCGGTCGAGATGTTGTTGAGGAACCAGTCGACGCCCTTCCCGACCCACGTCACGGTGACGACCAGCCCTTCTTTGAACTTGCGGACCAGCGAGTCCCACTTCGTTTCGAGCACGGTCACTTCACGCTGGTATTCGGAGAAGCGGCGGATGTCCTCCTCGGTCGGGCCGAAGCCCTGCTCGTGGGCGACGCGCAGGTTCTCGTTGAGTTCCGTCATAAACGGAATCGCCTCGACGCCAACCTTCTTAAATAGGTCCATGGCGGCGGCGTCCCGCTGAAATCCTTCCGG
>Ga0326727_10005216_pt1 | contig 37519 bp, 25 predicted proteins | sample MB2enrmetagenome_FD_207643 | JGI IMG/M metagenome (GOLD analysis project Ga0326727, IMG submission 207643) | Lab enriched peat soil microbial communities from McLean, Ithaca, NY, United States - MB29MY | ecosystem: Environmental > Terrestrial > Soil > Wetlands > Peat | place: USA: New York... | reverse complement strand
CGGCAGATTCCTGCCGGTCATCAGAAAAATTCGGAGCGACGGGCAAGAGCTCAACAATAAACGTGGCCCCATGTTCGGAGCGCGCGTAGCGCAGGTCTCCCTTGAACGACCGCACGAAAGCCCGCGATAGGTACAGGCCAAGCCCGGTCTCCTGAGAGCCTTCCTGGAAGGGTCGAAAGAGCCGGTCGGGGTCGGCAACCCCGCAGCCTGTGTCTTGAATCAGAACTTTGAGCCACGGATCTTCGCATTTCGCAACAATAGTCAGTTCGCGCCGCTTTTCACTCGACATGGCCCGTTCAGCGTTCTTGGTGAGATTGAGGAACACCTGCAGAAGGCAATTGCGATCCGCCCACACGAAGGGAAGATTCGGCTCCACCGCCCACTTCAGCTCGATTCCTTGCTCGCGCAGAGCAGGCTCGATCACGATTCTCAGTTCCTCCAGCAATTCCCGGAGATCAACACTTGCCGGGTAATTGAGGGTTTTCCGAAGGTTCATCGTTGCGATGTTTTCAAGAGCCCCGACAAGCGTCTGGAGTGCCTCAAAATCTCGGTTCTGAGTCAGAGTCCCGTCGCGAGCCAAATTCGTCTGCACCATCCCAATGGCGCCACAGAGATTGCGGATTTCATGGGAAACCGCACCCACCAGAATTCGCGAGGCTGCAAGTACTTGGTGCAGATTGGATTCTTCTCGCGTCCTCAAATCATCGGACGTATCAATCACCATTGCGGCAAGACGGGATCCGGCACTTGTCCAATAAGTTGAAAACCAGACATCCGCCAGAAAGACGTCCCCGTCTTCCCGCCTTCCCCGGCACTGCATAACGGTCCTGAAAGAGCGACCTTCGTGGCCGGGCGCGGGGACATTCACAAGAGCAGCGAAATAATTGTGAATCGATTTACCCGGAAGAAAACCCGGCTCCAGCGCCAGCAGCCGGTGCACGGCATCATTTGCAAGCAATACGCGGCCTTCGGAGTCGGCCGTAAAAATCGCAATAGGACTGCTCTCGATGAGTACCTGCAACTGTTCCTCTGCCGCCCGTCTGGCTTGGCTTTCGGTCTTGATCTGGTCCAAATACTGCAAAGTCGCCTGTCTCCCGCGCACCAGCTCGCAGACAAGCAAGCCCATACCGGCGAACGCCGCAAAGATCATGATATCGCGAGGTATCCCTATCGCGGGCGTCCAGGGGTAGGAATCGAACTCCTCGGTGAAAAACGTGCATAGGGCCGCGGTTGCTGCAATCTGCCATCGGTTCAACACGCTGCCCACGAGAAGCATCGGAAACAGGTACAGGAAACCCAGCGGAATGTCGGACTCAACCTGCCAATCGGTAACAGCGATCACCGCGACCATCAAAGCTGCTCTGAGCACGACAGCTTTCCGGCTGCCGCGAAAGAATATCGATGCCGTTAGACCTTTTAGCGAACGCACAAGTTCACCTCCCGGGTCTTGTCATTCTAGCGGATCCGCCTGCTCCGCTCCAACCATCGAAGCATCAATTCATATAGACAAAAAATGAGAACCTGAGACCGCCAGTTTCGGCATATTGATCAGATTACACTTCTCTCATCCGGTATTTTGCTCATGCGACGATTCTCACATTTTTTAATAAACCAGGAAAGCGGGAAATACGGGCTTTGGGGATGCAGGAAATCATCGTTATCCTTATTTTGGCCCTCGAAAATTGCCCGAGATTGGGAAGTCACCGGGCAAGACATTGGCCGATTTCAAAAAAGCTTCCAATGAACTCAAACAAACCTGGGAAGATAAAGTCCGATTGGATAAAGACAAGGAATCGATGCCGGAAATCCTTAACTCAACTGATCCGAAAAAGGATTTGATGAAGGACACGGAACAGAATTGACCACGGTCTTGAGAACCCCATCCCGGACTGTGCGGCCAAGGCTCGCTGATCTTCTGATCGCCACCACCGTCGACGAGTCCATCTCTTCGCCGGTCACCAGCGTCACCAACTGGGATTCGCGCTTTGCAGGAGTAGCTCCGTTAGTGGTGCCAGTGATACCGTTGTAAACGGAAATAGGGCGAATAGGAGAATCTGTGGAGAAAAAGGGTACGCTAGTCAACCGCTGCGACGCTTCTCCGGAGGGACAGGACTATTCCGTCTCATCTTTTTCTCATGAGCCACCATCGCCGGGGCGGCCAAGCACCTTGAAGAACCCCGTAACCCGAGCCCGACGTGCAGGCACCAGCAAAGGCCAGAATGAACCAGGGGCTGTGTTTTTCCGGCGCGTAACGGACAAGCATCGCCATCACAGCGAAAAGGCCGAAAGCCGTAAGGCGATCCAGGCGCTTTAGATTGCTCCTTAAGGCATAGGGGAAGACTGTATCCTACCCCAACTCCGAGCTGTAACGGAATCGTTCAAGCTTAAAACGCTGCGCACCGCCGACAAAAAACACCGAGCGTGTCCAGGTGGCGCCATAATCAGCGCGGGTATTATCCGCTCTCATTTCTCCGTCAAACCATACGTGAAACGAAGGGATTTTCCCGGATAGCCAAGCCTCATGCGTATGAAGTCAAAGAATTCTATCTGCCGTCGAGTGATTCCAAATCTATCGCGGATCGGGATGAGGCTCCAACAGAGAAGATTGGCGTTTGGGAAGGGAGGGGCGGTGCTGGCTGTCGAGCCTCGAGGCTTGAGATTCGCTCCTCGAGGATGCGGACTTTTTCAAGAAGCTGACGCTCCAGTCTGGTGAGATTATGTACGGCCGAGCTTGTCTGAGCCGGATCCGTTCCACCCTTCAATTCGGCAGGTTTTTCTGAGTCGGTTGAAATGAACATAGGAAAAGCATACTCCCGGCTGCCTAAAGAACTCATAGAGAAGGCAGGAAGAAGTGATGAAGAATTTCTAAAGATCTTGGGAATCTCCGTGCACCCATTGAAGCCTAGCATTTCCTCCGGCAAGATTCGAGGTTTTGATCGCCATGGGTATAGGCCATTTCGCTTGTGAGCAGACTGGTTAGGCGCGCCGTAGCGCTTGCGAAGTTCCAGGTTGACCTCCAGAACGTACGCTAATTTTCCCCCTGCAAGACCACCGAACGGAGCCTTAGCGTGCGCTTGAAGAATCTGGTCAATTTCACTGCGGACGGCAGAAGGAACTTGTTTGGTGTTTGCGGCCCATTTCGCGTCTGCTCGATCCAGCTGATCTTCGGCATTCTCCAAAGTAGTATCGGGGCCAAGACCGGACCCGGATGTCGTCACCAAATCTCCGGGGACATTCTGTAAGCTGTCATCGGGATGATCCTGTCGCCACATGCCAAAAAAGATCGATTGGATATTCGAACCGTCTTTCACCGGCTCGATCGCGGTCGGCGGCTTTCCGTCAGCCCCCGTCTTGGTGAGGGCGGAAGGGGACCGCCCATGGTTTTCCTTTGAGAAGGTCTCGAAGGATACGTTCTCGGTCAGCCGGTGCAATCACCAATCCGTGGTTCCGAACGGTCAGGACGGCCTCCGCGTCACTCACCTCAATTCTAATGTCAATCGGCGCTCCGTCCGCGCTTCCTTATTGATCTTGGCCTCCCGGGTTTTCGGCTTTGTCGTTTCACCTGCAGTCAACTGTCTACTGGCACCTTCATCGGCGATCCGGCCCTTCCGTATGGATCGCCAATGGGCAAGCCATGATATGGCACTCTCGGACGCGAGCCTGCGCCTCCTGGTGCTGGTCTACCTTCATATCCGAGATGATTTCGCCGCGGAAATGCCCGGTCCATTTCATTTCAAGGAAGCTCATGGCATCCTTGGCGCCCCAGAGCCGACAAGACTCTCTCCCATCTCGCTCGCCCCCGGCTGAATTTGCGACGGGGGGCCGGCCAAGATTGTTCAAGCGCTGACGCTTAAACTATGCGATTGGGACAAAATTTGCGTTTATCGTCAAGATTTTTTAAAAAACCTGAAAATTACCATGCATAAGAACGTAATTACCAAAAGGCATCCTTGCAAGGATAAGCGTGCTAGACAGCGAAGAAGGCATCCGAGGTGGGAGAAGAAGTCCGAAGAACGGCTTGACCGGTGCCGGACAGCGCACGTGCGCTTCGTATTAATAAACGCTGTTGCAGACACCAATGAAGCGAACTCAGGAGAGCTATTATGAAGACAGGAAGGGGCAAATCGGCCGTCTCGCCTTCCGGTAAGACCCATCTCAGCGGCATGGATTCGTGCGCCGGCAACTTCCCAGAGCCCGCGTTTTGGCGGTGGGTGCCACTTTTTATGGCAGCCGCCGTATTGGTGTTCCTGGCGGAGGGAGCGCGGCCCGGGTTTGCCCAGACCCTTTTGTTGACAAAGAGCATTATCGGAACAGTGACCGAATATAAGCCCGAGGCTGGCGAGCTACAGGTCAAACCGGACGATGCCGCTCCTGTTTCCTTAAAAACCTCCTCGGAGACGATTGCGCTGAAGGTTGCACCAGGGGAAAAGGATCTCAAAAAGGCTGCACCCGTTCGGCTGTCGGATCTTTCGGTTGGAGATCGCGTCCTGGTCACAGTCGACGCTGTCACCTCGGACGTCCGCCGCATTATCGTGATGAGTTCAGCCGACATCGCGAAACAAGAGGAAGCAGAACGGCAAGATTGGGTCAAGCGCGGTATTGCAGGAATTGTCACCGCAAAAGCCGATGGCAAGATTACGTTGAGCATGCGAGGCTTGCAGGGGCCGGTCCAGGCGACGGTGACGATCGAAGAGCATACCAAATTCAAACGCTACGCAACGGACTCGGTAAAGTTCTCTGACGCCAAGCCGAGCAACCTCCATGAGGTAAACGTGGGCGATCAATTGCGAGCCCGTGGACAGAAGAGTGAAGACGGGCTAAAGGTCGCCGCTGAAGAAGTTGTCTTCGGTACCTTCCTCACAAAGGCAGGATCCATTGCCTCCATCAACACCGAAGCCAAGGAAATCACAGTGCGAGAACTCGGCACGGGCAAACTTCTGGTGGTCAAGCTCACTTCCGATTCGCAGCTCAAAAAGATGCAGGACTACGGAGGCGGTTCGTTCGCTGCAGGCCGATCGGGCTTTCCTGCGGGGAGAGGAGATGCTGGCCGCGGACCCATGGGCGGAGCGGGTGGCACGCGAGATATTTCCCAAATGCTCGAACGGATGCCTGCCACGACCATCGGCGAATTGAAGAGCGGCGAGAGTGTTGTATTCTCGAGCACAAAGGGCGCCCAAGTTGATCAGCTCACAGCCATCATGCTGGTAGGGAATGCAGACGCATTGATTCGAATGGCGTCAATGCAATCCGGAGCCAATCGCGGAAACGGGACTGGCAACCGAGGGATGAACGCCGGCGCGATGGGACAGATGGACGGGATGGGCGGATTCGGCGGATTTGGCGGATTCGAGTTGCCGGGCATGATTCCATGACGGCTGTTTTTCATTTGCCTCAAACATTGGGAGCGCTTTGATGAAGATAGGGTTGAAATTGCACTTGTTTTTTGTCTTCCTCCTGCTTTCGACAATCGGTATGTCCCCGAACCTTTGGGCGCAAACGCCTCCGTCGTCCAGCCTTCAAGGGACGATAACGGATCCCTCGGGAGCAGTCGTCGTCCGGGCTCGGGTCGTGATTACGGGGCCGGGCGGAGAGAAGCGTGCAGTCACCGATGCCGACGGGAAATACAAAATTTCTGCACTCGAACCCGGAAAGTACCTGATACGAGTGACGGCAGATGGATTCGCCAAAAGCGAAAAAGCGGGTTTCGACATCCGTGGCGCCGCGGTTTTCGATGCTCAGCTCGCCATCGCGGCCATTTCTCAGCAGGTCAGCATCACTGATGAGGCGGACAAAGTGACCGTGAGCGTCGCGCCCGAGCAGAATGCAGGCGCACTGGTGCTGAAGGAAAAGGATCTTGAAGCCTTATCCGATGATCCGGACGAACTCTCACAGGAGTTGCAGGCAATGGCGGGGCCGAGCTCGGGGCCAAGCGGCGGTCAGGTCTTCATTGACGGCTTCTCGGGGAACGGCCAATTGCCGCCCAAGTCGTCCATCCGAGAGATTCGAATCAATTCCAATCCGTTCTCTCCGGAATACGACAGGCCCGGCTTCGGCCGCATTGAAATCTTTACGAAGCCCGGGACCGATGCTTTTCACGGCCAGGCCTTCTTTCAATTCAACAATCAGGATTTCAACACGCGCAGCCCGCTATTGGAGCAATCCAATTTACCGCCCTATAAGCAGGAGTTCTACAACATCACTTTTGGCGGCCCCCTGATCAAGCAGAAGGCATCCTTTACTTTAAGTGCGGAACACCGAAGCATTAACGAGGAAGACTTTATTCTGGCCACCACACTGGACAGCAACCTGAACCCGCTGATGGTGAATCAGACCCTGCAAGCCCCGCAGACGCGAACCACCGTAACGCCGCGCATCGATTATCAGCTTTCCAGCAAGAATACGCTCATGCTCCGGTATCAGTACACAAACAGTACGCTCCACGATCAGGGTGTTGGCGGTTTCAATTTGCCGTCTACTAGCTACAATACGTCCATGACGGAAAACACGGTGCAGGGCACAGAAACCGCGGTCCTCAGCGCAAACATGATCAATGAAACCAGGTTCCAATTCAGGAGCATGGTTTCATCGGACTCAGGTGCATCACCGGTCCCCTCGCTTACTGTGCAGGATGCGTTTACCTCCGGCGGGGCTACGGTCGGCGCATCGGGGAACACGACGAATACCTGGGAAGTGTCGAATATGTCGACCGATACCCGTGGCAAACACACCTTCAAATGGGGAGCTCGCGCGCGCCAGAGTTATAATCACGACACCTCGGTGTCAAACTTTAACGGAACCTTCTCGTTTTTTGGGGGCCAGGGACCGCAGCTGGACGCCAACGATAACGCGATCCCGGGCACGATCGAGCAATTGACTGGATTAGAGGTTTATCAGCGGACGCTGCTCCTTCAGCGAGCCGGTTTTTCTCCCGCACAGATCAGCGCGCTGGGTGGCGGAGCATCCCTTTTCACCTTGGGGGCGGGGATGCCGACGACTACGGTGGATCAATTCGACATTGGCTTGTACGCAAACGACGACTGGAAAGTCCTGCCCAATTTGACTCTGAGCTATGGGCTGAGATACGAAACGCAGACAAATATAGGTGATTATGGCGACTGGTCGCCCCGTATCGGCATAGCCTGGGGGATTGATGCGAAGGGGAACAAAGCCGCCACAACCGTGTTGAGGGCCGGCTTTGGCACCTTCTACGACCGCTTCGCGGATACGAACACGCTGATGGCGCGGCGTTACAACGGAATCACACAACAGTCCTACCTTGTTCTCAACCCTGATTTCTACCCCACAATACCATCTCTTGCTTCGCTCCAAAGCGGGCTCGAGCCACAAAGTTTGCAGCTTTTGGCCCACGACCTCCGCGCACCGCGCACCTACCAGGCCAACCTGGGGATCGAGAGACAAGTCAACAAGTATTTCCGCATCAGTGCCAATTACATTGTCAGCCGGGGCGTCCACCTTCTGCGGAGCCGTGACATCAATGCTCCAATCGACGGCGTGTACCCGTTCGGCGACCAGGAGGCGCGATTCATGACTGAATCGGTAGGTTTTAGCAGGACAAGTCAGCTGGTCGTCAATCCTACCGTCAGTTACAAAAACATGTCCGTGTTCGGATACTATTCTCTTTCATACGGGAAAGATGATAACGAGGGGCAGCCGGCCGACCCTTACAACCTGCGGGCGGAATGGGGGCCCTCGTCATACGGCGACATCCGCAACCGCGGCGTGTTCGGTTTCAACCTTCCCCTACCGCTAAAAGTGTCAATTAGCCCGTTTATTACGGCAAGCAGCGGTGCTCCCTACAACATTACCTCCGGGCGGGATGTCTACGGCGATGGCGTTTTGAGTGCGAGGCCCGCGCTTCTGTCCGGCGTGACCGCAGCCAATTGCTCGGGCACGGACCTGATTTATGAGTCGACTTTCGGCTGCTTCAATCTGAACCCGGCTCCCGGAACGCCCACGATTAGCAGGAACTCCGGGCGCGGACCTGCCAGTTTCAATGTCAACCTGCGTCTGTCGCGCACCTGGTCAATCGGAAAAAAGGAGTCGGCGGGAGGCGCTGGTGGCGGCGCACCCGGACCGGGAGGACCGCGTGGCGGTGGCTTTCCTGGCATGGGTGGAGGCTTTCCGCGCGGGGGCGGCGGCGGGCGCGGGGGCGGCGGCCCCATGGGAGGCGGCGGCGGCACCGGCACGGGAAAATACAATATCACCCTGTCGCTACAGGCGACGAATGCGCTGAATCATCCCAACTTTGGCCCCCCCAACGGAGATCTGGCATCGCCCTACTTTGGAGAACATCTAACCCTTGGTGGTTTCGGTCCTGGCGGTGTCTCCAATGTATTCGACAGAAGAGTCAGCTTCCAGCTGCGCTTCGCCTTTTAGGGCGATCGTGATGAAAGTGGACTGTCCCGATGCTCTTGCTTGACCCGCTTTCCAAGGTTGCCCGAATAGTGGGAGGCGGGATCAATGAGAGACGGGCTTAACAATCGCAACCTCATGCGTACGGGAGTTTATTGATCAATACTCGTTCGGCGTCCGCGCTCCCTTGACGGAGGGCGGATCCTCCCCATTCGCGGCAGTGCAAGTTGAGTACAGCGCTGACCGTTGATTTATCTGAACGGTCATACCGGTCTTGCGCTGCCGCACATAGTCATGTCTGCCGTGAGAGGCTGAAAGCCTTTGGGATTATCGTCGGCCTGCCAAATCCAAGTCCATGATTCCATTTTTCGCCGGGTGACTCACCTTTCTCAGCGTATTCTTCCGTTTCAGTCTCAGCCTTGAGACCCCTGCCTTGCGCCGGTCATTGGGTGTTCTCAGGCGAAGAAATCCTCGGCCTCGGCTGCGAATGCGGGATCGATTGTTCTGGACGCTAGGCTCCGCCGACTCTGGCCTGCTTGGAGAAATGCGCTTGTGTTCGTCAGACCGGAGACCGCTGTGGCTTGGCGGCGAGCGGGCTTTCGATCACGACCAAAGTATCTCGGCAGACCAATCAAGAAGGCCGAGGTTCGAGCTCTCCTCCGACGATTGGCAAAAGTGAACGCAAACCCGGATCGGAAGTTTCCAAACGTACCGTCTCTCGCTATATTCAACGCCTCTGTCCTCCCGGCAAGTATCCTGCATGTTTCAACAGTTCAACTCCCCCGCATTTATCCATTCCAGGCATGGCAATTGAGGGGTTATAGAATTTTGACGGACAGGCCTCTCGCACAAGCGCGCTTTGTTTATCCTTCCGCCCGGTCATTCCCAGGGCCGAGTCTTCTCCCAGTCAGCGGCAGAACTCTTGCCTGGACGCTCAGGCTCCAATATTATCTGCTTCGGAGGCGCTTTTTAGCGGCTATGAGAAAGGTTTTTCTACTGATGCTACTTACGGCCGCGCGGCTCTACGCCGCCGACTCTTCAATTGTCGGGACCTGGACGGCCACTATGCACGGCTTGCCCGCCATCAAGATGACCGTGAGAATGAGAGACGGCAAACTAAGCGGGGACATCATCTTCTACATGCTTAGGTTCGACAATGGCGCCTGGAAAGCGAATGGCGAAGATGCCACTGAAATGATCAAACCTCGTATGGAGGGCCAGACGTTTGTGTTCGAGGTGCCTCACGCCAGGAGACACGGGTCTACGGACCCGGCGGATCAAGAAATCAAGGCCTTCCGTCTGGAGCTTGTCGGGCCGAACGAAGCCGTTTTCAAAAATGCCGACAGCGGACAAGATTTGAAGCTCACGCGTACGAAGTAGCTGGTTCCTCCTCCCAACGACCATAGGCCGCGATCAAGGGAACGTGGTAAAGTCCCGCCGCGCGGCAGAGCGCTCTCCCAGATCGCGGACTTCGGGACAATGACAACGAGGGACAGCAGCTCCTCTGTCCTTGAACCAGCCGAAGTGATCAATCCGAATCCGGCGTTGTCCACGACAACAGTAGGAGCGCCCAACGGCCGCGCGTGGCCGAAATGGAGGAACTCGGCAATGAAACGACGCGCAACCTGCGGAAGAACCGCCTAACGAGAAAGTTTCGTGGCCGTCACGAGCGCTTTCAGAGGATCAGGGATTTTCTGGTAGTCCGCGGGACTCACCGACGCGGGACTGACCGGCGAGGGCCCGTACAGACCCAGGGCGCTCTTCCCCGTACTGCCCAAGAGAAGCTGCAGGAACTTGATTGCGTTTTCCCTATTACGAGCCCGGTTAAAAAGCGTCACGCCCCAGGCCACTCTCGTCCCTGGAATTGTCGCGGAAAGGGGGGTTCCGGGCAGGCCCAAGCCTGGGACCACGATGGTTGCCCCGGAGTAATCACTGTTCTTTTTTGAGTTCGACAGGTCAACGTCATCGGGAAGGTAAACGTATCTGTAATCCGGATTTTTCTTGGCCGTGGCCTGGGCGCTGTGTTCGTAGCTAAACTGAAAATCGCTGCTTAGGGCGCTCTGGTTCGACGACGCATTGGTTTTCGAAGCCGCTTGCGTCAGAGAAAAAGTCGTGTAGTGCTTCAGCAGGTCATTGTAAAGATTTGGCACCTTATAGTAACTCTGTGCAAGCTGAAAAATCAGGTGGGACCGGTAGGCCCCCGGGTCGAGAAATGGATGGGATCCACCCACTTTGACGCCACTCCGCAGGATGATCTCATACCAGTTAGAAACCGCTTCGGGGATCGTGCCCGGCGGATTGAAGTCGCCCGGGCGGGCGATTCCTCTGGTATTCGGATTGCTGGCAAGATATCCGAGAACCATGCGACCTTCAGCGAAGATTATGTTGTAATCGGCAAGACCTGCCGGCTTTAAGAGAAGATCGATATTCGTATAGTCGGCCGTAGCATAGAGGTCGCATTCCTGAATGCCGTTGGCCAATTGCCGGACCAAATCCAGGCTGCCGCCAGAGGTATCCTTGATGACGACGCCCGGGTTTTGCGACTCAAACTCATTTTTCACCTGGGTGAAGGCGCTGCTGACACTTCCGGCATGGCAGATATTGAGCTGACTCGTCTGCTGTGCTTGAGCGTCATTGACAGCGCCCACCGAGATGATGACAAGAGTTGCAGCACCGATAAGCAGGTTCCGAACGGCTTGTAGCATTTCCTAAGTCCTCCGCTGTTTCGCTGCAGCTTCGAGCGCCACTCTTGTCGAAATAATATTTCTTAAAAGGTTACCCGCATTGAACCCGTGAAGAGGCGGGGTTCCCCAAGATGGCCGAGATAGCTTCCGGTGTCTTGCCCCGTAATGCTACCCGGACCAATCGTTGACCAGTAATGCACGTTGGACATGTTGTTGGCCGTAAGCCGCCAGGTTACGGCTTTGCGCATGATCATCCTTGTATAACGGAAACCGAGATCGAAGACGTTGTACTGGGGTGTCCATGTGCTGTTGATATCATCAATCGGGCGACGGCCCACGTGCTGCCAGTCAAAGTTCATGAAAACACCATGAAACGACGGCAACCGATATTCCGCCAGGATATTCGATTTGTAATTAGGCATGCCCACAAACTGCATCCCGTTCGTGGCGGCAATGCCGGTATCGTCGAGCTTCGGGTCAAGCACCGTCAACCCGCCGGTGATCATAAGGCTTTGTACGATTCGGCCGGAGAGCGTGGTCTCGATGCCGTAATTGACCTGATCGCCCGAGATTTCGTACATGTCACAAGTCTGAGATGCCAGTATGGTGCCGCAGTCTGAACTGGGGACAGGGACGTAATTTGCAAAAGGCCTCTCGACACGGAATAAGGAGGTTGCGAAGTTGATCTTGCCGCTCAAGGTGAGCTTGTAGCCGATCTCCTCCTCTTTGCTGCGGTAAGGAGGCAGGACCTGATTAGCATTGGCATAGATGATGGTACTCGTGCTTGCACCCGCAACGTCCGCAGCTTGAAGGCTGCTGGCATAGGTCGCGTAGATAGTCATGTTGCCTTTGGGCTTGAACATAAGGCTTCCAGAAGCGCTGACCCCGTCACTGTCGTACCAGTTCGATCTGTAATAGGCCTTGGTGTAAGCGTCCGTCCAAGTCCAATCCTGACTGGCGGCGAGTCGGACAAGCCACCGAGGGGTGAGCGTGATGGTATCCCCGACGTTGAATCCCTGTTGATGAATGATGCTGGAAACGTAAATGTTGTTATAGACGGGTAGGCCCGCCGCAGGCTCGACATCGATCAGAGGGTCGGCGATATTGGCCTGGCAAACATTCGCCTCCGTGCATAGCGCGGTCTTGGCGAACGCCGTGGCCGTGGAATAGGAGGCAAACCTGTAGCCCGTGCTTCCGATCACGAGATCGTGGCTGACGGAGCCGGTCCTGAATTTGCCGGTTAGATAAGCCAAATCGCTATAAACATGAAAGCGCGGAGCCAGGGAAGAAAAAGTGTTGGCAAGATAGGATTTGTAATCGCCGGAATTGTCGGTGAAGCTGTTCACAGCCGTATTGATATCCCGATTCGACATTTGGTCGAGCACGCCGGCGACCAGTTGCCAGTTCGAGCTGAAATCGTGCTTCAGGCGGAGTTCACCGATCTTCGAAGTGAGGTCCACACCGGAAAAGGATTGTCCGTAGCCTTCGAGCGTCGGATCGGGCGCTTTGACCGGGAGCAGGATGCTCTTGGACGCTGTGGTGGATGGCGCATAGGCAAACCACCCGGGATATCCGTGTTGGAACAGGTTGTAGTAGCTGTAATTCCCTTCGATCACGGTGCTGGAAGAAAGCCGCGCATCGAATGCCCCCGCAGCCAGCTGCCGTCGGAGCTGGCTGTCGGTGACGTAGCCTTCCCCATCGCCAAGGAGGAAATTGGTGCGATAGCCAAACATATCGTTGGGGCCGAAACGCCCTCCCAAATCAAGGTGCGCGGTGCCCACACGATCGCCCTCGTAATCCATCTCGAATTCGCGGAATGGCTCGTTGGTCGGGCGTTTCGTCACAAAATTAAACATGCCGGAGGGATTGGCTGGACCATAGAGCTGGCTGCCCAACCCGGTGATGACTTCGATCTGTTCATATTCCTCCATGGCCGAAGGGGTCGTTACTGCAATTCCCATCCCGTCCTTCCGGTCATTCTGCATGTTGCTCCCCTGCAGGCCGCGGCTCTCTGGGCGCAGCACCTCCGGTCCCTGCATTTCCTGAAAGAAGACAAGAGGCAGGTACTTGGCGGCCTCTTTGAAATTCCTTGATTGCGTGTCGTCGATCAACTGGCGGGAAATGACATTGACCGTGTAGGGGGTGTCCAAGATGGGGGTCGTGCCAAGCGGCCCGCCGCTTTTAACCGTATCGACGTGATAGGCGTTTTCGACGCTGCCGGCGGTGACGTTCACAGTGATGTTAAGGGTTGCGAGCGAGAACACCACATCATGTTGAACCATTTCCCCGGGCCCAACCTTGATTTCAGCCTTCGCGCTTGTCTGGAAACCCTTAGCCTGAACTTCCAAACTGTAGGTGCCCGGAAGCAAAGATGGGGCGATGTAGGCACCTTCGGCATTGGTGGGCACTACCGTTTTTTCGTTCGTCTGCAGATTGGTCAGTGTCACCTGCGCATCGGCAACCACACCTTGTTGCTGATCTTTCACGACCCCGGAAACCTGGCCCGACTGGCCAAAAAGCGGCAAGGCGAATAGAGTCAAGCAAAGCAAGGGGATTAGTCGTCCCCACCGGGGCCTATATGCCAATCGATTTTGTAGCACTTTCTTCTCTCCTAAGAAATAAGGCGTGAATATTGTTACTATTTCAGACAGGATCTGACTATTAATAACTAATTATGAGTAATGTCAATATATTACGAAAGTGTTAGTAATTTTCATCTTCGTCGGTTCGCTGTCGTCTGAGGCGCGCAAAGTTATTCTGGACAGTGTTTTTCGCTTGCAGATCGTGTCCTTGGAGCGGGAGCGCGGATCGGGGGAGCTGCCCTGGCAAAAGGTCATAACCGCGCAAATGCAAAGAACGATCGGAGGAGACGCCGGCGAGAGCCTCGGGGATGAGAATCACCCTGCCGTGCAGCTGTCCTGCTGCTCAAACCTACCGCCGTGCGTGGTATGATCAGGCGGGTGGCGGCGTGCGAAAACAGATTTCGACCAAACTGCAATGATTCGCCCTGATCGCGTCCCCACGAAAAATTGCTTCAAAATCCGAGAGGAGTTCCCTGTGGTAAACAATCCAATCCCCGTGCTCCCGTACAAAAAATTCAAGTTGAAGAACGATCTCGAGGTGATCCTTCTGGAAGATCACCGGCTGCCGCTCGTAGCGGTAAGCCTCTGGTATCACGTGGGTCCCGCGAACGAGCGTCCGGGGCTTACCGGATTTGCGCATCTTTTTGAGCACATGATGTTCGAGGGCTCGAAGCATGTTGGGGCGAGAGCACATTTTCTTTATTTGGAATCTGCCGGCGCAAGCACCATCAACGGCACGACCGATTTTGACCGCACCAACTATTTCGAAACTCTGCCGTCGAATCAGCTGGAACTCGCCCTGTGGCTCGAAAGCGACCGCATGGGATTTCTCCTGGAGAACCTCGACGGCGAGAAATTGGAAAATCAGCGCGACGTCGTCCGCAACGAACGCCGGCAGAGCATCGAGGGTGCTCCGTACGGCCTCGTCCAGGAAGAGCTGTTTCATCAGCTCTTCCCCGAGAATCACCCCTACTACGCCTCGGTGATCGGGTCCCATGCGGACATCGAAGCCGCCCGGCTGGCCGATGTCAGGGAATTTTTCCGGCTCTACTATTCCCCCAACAACGCAAGCCTCACAATCGTCGGGGACATCGATGCGGATAAAACCAGGGACATGGTGGAAAAATATTTCGGCCCGATACCCGCAGGCAAGCCTGTCCCGCGCGCCGCCGTGAAGACGCCTCCAATCACTTCCCAAAAGCGGGCCACCGTGGGCGACCAGGTGGAATTGCCACGAGTTTATCTGGCGTGGATCACCGAGCCCATCTTCACACAGGCCGACGCCGAGTGCGACCTGCTGGCAAGAATCCTGGGTGGAGGGAAATCCAGCCGCCTTTTCAAGAAACTGGTTTATGAGAAAAGAATCGCCCAGGACGTCGGCGCCCATCAGTCTTCGCTGGCCTTGGGCTCGATCTTCATCGTCGAGGGCACCTGCAAGCCAGGCGTGGAACCTTCGCAGCTGGAAAGCGCCATTCGGGAGGAAATCGAAAAATTCCAGAGGGACGGCCCCACCCCGGAAGAACTCGAACGGGCTCGCAATACGATCGAGTCCTCCATCATCCGTGGGCTGGAAAGCCTCGGCGGATTTGGCGGAGTTGCGGACCGGCTGAATCTATACAATCATTTTCTTGGAGATCCGGGCTACCTTCCAAGAGATCTGCAGCGATATCGAAGCGCCACTGTCGAATCCGTGCTTCGGCTGGCGCAGCGGGAACTGAAAAGCGAAGCAGGCGTGGTTGTCCACGGGGTCCCGGGGCCGAAGGTTGTCAACGACGTTCCGAAGACCGTTCACGAATCCACCACGGCCATCACGGACGCGCCCCAAATCCTGGAGCAGGAGTGGCGGGCCGATCCTCCGGCGCCCGGGCCGGCGCCGGCGCTCCGCCTCCCCATCCCCAAACAGTTTCAGCTTTCGAATGGGCTCACCGTGCTCATGGTCGAACAGCACAGTCTCCCGATCGTCTCGGCGAACCTGATCGTGCTCTGCGGCAGCGACCGGAACGCTCCGGAGCAGCCGGGCATGGCGTCTTTCACAGCCGAAATGCTCGACGAGGGAACAATGAAGCGCTCGGCTCTGCAGATTGCCGCGGACTGCGATCAAATCGGGGCCTCCCTGTCGTCGGGATCATCGACGGACCTCTCTCATGTCGCGGTCCGCACCTTGAAGAGAAATGTGGGCGCTGCGTTCGAGTTGGCCTCCGACATCCTGTTGAATCCTGCTTTCGACCCGGCAGAAATTGAACGGATTCGCCATGACCGGCTGACCCACATTTTGCAGCAGAAGGACAATCCCGGCTCACTGGCCGCTAAAGTCTTCTTTGACTCCGTCTACGGGACAACCCACCCTTACGGTTGCCTGGACATCGGGACGGAGGAGTCCAACCGGCGGATCAATAGGGATTGTCTCATCCGGTTCTGGGAATCCGGCTATCTCCCGGCAAACTCCGCGTTGGTCGTGGCCGGAGACATCACAGAACCCGAACTGCGCGATCTGGCGGAAAAACATTTCGGGGGATGGACCCGGACTGGGCCTGTTCCCGAATTTCCAGCCGTCCCGGGCAAACCCAAGCGCCGGGTCGTGATCGTGGAAAGGCCGGATGCGCCGCAGACAGTCCTCCGAATCGGGCATATCGGCGTCTCCCGTTCCAATCACGACTATGTCGCGATCGATGTGATGAATACGGCCCTGGGCGGCTTGTTTTCGAGCAGAATCAATCTGAACCTGAGGGAAAAGCACGGTTACACTTATGGCGCCTCTTCCGCCTTCGTTTTCCGCCGCGGCCCCGGCCCCTTTTTGGTGGGCACCTCCGTTCGCACCGATGTGACTGCGCCTGCCGTCAAAGAAATTTTTTTCGAAATAGAGCGGATGCGCACAAGCGAAGTCACCCCCGAGGAACTCCAGACGGCGAAGGATTCAATTTCCCGCTCACTCCCCGGATTGTTCGAAACGACGCCGGAGTCGGCTTCGAGCATCGGCCAGCTTTTCGTACACGGGCTTCCGCTCGACTATTATCACGAGCTGCCGGAACAGATCGAGCACGTCTCGGCCCCCCTGGTTCACAGGGTGGCCCGCACGTACTTGAGCCCGGAGGACGCCGTGATCGTGGCGGTCGGCGACCGAGGCCGCATCGAGCGGGAATTGGAAAAGCTCGACCTGGGCCCGATCGAAATTCGGGACCCCATCGGCAATAAGGTCAAATAAGAGCGCCCAGGATGACACGGATTTTCAAGGGCATGAATAATTCAGAATCAGTGAAATCCGTGTCATTCGCGGCGTTCTTCTATGCTAAATTTTCATTATGCAGCTAGATATAAAGATCCAGGGCGGAACCTTAAACCTGACCCAGGAGATACTGGACCGCTACAATGTCGCCGGGCCGCGTTACACCAGCTATCCCACCGCCCCGGAATGGGTGGACTCTTTCGGCCCCGCGGATTATGAGGCAGCCCTGAAGCAATCGAACGAGGTCCGGCCCTTGCGGCCGCTCTCGATCTACATGCACCTTCCCTTCTGCGAACGGCTCTGCCTTTTCTGCGGCTGCAACGTGGTGATCAGCAAAAATCACGACGTCCTCGTTCCGTACCTGGAAAAGTTGAAATGGGAAATCGATCAGCTCTCCCGGAGGCTCGATCTTGCGCGGCCTGTCACCCAGTTCCACTGGGGGGGAGGCACCCCAACGTACCTTGAGGCATCCCAACTCGAAGAGCTGTTCCGTTACACGAAACAGCGCTTCACCTTTGACCCAGAGGCGGAGATCGGAGTGGAAATCGACCCGCGGGTGACCCGGGAGTCGCAGCTGTCCACTCTGCGCCAGCTGGGATTCAACAGGATCTCGATGGGCATCCAGGATTTTAATCCGGCGGTCCAGAAAATCGTCCACCGGATTCAGCCGTACCAGGAGACCAAAGCTCTTTTCGATGCGTGCCGCGCCCTCGAATTCGAGTCGGTCAATATCGATCTTATCTATGGGCTTCCGCTGCAAACCCCGGAGAGCTTTCTCGACTCCGTGGAAAAGGTGATCGGGCTCAGCCCGGATCGCGTAGCAATGTTCAGCTATGCCCACGTGCCCTGGCTCAAAAAGCAACAGGGATCCTTTGCCAAATACGTCCCTCAGGGCATGGATAAGTTCAATATCTTTCGCGCCGGCATCGAGCGCTTTACGCACGCGGGCTATGTTTATATCGGGATGGATCACTTCGCCCGCCCGAACGACGAGCTGTGCCTTGCCCAGAACAACCGGACGCTGCACCGGAATTTCCAGGGATACACGACCAAAGCCGGGGCCGATCTGATCGGTCTCGGGGTCAGCTCGATCAGTGGCATCGACAGAACCTATGCGCAGAACTACCGCGACTTGAAAGAATATTGCACGGCAATCGAGCAGTCCAGACTGCCCATCATGCGCGGGGTGGTGCTCGACGATGACGACGTGATCCGGCGCACGGTCATCAGCAAGCTTCTTTGTCATTGCGTGCTCCACAAACGGGAGATCGAATCCGAATTCAGTATCCGCTTCGATGACTACTTTGCCGACGAACTCCTGCGGCTGGAAAGGCTGCAAACCGATGGGCTGGTTCAAATGAGCCCGGAAACCATCTCCGTAACCCAGCTCGGACGTATTTTTATCCGAAACGCGGGAATGGTTTTCGACAAGTATTTGCAGAAGCCGAAGGGCAAGCCCGTCTTTTCGAAAACGCTGTAACCATTGATTCCTGATTCCCGATTCCTGACTTCCGATTCGAGAAAGGTTTTGAATCAGGGGCCAGGAATCAGGAACCGGGGATCCGAAATCAGTGAATCGTGAACGGAGTTCTCCTATTCAATCTTGGCGGCCCTGAAACCCTGGAGGATGTCCGCCCGTTTCTCTATAACCTGTTCTCCGATCCGGAAATCATCAGAATCAAAAGCTCCCTTGCGCGCCGGATGCTGGCCTGGTCGATAGCGGCCATGCGCCAGGGCAAATCGCGGAATCTTTACCGCCAGATAGGCGGAGGATCGCCGCTGCGGAGGATCACCGAGGCCCAAAGCGCCGCGCTCGGCGCTGCTTTGGGAGCAAGGGGATTCAGCGCCCAGGTCTATGTGGGGATGCGCTGCTGGAAACCGAGCATCGATGAGGCGATCGACCGCATCCTGAAGGACGGGATTACCCGGCTGGTTCTTCTCCCCCTCTTCCCCCAATACTCGATGACGACGACGGGATCCTGCCTGAAGCATTTTGCAGCCCTGGAGCAAAAATTCGGGCTTTCCAACAAAATGGCGATTCGAGCGGTTCAAGGCTGGTTCGACGAACCGCTATACCTGGAAGCCATGGCCGGCATGATTCGGGACGAAGCGCGAAAATTTGCGCACTTTCCCATTCACCTGCTCTACAGCGCTCATTCGATTCCGGCCCGCTATATCGACGAAGGGGATCCGTACCTGGAACAAACCCGCCGGACGGTGAAAGCGATCGACGACCGCCTGGGGAATGCATACCCTTCGACTTTGGCGTTTCAGAGCAAGGTGGGGCCGGTCAAATGGCTCGGGCCGGCCACCAGGGATACTTTAGAGGAGTTGGGAAGAAAGAGAACGGCCTCGGTCCTGGCCGTTTCGGTCAGCTTCGTATCGGATCATATTGAAACTCTGCAGGAGATCGACATCGCGTACCGGGACCTGGCGCTACAGGCGGGAATCAAAGAGTTCCGCCGCGTACCAGCTCTCAATCTTAATCCAACATTTATAGAGGCACTGGCCAATGTGGTGGTGCGGTTTCTAGACCCTAAACCACGATAAGGTTAGCGGAGTCTTTCGATTTCTGCCCGGAGCTGCGGCACCATGCTCGGACTGAAGCCGGTCTTGATGTCCCGGACGATCCCGGTTTTGTCGATCAACACCTGCATGGGGATCGCGTCCGTTCCGTAGGTCTTGCCGACGGAGCCCTGTTCATCCAGCAGCACCTGTGAACCCAGGTTCTGCTGCCGCATATATTCCCGGACAATATCCTTGGTTTCCTCAAGATTGATCGCGAGGACGACCATATTTTGCGGATATTCTTTCCGGAGTTTCTCCACCAGCGGCATGGTCATCCGGCAAGGGCCGCACCAGGTGGCCCAGAAATCAAGCATGACGATCTTCCCCCTGAATTGATCCAAGGATACTTCCTGCCCGTTCAGGTCCGGGAGCTTGAAAACCGGCGCCGCGCTGCCGATTTCAAGAGCTTCCGTTCCAGAAGGAGGTCGGACGCAGCCGGAGAACACCACTGTCAAGGCAAGCAAAAGCGAGCTGGCCACGAAAAGCCGTTTTGTAGTCACTATCCCAACCTCCCAGAGCGGGTCTATGCCCGCGAGACAAATCTCAGAAGGGAAAGTATAACTCAACAATCTAGGAGCCTGGAATCAATTGCGATAAACTGATACGAATGATCAGGCAGTTCCAACCCGAAGATGCCGCAGCCTGCTGTGCGCTGATTCACGCTTGCCTGGCGAATGATTCTTCCATTTCGCCCGCATTGCGCGGAAGACTTCTCAGTTCCGAAACCCCGCAAAGCATGGTAGAGCGCGCAAAACTTTTTTATGTCGCCGTATATCCGTCAGGCTGCGGGATATTGGGCGTTGCGGGATTGGATCTGAACGAAATCCGGCTTCTGTGCGTCTCACCCGAACGGAGACGGGACGGTATCGGCCGGCTTCTGCTCCAACACATCCAGAGCATGGTGCCCAGCATTCTGTTCCCAGATGTGTTTGTTTATTCCTCGGTACAGGCGAGGGAATTCTACAGAGCGTGCGGATTTCTGGAGCAAGGTCCGGTCAACTTCGCTTTCGGCGGCGACGAGTTGCCCACTTATTTCATGACCTTTCCTCTCAGGTGATGCCGGGAACGCCGGCGCTCCCGGCGGCAAAAGCAAAAACCTATGGCGAGAAACCTTGGTTCTTGCGCCCATCATTTTGAAATATGATTTCATAATCCAAGACAAAATTTTAATTCTTCAGTTGCCTTTTGCCCTGAATCTTATATGATAGAGCTCGCCTGATGATGATCGATCATCATCAAAGATCAGGCAGCTGATTCCGTGCCACCCCCTGGAAGGCTCGGAAAGTTCGCGCATCCATAAATAAGTCGGACAAGGATTATGAAGGGAAGATCCTGCACTTTTGCCATTATTCTATTGCTGTTCGCGGCTGCATCCGGGTATTCCAGGACGACGCCCAAAAAATCACCGGCCAAAAAAGCTCGAGCCAGTCAAATCCAAAAACCGAATGGCGATCGAAATTATCGGGTTCGTCCCGGGGACAGTCTCTATAAAATTGCCCGGGATTTCCGGACGACTCCTCAGGCGATCCAATCAGTCAATGGGCTGGCGACCAGCAAACTGAAAGTCGGACAGACTCTCAGTGTCCCCGGATCGAAGAAACCCGCAGCAGCCAAAAAAGAAGCACCGGTTTCCCCAAAGACCTCTCGCCAACAGAACAAAACCTATATGTCGGCTGCAAACACTCAGCCGACCGATGCGGCCAAGGCTTCCGAAACCTCTCCGACACCGATCCGCCTGGTGCAGGCGGGATTCCAGATGATCGGGATCCGCTATCGTTTCGGGGGATCGGAAAAAAGCGGCATCGATTGTTCCGGGTTGGTGAAGAGTCTCTTTTCCAAATTTAATATCGACCTGCCCCGATCTTCCAGGGAGCAATTCAAGCAGGGCGAAAAGGTCAGCAAAGACGATTTGAAACCGGGCGACCTGGTTTTCTTTTCGTCCGGGGGGAATCAACCCACTCACGTGGGTATTTATGTAGGCAATAATCAGCTCTTGCACGCCGCGCGCCATGCCGGACAGGTGGTCGTCAGCGATATATCCAAGATTTGGGATACCATGAGATACCTCGGCGCCCGCCGAGTTATGGAGTTGTGGGGAGACGATCCTGCCCCGGAATCGGACACAAACTAAAATTGACAATTGGGCGATGATTCCTTTCGGACTCGGCGCCGGCATCGGAACCGCTTTTCTGCCAATAAATCCAGAGAAGTCCCGGATGGCTTGACCTATGTTATACTTCCGCGCGGCGCGTGCGCTACCAAGAGCGGACTTCATTGATGGATTCTCTGTGTCTCAAGCTGAAAAAGCCCACTTTCAGCCGTCTTGATCAATTAAAGGAGCGAATCAATGGTCGATTATATCAACATCTTCATGTCCCGCCTGCAGGCCAGGAATTCAGGAGAAACGGAATTCCACCAGGCTGTGCAGGAGGTCGTCGAATCCCTCTCTCTTGTTCTCGATAGACATCCCGAGTACCGGTCTGCCAAGATTCTGGAACGCATGGTCGAGCCGGAGCGCATCATCATTTTCCGAGTCCCCTGGATGGACGATCAGGGAGAGATTCAGATCAACCGCGGTTTTCGCGTCGAAATGAACAGCGCCATCGGACCCTACAAGGGTGGCTTACGCTTTCATCCTTCCGTCAACCTGGGAATCCTGAAGTTTTTGGCATTTGAGCAGGTTTTCAAAAACAGCCTAACCACCCTTCCCATGGGCGGCGCAAAGGGCGGATCGGATTTCGATCCCAAGGGGAAGAGCAACAACGAAGTCATGCGCTTTTGCCAGAGCTTCATGACGGAACTCTTCCGTCACATCGGGCCGGACACCGACGTCCCTGCGGGGGATATCGGAGTCGGCGGCCGCGAAATCGGGTACTTGTTCGGCCAGTACAAGAGACTGCGCAACGAGTTCAACGGAGTCCTGACCGGCAAAGGCTTGAATTGGGGCGGATCTCTGATCCGGCCCGAAGCTACCGGATACGGATGCGTCTATTTTGCAGCCGAGATGCTGGCAACGCGCAACCAGCGGATGGAAGGCAAAGTCTGCCTCGTCTCCGGAAGCGGGAATGTGTCCCAGTACACCATTGAGAAGATCCTGCAGCTGGGCGGCAAGGTCGTGACCGTCTCCGATTCCGATGGGTACATTTACGATGAAGAAGGAATCGATGCCAAGAAGCTCGACTTCATCATGGATCTGAAGAATGTGAAGCGCGGCCGCATCAAATTCTATGCCGAAAAATACCGGAACGCCGTGTACACCCCGGTTGATCGCTCCAAGGACTACAATCCGCTCTGGGATCACAAAGCGGATTGCGCCTTCCCGAGCGCCACTCAGAACGAGATCAACGCCAAAGACGCGCGCAACCTCCTAAAGAATGGAGTCTACGTCGTCGGCGAGGGCGCCAACATGCCCACCCATCTCGAAGGGCTCCGGCTGTTCCTCGATGCAAGGATCCTGTATGCCCCGGGCAAAGCGGCCAACGCGGGAGGCGTCGCGGTTTCCGGTCTGGAGATGTGCCAGAACAGCATGCGGATGCCTTGGACCAAACAGGAAGTGGACGAGCGGCTGGGAATCATCATGAAGGACATCCATGCCACCTGCGTGGAATGCGCCGACCGGTTCGGGACACCCGGCAATTATGTGAACGGCGCAAACATCGGCGGCTTCCTCAAGGTTGCGGACGCCATGATGGACCAGGGATTGGTTTAAAATAGAAGACAGGAGCCAGAACAACGGCCTGGGCTAGCCGGGATTTGCGGCTGCGGGCTTCTGGCCTCTTCTCTTCTGTTTTTATTTTAAGCCTTCGGGTCTCGGAGACTTCGAGTTAAACTCAATGTCTCAACGACTCGAAGGCTTTTTTCATCATGGCTGAAAAACATCTGGATCCACTCTGGATCGAGCACGGGTACGGAACGCGCTTTCAGGGTTTCCAAAACCTGATGCGCCACAGAATCAGGGACGTTCTTCTTGTCTCCAGCCTCTACGATCTGTACCTGTTCGAGGAGGACGGTCGCTTTGACGAACTCATCAGCAACGAGTATCAGCGGCTGAACCTGAGCCACTCTCCGGAACTGACGCGCGTTTCGAGCGGGAAAGAAGCGATCGTTCTTGCAAAAGAAGAGCGACGCTTCGATCTCATCCTCACCACCATGCATGTGGAAGACATGACCGCCGTGCGGCTCGCAGAACAAGCCAGAGAAGCCGGAGTGCAGATCCCCGTTGTCCTGCTGGCCTACGACTCCAGGGAATTGAAGAACCTCAAAGCGCACAACCACACGGCAGCCTTCGACCGCGTCTTCGTCTGGCAGGGGGATTTCCGGCTGATTGTCAGCATCATCAAACACCTCGAAGACCGGATGAATGTCGACCACGATACCCGGCTGGTCGGGGTTCAGTCGATTCTGTTCATCGAAGACAATATTCACTACGCCTCGACTCTTCTGCCGCTTTTATACACGGAGCTTCTCAATCAGTCTCAGCGCCTCATTTCCGAAGGGATCAATCTTTCACACAAATTCCTCCGGACGGTTGCGCGACCCAAGATCATTCTCTGCCAGACCTACGAGGAAGCCTGGCATTACTACGAAACCTACAAGGAACACATCCTGGGCGTCATTTCCGATATCGAGTTCCCGCGCAACGGCAAACCCGATCCCGGCGCCGGGATCAAATTCGCCGAGGCGTTGAGGAGCGAAAGCCCCGAATTGCCGATCCTGCTGCAGTCCCTCACCGCGGACTACGCGGCGGAAGCGAAGTCGCTCAAAGTCTCCTTCATGTCCAAGGATTCACCCAATATCGCCCTGCAGCTGCGGCAGTTTATGACCGAATACTTCAGCTTTGGCGATTTCATTTTCCGGACTCCGGATGGGCACGAGGTCGCAAGAGCTGGCGACCTGCGGAGCCTGCGCGAACAGCTGGAGTATGTCCCGGAGGAGAGCATCCGGTTCCACGCGGAGCGGAACCATTTCTCAAACTGGCTGAAAGCCCGAACGGAATTCTGGCTGGCGCACAAAGTCAGGCCGAGAAAGGTCTCAGACTTCCCGACCGTTGCCGATCTGCGCAAAGACCTGATTTCCTCCCTGGGCGCTTACACGAGGCTTCAGCAGCGCGGGCTCATCACGCAATTCAAGAAGGACGCGTTTGATCCCGACACCAGCTTTGCGCGCATCGGCGGAGGCTCCCTGGGCGGCAAGGCGCGCGGCCTCGGTTTCGTCAACACGCTGATCAACAATTACGACGTGCGGCGGCAGTTCGCGGGCATCCAGATCGCCGTCCCTCCTGCCGTTGTCCTCGGGACCGACCTCTTCGACCGGTTCCTGGACGAAAACAATCTGCGCCGATTTGCGCTCTTATGTGCCGACGACGTGGAGATCACCCGACGATTCATCGAAGTCGGAATCTTCCCGGAGGATCTCCTCGGGGATCTCGCGGCCTTTCTGCACCTGATCCGCGAGCCGCTCGCCGTCCGGTCTTCCAGCATGCTGGAAGACACCCAGTACCATCCTTTCGCAGGCGTCTATGAAACGTACATGATCCCGAATAATCATCCGGACCCCTTCGTCCGCCTCGGCCAGCTGGTGACCGCCATCAAAAGGGTCTACGCGTCAACTTTCTATCGCTGCGCGAAGGATTATTTCGCCGTCACCGACTACCGGCTGGAAGAAGAGAAGATGTCGGTCATCGTGCAGAAAATGGCCGGGATGCAGCATGGCAACCGGTTCTATCCCGATATTTCCGGAGTGACAAAATCCTACAACTACTATCCCGTGCCTCCTCAAAAGCCGCTGGACGGCATTGTTTCCGTGGCGCTCGGACTGGGGAAGACGATTGTCGATGGCGGAGTCACCGTCCGGTTTTGCCCGAAGTATCCGAACCACGTGCTGCAGTTCTTTTCGGCAAAGGAAGCCGCGCACACCAGTCAGACCCAATTCTTCGCGCTCGATCTGAGCTCGGCGCCGACGGAGACGGCCGAAACCCGAGACATGCAGGTCAAGCGTTTCGAATTGGAGCAGGCCGAGGAGGATGGGACGCTCGCTTATGTCGCCTCCACCTACTCCGCGGAGAACGATGCGCTGTACGACGGGACTTCCAGAGCGGGACTGCGGGTTGTCAGCTTCGCCCCGATACTGCGCAACAAAATTTTCCCCCTTCCGCAAATCCTGGAACTGCTGATGGACATGGGGAGCTGGGGGATGGGCGCCCCTATCGAGATGGAGTTCGCGGCGACCCTGTCGGGAAAAGAGCAGCAGCCAAAGGATTTTGCATTGCTGCAACTGCGCCCGCTGGGCTTGAGCAAGGACTCGAATCCGCTCGATCTGGGAGAGGTCACTGAAGACCGGTTAATCTGCCGAAGCACCCAGGTCCTCGGTCACGGGATCACCGAAGACATTCACGATATCGTGGTCGTGGATGTGGACCGGTTTGAGCGGGCGAAAAGCCGGGAAGCGGCTTATGAAGTCATGCAATTTAATGAAAAGCTGCTGGCAGAGAAACGCCCCTACCTCCTGATCGGGGTCGGACGCTGGGGCTCTCTCGATCCATGGCTGGGGATCCCGGTGAAATGGGATCAGATCTCCGGCGCCAAAGTCATTGTTGAGGCCGGATTCAAGGACATGGAAGTCGATCCATCCCAGGGCTCTCATTTCTTCCACAACATCACCTCGTTCCGTATCAGCTACTTCACTGTGAATTCAACGACGCAGGATGGCTTCATCGACTGGGAATGGCTGCGCACGATTCCCGTCGTCGAAGAGAAACGATTCGTGCGCCAGATCCGCACGGACAAGCCGATCGTGGCAAAGGTCGATGGACATCGAAACAAGGGCGTCATTTTAAAACCGGAGTAGGACTTTGGCCGAAAACAGGGAAGACGACAAAAATGCATTTTCCAAAGCTCGCAAGGTCTACGACGCCTGCCCGCATTGCGGTCACGACCTGAGCCCATGGCAGCAGGTGCTGCTCACGATCGACCGGGCCCTGGTGTGCAAAAACTGCTGGTACCGGATCATTCTCGACATCTCCGAGGATGAAAGCCCTCCCCCTAAAAACAAGGAATGAAGCCATGCAATCCTACAACTCGTTTGAGGTCGCTCAGACGGAGATTAAGGCGGCCGCAAAGGTTTTAAACCTGGACAAGGCCACCCTGGATCTCCTTTTGTGGCCGCAGCGAGAGTTCAAATTCACACTCCCCGTCAAGATGGATGACGGCGCGACAAAAATCTTTCACGGTTACCGGATCCAGCACAATTTCGCGCGCGGCCCGGCAAAGGGCGGGATAAGATTTCACCCGGACGAAACGATCGATACCATGCGGGCTCTCGCCGGATGGATGACGTGGAAAGCCGCCGTGGTCGATCTTCCTTTGGGTGGCAGCAAGGGCGGAGTGGTCTGCGATCCGCGGAAAATGTCCGCCCGGGAACTCGAAAACACAGCCCGCGCCTATGTGCGCGCTCTCTGGCAGCACATCGGGATCGATCGCGACGTCCCGGCACCCGATGTCTACACCAATCCACAGACAATGGCGTGGATGATGGATGAATACGAGACGATCACGAATCAGCATCAGCCGGGAGTCATGTCGAATAAACCGATATCCCTGGGCGGGAGCGAAGGACGCCGCGACGCCACGGCGCGGGGTGGCGTTGTCGCCGTGCGGGAAGCTTGCGCAACCTTCCGGGTTGACCCGGACGGACCGTATGCCATCCAGGGCTTCGGCAGTACCGGCCAACGGACCGCCATGTTCCACCAGGAACTCCTCGGCGGCGGCAAGCTGATCGCGGTTTCCGATTCAAGCGGAGCCATTTACAATCCGGCCGGAATCAATCCAAGGGACCTGGTCGGTCACAAGCTGAGGACGGGGTCGGTCTCAGGCTTCCCCGGGGCCGAGTCGATGGATCCCGATTCGCTGCTCGAATTGAACGTGGCCGTCCTCTACCCGGCGGCGCTTGAAAACGCAATCAATATCGGCAATGCCAGGCGCATCAAGGCCCGCATCATTTGTGAATTGGCGAACGGGCCGACGACCCCGCAGGCGGATAAGATTCTCTTCGAGAGAGGCGTGCACGTCATCCCAGACATCCTGGCCAACGCCGGGGGCGTCATCGGCTCTTACCTGGAAATGGTCCAGAACCGGGATACGTATTATTGGGATGAAGCGCTGGTGCGCCAACGACTCGACGCCACCCTGACCCGGGCCTATCAAACCGTCGTGAGCGGCGCTACTGCGCGGAGAATCCCGATGCGCACTTCTGCCATGCTCGTCGCGGTTGCCCGCGTGGCCGAGGCCTGCAAGCTTCGGGGATGGGTGTGAACCAATCTTGAATCCTGCATCTCGAAATATTGAATGACGGCCCCTCTCATCTTTTTCTACCACCGGCTGAATTGCTACAGCTTCAACGCACTCGCCGGTGCCCTCGACGCCGATCCGGCGCTTTCAAACCTGCCGGTCGACATCGCCTTGACCGCAGAAAAACTGAGAGATCTGGCGATTTCCCATGTCGGAAGGCACGGCCGCGCGATCGTTGCCCTTTCTGTCCTGACCTGCCAGCTCGATGAAACGCGACGCCTTCTGGGGCAGCTGCGATCGGAATTCGGGTCCCGCGTCCTCATCCTGGCCGGCGGCCCGCACGCGACCGCCTGCCCTGACGACATTCTCGCGGCGGGGGCCCACGTCGTCTTCCGCGGCGAAGCCGAGATAACCTTCCCGGAGACACTCAGGAGAGTTCTCGGCGGACAGGATTTCCAGAAAGTGCAATCTCCTGCGGAGCGGGTCGACATTGAGGCTTTCGCTTCCTTCTCTCCGAAAAGGGAAATGTTCGGACCGATCGAGATCACGCGGGGTTGCGCCTTCGCCTGCAGTTACTGTCAGACCTCCGGGATTTTCGGCATCGAGCTGCGTCATCGCAGCATTGAGAGCATCGTCCGCCAGGCGGAGACTCTCCGTTCCGTCAACCGCAGGGTCGTGCGCCTGCTTTCCCCGAACGCGTTTTCCTACGGATCCGCCGACGGCCGGCAAATCAATCTAAAGGCCGTGCGCGAGCTGCTGGCCGCGCTGCGCTCGAGCCTCGGCGCCGACACCAAAATCATATTCGCGCACTTCCCCTCTGAAGTCAGGCCTGAACATGTCACGCCGGAAACACTCGATTTGTTAGAGGAATTTGCGGACAACGATGAGATCGTCATCGGCGCGCAATCCGGCAGCCAGCGGATGCTGGACATCTGCCACCGCTCGCACGACGTCGAGAGCGTTTTGCGCGCCGGGACTCTGGCCCGAAAGCACGGATTTAAGATTATCGTCGATTTTATTTTCGGGCTGCCCGGGGAAACCGAATCGGACCGGAGTCAGACCCTGGCCGTCCTCGAAGAACTGGTCGGCATGGGCGCGCGCATCCATCCTCACCTTTTCGCCCCTCTTCCGCAAACAGCCTTTGCGCGAGCGGAACCCGGGAGTTTGCCGCCTGAAGTCATGGAGGCGCTCGAGCGGTTCAAATCCCGCCGCGGAATCTATGGGAAACTAGATCCCTGATCTCGAGCTTTCCCGGATCAGGAACCAGAATCTATCCCAAAACTTCCATGAGGCTCATGACCTTCTGGGGCTTCTTCAGCCGGACGATGCCGTCCAGCAACTGGAACTGGCATCCGGGACACGCGGTCACAACAATGTCCGCTTCCGTCGATTCGATGCTCTCTATTTTCTTCTGCCCGATCTTCTGCGAAAGCTCGTAGTTGAGCATGCTGAACTGCCCGCCCATCCCGCAACACCGGTCGGCGCCCGGCATCTCGATGTATTTCGCGTCCTCCAGCGATTTCAGTATCCGGCGGGGCTGTTCCTTAGAGCCCAGGTGCCGGTTCAAATGGCAGGGGTCGTGCCATGTCAATTTCTTCCCCTTGAGCGCGGCAGGAGTCTGGAAAGCGGATGCCTGAAGCCCCACCACATCGGCGATGAAGGTGGAGACGTGCGTGACTCGGCCCGCGAAATCGGCATAAGCCTCTTTTCGCTCGGGCGTGTCGGCCAGAAAGCGCTGGTATTCCTTCAGGGTGCAGGCGCAGGTTGCGCAGTCCGTCACGATGTAATCCAGCCCGGAAAAGGCTGCCAGGTTCGCATCGGCGATTCTCCTTCCGGTTTCGAAATCTCCCCCCCCGAGGAAAGCCGCCGCTCCGCAGCAACTCTGTTCGCGGGGCATCACCACTTCGATCCCATGGCGGGTAAGAAAATCGATCGTTTTCAACCCCAGGTGAGGCAGAACGAACTCGTTCATGCAACCGGTGAAATAGCCGACCCTCATGACGCTCCGTCCCTGCCGCGGCTTATTGACGGCGGGCGCCTGTTGGCGCAGGAATTTCGAAGCGATCGATGGGATCTGCCTCCCCTTGCTGATGCCGGACAGAACATTGGGCAGGTGACGGATGATGCCGTTTGACTTCGGCATAAAAACCGACTGGAAAACAGAAGCCGCCCCCAGGAAGCGGCCAAAGAGGGCCCGATTCGGCAGCAGGTGCCGATAAACCATCCCATACGGGAAACGCATCCCCATCGTGCGGGTGATATCCGCTTTCGCCGCCACGAGGAGTCGTGGAATCGGAGCCTTGGCGGGACAGCTCTCGGTGCAGGCCATGCAGGAGGTGCATTTGTAAAACCGGTCCGCGAGCTCACGGTTCATCTCGAGTTCGCCGGACATGAGCCGCTTCACCAGCTCGTTTTTGCCCCGCGCAACGCCCGATTCAGTTTTTTCCTCCTGGTAGACGGGGCAAACATAGGAGCAGAAACCGCACTTCATGCACTGCTCCGTCTCCGTCTCGAACTTGCTGAGTTCCACGAGTGATGCCTTCATGATCGTTCCCAAATTTTGTCCGGATTCATAATGTTGTTCGGATCAAATATCGATTTGATCCTCTGCATATAGGAGATCACCCTCGAGTCGAGCGCTTTCGCCAGCAGCCTTTTCTTTTCCAGTCCGATGCCGTGTTCACCGGAAAGAGTGCCGCCGAGGCCGAGCGCCGCCTCAAAAATCGCGGTCAGAGTGTCCTGAAGGCGATCCAGGTCTTCCTTCTCGCGGCTGTTGGTGAAGACGCTTGGATGGATGTTTCCATCCCCCGCGTGGCCGATGAGAACGATCTCAAAGCCGGACTTCTTGGAAATCTCGTCGAGCTTCTCGATGAAGTCGGACAGGCGGTCCCGCGGGACCGTGCAGTCCTCCGCGACGACGGTACGGGCGGCCCCGTAAATCGCGGCGAACCCGGCGCTGCGCGCCTTCCAGTACGTGTTGGCTTCAGCGTCATCCCTCGCCAGCCGCGAGATTTTCGCCCCGCCTTTTTTCAGCAGCTCGACAATCTGCGCCGCTTCGCTCTCGACCGCGGCCACGGAGCCGTCGCACTCGATCAGGAGCATGGTTTTGGCGTCGACCGGCAGCCCGATCTTCATCTTCTCTTCGATGCGGCGGATCACGAAATTGTCGACGAACTCGATTTTCGCGGGAACGATCCCGTCGGCCAGGATCCGCGAAACGACGGTTCCGGCACGAACCATGTCATCGAAGATGGCCATGACGGTCCTGCGGGCGGCGGGCCTGGGAACGAGCCGCAAGGTAATCTTCGTGATGATTCCAAGAGTTCCTTCGGAACCGGTAAATAAGGGCACGAGATCATACCCGGTGCGGTTCTTGACCGTTGTCCCGCCGAGCGTCATGACATAACCGTCGGGCAAGACGATTTCCAGACCGAGGACATACTGCTTCGTGACCCCGTACTTGATGCACATGGGGCCGCCGGAATTCTCCGCCACGGTACCGCCGACGGTGCAGCTGAGAAAGCTCTGGGGATCGGGCGGATAGAAGAGGTTCTCCTTCGCGAGAGCGTTGTGGAAATCCTGCAGAACCACCCCCGGTTCGACCGTCGCGGTCAGATTCGCCTTGTTGATGTCCAGAATCCGGTTCATCCTCGTCGTGCAGACGACGATGCCTCCGTTGACCGGGACGGAACCGCCGCTGATGTTTGTCCCGGAACCGCGAGGCGTGACCGGGATGCGGTTGTCGTTTGCCAGGTTCAGAATCTTGGAAATCTGGTCGGTTGTGTTCGGCAGAACCACCACATCGGGAGCGTGGGACCAGGTGGTTGTGCCGTCATACGCATAGGTCGCGAGATCCGCCTTGGCAGTAAGCACGCCGTCTTTGCCGACAATCGTTTCAAGCTGTTTTAAAATGGCCGATTTCAACATCGATGACTGTTCCTTCCTAATCGAGAGGCAACCAGAGACGATCGACCTGAATCGCAGCAGGGAGGAACAGCGGGGAAGCGCAGTCCAATCCACCAGACCGTGCAGAATTGATCGATACGGTTACTGCAGCCTGCCTTAAACCCGAAGCGTTATTATACCGCAAACAAACGGCAAAACCGCCAGCGGATTTCCCTGATTTTACGGGCATTTCACGTGGTGAAATGCCCCCCCGCCGGTGCGGCAGTCTGCCAGCGTTTTGGTTTTAGGCGACCCCCAACCGAGAAGCGGCGCTCGGTTTTATCGAATGTAATGCGTCCGGATCACATCCTGGTAATCCCGGTATCGGCCCTCGGCGTAATCCTTCAGAAACACCGATATGTTCTCGAGCATCGTGCAAAGGGCGTAGCCCGGCTGCTGCTGCGGATGACCGTAATAGCTAAAGGTGGAGCGGATGAGAAGGCTGCGATCGTTGGTCGGCAGTCGCTTGATATTTTCGGCAAACGCCGGAAACGAGCTCGAGTCCATGCCGTAGTTGAACAGGACGATCTCCACGTTCGAGGCGTAAAAGACGCTCACGAAATATCCGTTCTTGCGAAGATAATCGGCAATCGAGGCCAGGGCCTTTTTCCCGGCGAAATCGCCGACGACCGGGATGATCCTATTCCTCTGGTGCAGGTCGCGCACGAATCCATAATCCTCCGCGCTCGCAAGGAAGTTGCCCTGCTTCCCCGCCAGATCCTTCTGAAGAATGATTTCCCGCAAGACCGGCAGGTGGCCGAAACGGCGGCTCCACATCCCGTTGATGTCGAAACCGATTTCAAATCCCTGGTCGCGAAAACTCCGGTAGACGTAATCCAGGCTGTCCTGATCCTGCGGGGAGAGCGGGAATTTCAGATCCTGCTGAATGATCCTGCGGATCGCGGCCAGGTTTTCCGTGTAGGTTCGGGTATCGGCCGGAATGCCGGAGAAATAGGCCACCAGGTCATCGATCGGATCCTTCGGTCCCGGCACCTTCCCCTTCATCGGCCTGCTCAACAGTCGGGAAATGAACTCCGCGCGCGTCGGCGACAGCTGAAAAATAGCCTTGTACATCAGGTGCTGGATCATCGCCTGGCGCCGGATGTCCACGATGAAAGCGATGCGGGGACGAACCTTGGCAATATAGGTGAAGTTCTGTTCCGGCCCGACACCGATGTAGGCACCGCCGGTCGCGCCCAGTGCCTTCATCTTGTCGACCACCGTCAGATAGGAATCTTCATTGGAGGTGAAATTGTCGGAGAAAAAGTAGCCGCCCTCTTCCGAAAATGTCTGGACGAGCCGGGTAAACTCCTCGGCGGACAGACTCTCCTCGGCTATCGCACTTCCCGCAGCGACCAGCAGGAAAGCCAGCAGCAGGCAGACGCTCTTGCGCTGAACGGAAGACATTCCGGCCACCCGTCGGATGCAGGGTTGATGAACGAATCAGGCGGACTGCACGGACCGTGCGCCCCGCGCTCGGCGGTTTAGGCTTTGACGATCGCGCGGGCGATTTCCTCTGCTTTTTGCAGATATTGATCGGGAACTCCGACCGCCCCTCCTGCGCCAACGCCGATGCCGCGTATCAGAAAAGTCTCTCCGAAAGCCATCGAGCGTTTCAGGAAATCCTGATATCTTTTCGGGATGTCCGCAAACAACTCGTCGACCGGAGCGCCCTGAGTGATCACGAAGACGAGTTTCTTCCCCGCGGGAACGCGCGACGGGACGCCCTGCAGATAGCCGGGCGGCATGTAGGAGTAGGTGCGGTCGATAAAGCACTTCACCTGCCCCGGAACATCGGAGCAGTACACGGGCGTGGCCATGACCACGATGTCCGCCTGTTTCATCGATTCCAGCACCCCCGCCAGGTCGTCCCGCTGAACGCATCGATCGGAGGTGGTTTTACAGGCCATGCAGGCCTGGCACCCCTTGTAGCTCAGTTGGTTCAGCACAAAGGTCTCGACTTCGGCGCCAAGGCTCGCCGCCGTGCCGGCGAACCGTCCGGCAATCGCAGCGCTGTTGCTGTTTTGACGCGGGCTTCCAATTAGGCAGCTGACCTTCATCTCATCTCTCCTCAATGAATCCCGCCCATGCTTGTCGCCCGAGAGGCGCGGAGGACGCGGTGAACCGAGAGAAAACCCCAAACTTCTCTCCGTGCTCCCGGCACGCTCCGCGTTTCCCGGTTGAAACCTCGCCTTTGGTTAGGCCAGAAGTTCTTGCGCACGCATCAGGCGGTCCTGCACATGAACGCCATTCGGACATTTGATCGCGCATTCGGAACAGTCACTGCAGCGCACGTCGCGAATCTCCTTCCCGAGAGCCCGGAAATTCGCAAGCGCCTGGTGGTAATTCCCGGCGAAATCGTTGTACGCCAGAAAGCGCAAGACATCGGTGACAGGCACTCCCTTCGGACATTGCCCCTTGCACTCGTAGCACATCCGGCAGTACAGCGGCCGGATCTGCTCGTTCATAACGTAGAGCAGCTTTTCATCATCCGGAGTGTACGGTTCCCCCATCGCACGGATGTTCATGTCGAGATCCGACATCCTCTGCATGAATGGAACCGTCGTCCCGATTGCGGGATTGGTCAGAACCCACTTGATCCCGGCGAGCGGACCGTCCCCTTTTGTTGCGGGCGGATTGTCAAAGCCCTTCAAATGCAGGCCGGTCAATGCGACCACGACCTTCATCGCGATCACGCCGATGCCCGCATCATGGAGCTTCTTGATCGCCCTATCTTTGTAATAGCCGCCGATGGGGAAGCTGTAGGTGGTTTGCATGACGTCGAATATCTTGGACTTGATCAAAAAGTCGGCCATGTTGTTGGTATCGTGGCAGCTGAAGCCCAGGTAGCGGGCCTTGCCCGATTTCTTGATCTGCACCATGGCTTCCAGGGCATCATCCGGAATCGAGGCTGGCGTGTCTCTCGCGTGCAGATGCCAGATGTCGACGTGATCGGTGCCGAGCGTCTTGAGACTGGTATCGATATCCTCCAGGATATCGTTTTTCGTCCGCCGGCCGGATTTGGTGGCGATGATGATTTTGTCTCTTTTGCCCTTGATGACACCCGAAAAGATCTTTTCGCTGTCGCCATAATCGCGCGAGGTGTCGAAATAATTAATGCCCAGGTCGATCGCGCGCGCAACGACCTCGGGCACGGGCACAAATCCTATGCCGAAGCCGACCCCCGATGGTTTCAACTCCGTTTTGCCCAGAGTCCGATACACAATCTTGGGTGGTTCTGTCTTGGGGGGCGCCGCCTGGAACGACGGCTCCAGCCGTGCGCTGGCTGTCACCAGCCCAGCCGCCGGCAGCACAAGTCCTGCCTGGAGAAACTGCCTTCGTGACCGATTGAGGCTCACAAGACCTCCTTTGCCTTGGAAAAATGAATTGTTCGGTTACCTGCGGATCCCTGGTTACCGCAGAGAGAGAGCATACACATTACTACCAATCGCGCTATTCGGGTAGTTTAAAGCTTTTGGAGCTTTTCGCGCTGTGGCGGTTTTAGCGCAAAGAGTAACTCGAAAGCAACACGCACACCAATCTTCCATCGCTGCGTCGCGCTGCTGAAGCCGGCCAAATCGTCAATCACAGCTATTTCGGGGAGATTAAGCAGCCATTAAAAGCCCTGCCAAACACACCATCACCTCAAATCACTCGTGTGGTGGTTTTTTCCTCTCAATGTTTCAAGGTCAGGCTGCGCGAGCCACCGGGGCCAGTAGGGATCGCATCTGCTCCCGCTGGCCTGCCTGAATGCGGCCCAAAGCCATCGATAAGAGCACGACCAAGGCGATGCCCACTCGTGCTTCCATCTTCTTGAGACCTCGAATCGTGTGTTGCTCAAAACCGAGAACCCGGTCAATCCGGCTATTGACCCGTTCGACCGCCGTGCGCCGGTCGTAGCCCCGCTCCCAAGCCGCGCTGTCGCGAGGCACCGGCGTGAACATGCGACGATCCCTATCGATCGGAATCCGCGCGACCTTTCCGTAGCTCGTTTGCGCTCCCGGGCAAAGATGCATACCCTTGCACTCGAGGCCGTACACAGCGGCAGGACAGCGATATTTGAGCGTCATGCGCTCCTTTTCAAAACCCCAGCACGCCATAGCACGCTGTTCCCCTGTGACCGGGCAGACACACAGGATATTTCCCCTTACGTCATAAACCACCGTGTCTGCGCGCTCGGGAAACAGAGGCCGCGTGACATCGGTTTTGTCCTTCCAGTCGCTGCGCTTATCGATGATCGGGTGGATGTCATAGCCGTCGTACAAATCCTTGTTGTTCTTTTCCGAGTCATACCCTTTATCCGCGCTCAACTCCTGGCAGTTTCGGATCACCTCCGGGTGTAGTTTTTCCGTTTCCCCGACGATGGTCAGCAGCAAGGGTGACTCCGCTGCCGATGCTTTCGTTACTTGGTAATTCACGGGAAGCTCGTGGTTCGCATCAACCAGAAGATGTAATTCGAAACCAAACCACCGGACAACCTTCTCCCAAGCTGTGCCATCCGCGTGCTTGCCGCGGTAGCTCTTGACTCCCCAGTCCGCGTCATGCTCGCCCCTGTGGTCGACCTGCTTCTCGGCAACATCGGCGGTTGCGCTGCTGTTGGCAGATTCCGGCTGCCCGTCGCTGTCCTTTTCTCCATCGGCATTCTTATGCGGCTTGCCGAACGACGGCAGCGCTTTGCCGTCGATCGCTAAGAACTTGCCGAGATCGCCAAGGTTTGCGCCCAGCTCATCCACCAGCAGGTGAAACATGGCGCGGATCTCATTCTCGTGCCTCAGCACCGCCTCCAGAAAGTTACTGAAGGCTGAGTCCGTGGGTACGGCTGCCTCTCCCAGCCATGGGTCGAAGCCACACTCCTGCCGCAATTCGGCATTGCGGCGTAGCTCCCTTCTCAAAGAGGACACCGACGGGTGTTGATAGACAACGCCTGCCAGCATGGAATTCCAGGTGGCCCGAATCGGGTATTCGTCCCGGCCGTTGCCCCGCTCCTGTTCCAGGGTTTGCATCAAGGGCTCATCGGGAATCGCGTCGAACACCAATCGTAGCCGATTCAGGTCCGAAGCGGCGTCAATCTGATTCCAGATCAATAAGGACGGTTGGGGTATTCGCGCCACTGGTTTTCCTCCTGGGCGAATCAATTCCCGCTTGTTTCATCAACTGGCTCTTCAGTTTTGAGTGTTCAATCGCCAAGTCCACCCAGCACGTGACGAGTTCCTTGAACCGCTTGTAGGTGGCAATTTGGCGACGGAGGTCGGCAACCTCGGACGGACGAACGTAGTCCGTGCGACTTTTCATTTTGTGGGTGTAGCTCAACTGCCAGTAGGGTGCGGCCTTTTTCTCAGGAACTTTGTACTGATGACTGAGGGACCCCGGACGCATTTCCCCGATCTCCAGAAGTTCCTTTTTGATCTCCTGAATCTCTTGAGTGATTTGGGTGAGTCGTTTTTCTGTCATATAGATAGCATATACATGCTATCCTGATTGTCAAGCGAAATCTTGAGGATAATCAAGAAAATCGATACCGGAAGTCATGCTTCCACCGCCGAGCGCCGGTGTGAGGCGCGGGCACCTGATGTCTTCGATCCGGTCCATGATGGCCTTAGCAAAAGGACCCGGTGCTTTCTGAGCAGAAATCCCAAGTGAAGGAAGAAGGATGTGCGGATGTGCGCCATCCCGGAAAATCCCGCCTTTTTGGGTGCTGCCGCCACTGGGGTGAAATTCCAAGAAAAGCTGGCAAAACTTCCCAACAGACCTCAAAACACTACTGTTGTCTGGGGGGGAATGTTTTTCACCCCCTAAGCAAATCCAGGGATTCTAAGGGATTATCGAGAACGCGAAAGGCTCCAATGGCTCGAGGATAGG
>Ga0326727_10005214_pt1 | contig 37524 bp, 20 predicted proteins | sample MB2enrmetagenome_FD_207643 | JGI IMG/M metagenome (GOLD analysis project Ga0326727, IMG submission 207643) | Lab enriched peat soil microbial communities from McLean, Ithaca, NY, United States - MB29MY | ecosystem: Environmental > Terrestrial > Soil > Wetlands > Peat | place: USA: New York... | reverse complement strand
GTGGCGGAGAGAGTGGGATTCGAACCCACGTTAGAGTTTCCCCTAAACACGCTTTCCAAGCGTGCGCCTTCAACCACTCGGCCATCTCTCCATAAATCAATGGTTTACGTGGAATGACTCCCAAAAAGTTAACACGCCTGGGAGGGCCACATGAACCGCTTTACTGAGTTTATCCGGGAACGCCGATTGCTGCAAAACGCATCACCCGGCACGGCCTCTGGTTGCGTCCACGCCCTTAAATGGTTTCCCTCAGAAACCCCCACACAAGCCGAACTGAAAGACGCCGTGTTGCCGATGCGGGAAAGAGGTCTGAAAGAAACCGGCTGCAAATGCCGCAATCCGGGCCATCAACGTTTACCTGCATTGGAATAGCGGAGCAGAGCGGACTTTGAGGCCTTTTTTGGCACAACTTAGAGTTGTGCCCTGTCACGAAACTGGTTTATGGAACCAGAAAGGGGCTCGATGCGTCACTGGCACAATGCCCGAAGCCCCGCGTGGCCTGGAAATTCAATCAGCGCACCGCCGTTGAGGCGAACTTTTTCACCATCGCGAGCAGCAGCTTGCGATCGCTCTCGTTGAGGTTGGTCGAGTAGCGGCGAATCTGGGTGAGGAATCGCAACTCCTCGTCGCTGAGATGCTGCGTATTCACTGGGCCGCCGAGCGAATCTTCTGCGAAAAACTGGGCAATGGGCAGGTCGAGCGCGAGGGCGATCTTTGAAAGCGTGTCGAGCGAGGGAACGGTGTGTCCGTTTTCGACGCGGGACAGATAGCAGCGTAGAAGCCCCGTTTTCTTCTCAATGTCGCCCTGCGAGAGTCCCTTTTGCAGCCGGTGCGCGCGGATGGTGGTGCCGATCTTCATTCCGCCAAGCCCTTTCCGCTCACCGTGCGAGGAGACTACCACGGTAGCTACCAATGAGTTATTGGCGTAAGAGTAAATACGGCCTTCAAGAAGCGCAAGAGGAAATCGGGTCATCAAATGGCGGGAGTAACTTCCTTGTAAACCAAGGAGTAAACAGCGCTTTTGCCCCGGCGGTTACTTCAACTCCGCGGCAAAAAAGCGGTCGATGCGGCCGAGGGCATCGGCGGCGTCGTCAGGGCGGTAGCCGGTCTTGTTGTTGGGGTTCTCAAAGGCATGGCTGGCGTCGGGGTAGATCTTGACGTCAACCGGCTTGCCAATGGACTGCATGGCCGTCTCGAAGGCATGCACCGCATCGGGCGGGATTCCGTGATCCTGGCCGCCAAAATTGCCCAATACCGCGGCATGGACCTTCTCCAGCGCCGATTTGTCGGTGGCCAGGGCGCCGTAATTGATGGCGACGGCTTTGAGCGCCGGTTCGGCGATGGAGAGCTGCATGGCGTAGCCTCCACCCATGCACCAGCCCACGGCGCCGATGCGGTTGCGCTGGACGTCTTTTCGATCCTGAAGATATCTGAAGGCGGCGACCAGATCGCGGACGCCCTGATCCTGCGGCAGCCCTCGCGAGAGTTCGTGCGCCATATCGGGCGTATCGGCAACCTTGCCGTGGTAAAGATCAACCGCGAGCGCCATATAGCCCTGCTTTGCGAAACCCGCGGCCTCCTGCTTGATCCAGTCGTTCAGGCCCCACCACTCGTGGATGACGATGAGCGCCGGATGCGGACCCGATCCCTGCGGCAGATAGAGGATGCCGGAGGCGGAGCCGTCGCCGGAAGGGAACGTAACGGGCTGTTGTGCGCCGGCCCGGAGTCCGGATAGCACCAGCACAACGAGCGCACAGACCACAAGACGGGGTGCTTTCATAGGGAAGTCCTCTTGATTGGAGAGTGAGATCGATCCGGCGATGAGACTGTCCAGTTACAGACACTTCAAAAGGCAGGCCAATCCTTCTACCGGATTGTCATTGTACTTGTCGCAGGGGACGAAGCCCAGCACAAGATACATGCGGTACGCTTCGCCCATCAATTGCGTTTACCTGAGAGTCACTGTTCCTCCTGCCGTAAACCTTCATGGCTCGGTGAGCGTCTGTTTGAATACAGGTTAGCGTCCGGGAGCATGGATGAAGCAGGGAGCAATTCGAGCGTCTGTTGCAGTAGCGGTGTGTGCGGTCGCGAGCCTGAGTGTGTGGGCACAGACTGCCGTGCCGGCGCCGGCTCCCGCCACAACCCCGGCTTCCACAACGCCGACGTCCGCTGCTGATGGTCAGCCGGCGATCACCGGCGGCAAGCTTCACGGGCACGTCAAAAGCGGAGCCATTCCGCTTCCCGGCGTAACGATCACGGCGCAGAACACTCTCACAGGCAAGCGCTATTCGACCACCACGGATGTCACTGGCGCGTGGTCGCTCGCGATTCCGCAGAATGGCCGCTATGTTATCCGAACGCAGTTTGCCGCCTTTGCCCAAGGCGCGCAGGAAGCTGTGCTCAATGCGACGAGCCAGGATCGGACCGTTGACTTCCAACTGATGCTTGCCTCGCGCGCGGCACAACAACAGCAGCGCGAGGATGCGCAGACAGGCCAGGTGGCGCAGGCAATCCGGCAGATGGCGGCGAACGGCGCGCAGAGCCTGAACCTCATCAACGCGCTCAGCGAAAACACAGATACGCAAGCGGGCGCAGCCGGCGCCAGCGGCGCAGCGTTGCCTTCCATCGCAGCAAACTCCGATTTCAGCGACCAATCCGTCGCGATCAGCGGGCAGTCGGGATCGGTCAGTCCGATGGCGGGCGTGGACATGGATCGTCTGCGCGACGGGATCGAAACCATGCGGGCGCAGAACGGAGGGAACTTCGATGGCGGGCTCGGCGGCGGACTGTTTGGAGGCGGCGGCTTTGGCGGAGGATTCGGCCCGGGTGGATTCGGCGGCGGTTTTGGTGGCGGACGCGGCGGCGGGCGAGGAAATTTCCGCGGATTCAATCCGGGACAGCCGCACGGCGCAGTTTTCTGGATGGGCAGCAACTCGGCGCTGAACGCGGAGCCATTCAGCCTGCACGGCCAGTCGCAGGAGCAGCCCGCCTCGGGCACGAACCGCTTCGGGCTGACATTCATGAGCGCGCCCTACATTCCGGGACTGACCAAGCCCAGCGGGAAAGATACGGTGTTCCTTACGCTGTCCGGTTCTCGCAGTTCCAGCCCTCTCGATGAGTACGCTACAGTTCCGACCGATGCTGAACGCGCGGGAGACTTCTCGGCCGCCGGACTGCCCACGATCTTCGATCCGGCGACGCTGCAGCAGTTCTCATATAACGGTTTTTTGGACGTTATCCCGCCCGGGCGGATCTCGCAGCAGGCCAAATCGCTGTTGCAGTACTTCCCGGAACCGAATATTCCGAATGCTATTCAGAACTATCACCTGCTTTCGACGGCGCAATCGAATTCCACGCAGGCCGGGATTCGCTACATGCGCAGCATCGGCGCAAATGCGTCGCCTTTTGGCCTCGGCGGACGCGGCGTTGGCGGCGGGAGACGAGCATCGCAGAGCCAGGGACTGCGGCAGAGCGTGAACGCCAACTATAACTGGAGTCACGCTGCTTCAGACAACGTAAATTTGTTTCCGCAGCTGGGCGGAAAGACCTCTTCAGATTCCTATTCGGTGCAAGCCGGCTACACGCTGGGCTATCACAAATTCACCAACATCATTAACGTGAACTGGAATCGAACCGACAGCAGAGCCAAGAACTTCTTCACCAATGGCCCGGACGTCGAAACGCAGCTTGGCATCCTCGGTCCCAACGATGCTCCGTTGAATTCAACGCCGTTGAACTACGGGCTGCCGAGCATCCAACTGAGCGATATTGCCGGCCTGAGCGAGCAGCAGCCGAAGGTTGCGGTTGCGCAGACCATCTCGGTCTCCGAGACTTTCAGTTGGATCCACGGCAAACACAACATGCGTTTCGGGGGCGATTATCGCCGCGTGCACAACGACTTCCTCTCGAGTTCAAACGCCACCGGCAGCTTCACTTTCACTGGCCTGTTTACGCAGGATGCGGCGAGCGATCCCGGCACGGGTTTTGCGTTTGCCGATTTCCTGCTGGGGATGCCTCAGCAGACTGCGATCAACTCCGCAGTGAACAAAAGCTATCTGCGCGACAACGTAATTGATGCGTTTGCGATGGACGACTGGCGCTGGCGGCCGAGCCTGACGATGAACTACGGGCTGCGTTATGAGTTCTTCGCGCCCTACACCGAGAAGTACGGGCGGCTTGCGGAGGTTCTTACGAACCCGGCGCAGGGATTTACCACGCAGACTCAAATCCTGTCGGGCCAGGGTGGCCTGCCCGCGGCGCTCGTCTACCCGTTCCACAAGGCCTTCGCGCCGCGCGTGGGGATTGCATGGCGGGTGCCGAAATTGAAGCAGACCGTGGTCCGCGCCGGATTTGGCATCAACTACACCGTTGGCTCCTACGCCACGTTCGCAGCCACCATGGCGCATCAGCCGCCCTATGCCAACGAGCAGACCAACCAGGAGATCACTGCGCAGGGATCTCCGACATCGGCGTGCGTGCAGACCGGCAACTGCCTGACGTTGGCCCAGGGATTTCCGGCGGCGGCCAGCATCGGCAACTACGCTCTCGATCCGCACTTCAAGCTGCCGTATGTGCAGACGTGGAATCTCGACATCCAGAGGACTCTGCGGTGGGGTATCGTGATGAACCTCGGCTACAACGGATCGAAGGGCAATCATCTCGACATTGTTTCGGCACCGCGCGCACTCGCCATCAGTCCCGATACAGATCCGACCAATCTGCTCTTCCGCTACGAGCAGGCTGCCGCGTTCTACAAGTTCAACGCCGGCACGATGCGCTTGAACAAGCGGCTCTCGAACGGAATAGCACTCGGCGCGAATTATCAGTATTCGCATGCGATTGACAATGCGGGCGCGGTCGGCGGCGTTGGAGGTGTCGGCGCGCAGAACTGGACGAATCTGCTGGACGAGGAAGGGAACTCGAGCCTTGATGTCAGGCACAAAGTCAGCGGAAACTACCTGTATGAATTGCCGTTCGGCCAGGACAAGCGCTGGCTGACGACCGGCACTGGTTCGCATATTCTCGAGGGCATTTCGGTTTCGGGCAGCTTCACGTTTGCGAGCGGTACGTCGCTGACGCCGGTGTACTCCGCGGCGGTGACGAGTGTGGCGTGCGGTACGGGCGGCACGTTCCGGCCGAATCTGACAGGTTCGTCGCTGAATCAAAGCACCGGCCGCCAGTGGTTCAGCCCCTCCGCTTTCAGCGAGCCGGTCCCCAATCCGCAATTTCCCTGCGGCACCTTCGGCAATGCACCGCGCAATTTCATCGGTGGTCCGGGAACGGTGCAGAACAACATGGCGCTCTCGAAGACGATGCAACTTGGAGAGACACGCAGTCTTGAAATTCGCGCCACCATCAACAACGTCTTCAACACTGTGCAGTACTCGGGCGTTGACACCAATGTTGCGTCGCCCACATTTGGGCAGGTTATCTCTGCCGGGTCGATGCGATCGTTCCAATTCACGTCGAGGTTCCGGTTCTGATGGCGAATTGGCTGCAAAAGACGATTGCCGGGTTGACGGCGTTTGCGCTCGCCGTCCCGAATGCGCAACTTCTGCGTTCGCAGGACGCGGGCGCGCAGTCGAACCGGCAGGATGCTTACATATTCAAAGCCAATGCCGAGCTTGTTCTGACCAACGTGGTTGTGCGCGATTCGAACACGGGCGAGTTTGTGCGCAGTCTCAAGCAGAGCGACTTCACGATTTACGAAAACGGGAAGCGGCAGGATATTTCGACATTCGATTTCCAGACCGTGGAGATGGCAACGCCGTTGAATGAAGCAACCATCAGCGGCCTGGCTGCGGGAGTGAACGGCCCCGGGACCAAGGCAGTCGTTGTAGCCAAGCCTGAAGACCTGCGCAATCACAGGCTGATCGTGATGTTCTTCGACCTGACCTCGATGCAACCCGAGGACCTGGATCGCTGCGTGGCGGCGGCGCGCGCTTTCCTGACCAGCAAGATGCAACCGGCAGATCTGGTTGCGCTGGTCTCGCTCGGCGACACGCTCAAGGTTGACCAGGACTTTACCTCCGACAGGGACGCGCTTGCCAACGAAGTCGGCATCTACAACGGCACCGAGGGCCAGGGGTTTGGGCAGGGAGCAGGCGCCAATACCAACCAGGTGGAAGACACCAGCGGATACACGCCCGACGAAAGCGAATACAACGACCTGAACACCGATCGCGAATTGTTTGCCCTTCGCGCAATTTCGAAATCGCTTGCGAAGATTACGGAAAAGAAATCGCTGCTTTACTTCTCCGGCGGCATCTCGCGGGACGGCATTGAGAATCAAGCATCGCTACGCTCAGCGATCAACGCGGCGGTACGCGCTAATCTGGCGATCTACAGCGTGGATACGCGCGGCTTGCAGGCGATCTCGCCGCTTGGGGATGCATCCACCGGGAGCCTGCGTGGTTCAGGCGCATTCAACGGCGCCGCGCTTGCCAATAACATGAATGCGAACTTTGCCACGCAGGAGGTGATGGCGACGCTCAGTTCCGATACCGGCGGCAAGGCATTCTTCGATTCAAATGACTTCGCCCCGGCGTTCGCGCAGGTGCAGCGCGACACATCGGCCTACTACGCCATTGGCTTTCACTCGTCGAATCCCGCGCGCGACGGCAAGTATCGCAAGCTGACCATCAAAGTCAATCGGCCGGGCGTGAAGCTCGAATACCGCCCGGGCTATTACGCGCCGGCGGACTTTCAGCACTCCGGCCGCGAAGATCGCGAGCGGGAACTCGAGGAGCAACTGGCAAGCGATCTGCCAGCCACCGACATGGCCGTCTATCTCGACGCCATGTACTTCCGCCTCGACGAGAACCGATTCTTTGTGCCCGTATCACTCATTGTGCCGGGTTCGCAGATTCCTTTCGTGAAGGGCGGCGACAAGGACAAGGCCACGCTTGACATCATCGGCGAAGTCATCGACGATGTGAAACGGCCCATCGGCAGCGCGCGGGAGACGGTGAAGCTGAATCTCGATCCATCCCTGCAGGCGAGGCAGAAGAACATCGAGTACACCACCAGCTTCAACCTGCCGCCGGGCAAGTACCACCTGAAGTTCGTTGTGCGCGAGAACCAGACCGGCCGCATGGGTTCGTTTGAAGCGGACATCACGCTCCCCGATCTGAAAAAGCAACCGCTGAAGATGAGTTCCATCGTGCTCGCATCGCTGCGCCAGCCGAGCAAGAAGACCTCGCCGCTGGTGCGCGAAGGCGAAGAGTACGTGCCGAACATCAGCCACGTCTTCCGCCAGGACCAGCACCTTTATCTGCTGTACGAGGTGTACGGGCCTGCGCGCGAAAAGGCGGCAGAGAACCAGCCCAAGGGCACAAAACCGGGGATCAACCTGCTCAGCAGCCTGGAGCTGATCCAGGGATCAACCAAGGTTTACGAGACTCCGGTGGTGCAGGCGAAGGCCGTCAATGTGGATGGTCGTGACGCCGTTGTTGTCGAACTCGACGTGCCGCTTGCCGGTCTCAAGCCGGGGTCCTACATCTGCCAGCTCAACGTGGTCGATGACGCGGGCGGCAGCTTTGCCTTCCCGCGATTCGCGGTGCTGGTGCGCGAGCCGGTCGCCGCTTCGCCCTCCACTGAACCCGCGGCGACAGGCGCAAACTCCGGTTTGACCGGGAACAAGTAGACTCAAATCCCTCAACAGCACCGGTCGGCCAATCCGCGTATTCTTGGAGCGGAGAGGCCAGATGAGCGATAGCGAGTCGGGGCGGGTTGCAGTCATTACTGGAGCCACGGGCGGCGTTGGAGCAGCGGTCGCGCGGGCTCTTTCCAAGGCCGGATACTCGCTTGTTCTCACCGCCCCATCCATGGAAAAGCTCAGCGGATTGGCCGCGCAGCTCCGCGGGCCGTGCACTGTCATCGAGGGCAACCTCAGCGACGAGAACCTTCCGGAAACCCTGCTCTTCGCCGCGCTCGACCGCTTCGGCCGTTGCGATATCTGCTTCAACAACGGCGCTCTCTTCGAGGCCGGGATACTTGAGACCGTCGACATCGAGCGCCTCTGCAGCATGGTGCGCGTGAATGTGGAGGGCTCGTTTCGCGTCGCCTATGTGTTCCTGAAGCATTTCGTCTCTGAAGGTGCGGGACACCTCGTTAATGTGTCCAGCACCCTGGGCAGCGGTTCGCGGCCCAACGCCTACGGTGCCACACAACGGGCGATCGAGGTGCTCTCAGACGCGCTGGCGGCAGAACTCGACGATACGGCAGTCCTCGTCTCCTGCATCCAGCCAGGACTGGTTAAAACCGGCCTGCGCCATCGTTGGGAGATCGCTCCCGCGGGTGCTTCAGGAGCAGGCTATCCGCTGGAGCCGGAGGATTTTGCCCGCATGGTTCTGTTCATCCTCGAACAGTCGCGCATCAAGGGGAGTGTCGAGGAACCCGTCGAGCCAATGGCCGGAGGTGATCAACCGGCCGGCGAGAATTGGAGTGCGGCTGAATCCGGGCAAGCAGAAGTTTCCGATACAGCATCGGATGAGACAGACGCTGACGAATCTTCTGAAGAAGGCTTGATCCAGGACAATATCTGAATTCACGCAGGCGGATTGCGATCGCGATCGGTACCGCGGTACGGACAGTGCCTGCACCCTGACCCGCAGCAAGTCCCGCGCTTCAGCAGGTACGCAGCGGTGAACACCATGTACGGTCCGTCGAAGTAGTAGTCTTCCGCACCGAGTTCCGTCGCCGCAGCGGGCGCTGCCTCAGGATCATTCGATTCCATGCCAGCATTCTCTCAGAGCACGGGTGCGGCAAACATCTCCGCGGCGTGGTTCGTCCTGCACCGCCATTTAGAATCGAACCATGACACTGACCGCGCAAGATCGCGCAAGGCGCATCAAAATCATTCTCTTCGACGTTGACGGCGTTCTTACGGATGGCACCATCTGGCTCGTTCCTGCCCCCAGCCCCGCATCGAGCAGCGCGTCGACGCAGTCGCATCTCTCGAAGCACGAAGGCCAAGTGGGATTCGGTGTTCATTCTGCAACGATGATGGAAGCGAAAGGCTACAACGCCCACGACGGCACGGCCATCTCCCTGGCTCGGCTGGGTGGTATGAAGTGCGGCGTGATCACCAAGCGCATCAGCGAAACGGTTGCAACGCGCTCGCGCGACCTCAAACTCGAGTTTGTCTACATGGGCCAGGCATTCAAGATGCGGGCAGTGCGCGAAATCATGGAGAAGGAAGGCGTCACGCTCGAAGAGATTTGTTTCGTCGGTGACGATGTCATCGACCTGCCTGTTATGCGCGAGTGCGGATTAGCTGTTGCGGTTGCGAATGCACGGCAGCAAGTGAAAGCCGAGGCCCACTACATCACGCCCAATGCCGGCGGGTATGGTGCAGGCCGCGATGCCGTTGAGTTCATCCTCGAGGCCAAGGGCATTCTTCAGAAGGTCATCGACGAATACATCGATGAGCGCAACCCTATCTCCCCTTCAATGGACATCGGCAAGGGTGCGGACTAGTTCTTCCGGGATCCCGTGCATAAGCAGATCGGGATTTGTGTCGCCGACGAGCTTCACATCGAAGCGGCGTGTCTCGCCAGCTCCCGGAAACGCAGTCTGCGCTTCCGTCCGATTGTCTCGGACTGCGCGGGCGAGGTGGTCGTGATTCAGCCGCTCAGCGTGCTGCCACTGCGGTGGTCGGCGTCAGCGAAATCGGCGCCACGTTCCAGCCATCGACCTGCACCACCGGAGCGGCGCTTTCGCCTTCCGGCAGTTGTGCGGTCAGTGTCGTCGATTCTCCAGGAGTCAGTTCGATCCAGTTATCCGACCAGAAGACCGGCGCGATCAGTCCGCCTGAAGTTGTCCTCACCGCCGCGCGAACTTGAAACGCCAATGCATTCGAGTGGTTCACGAGGTGCACTTGAATTACGCCGCCGTGCGCGGTTTTCGCTATCTCGGCGTGAGCCTCGATCTGCGCTGCCGGCAGATGCGCGAGCGCGGTCAGGTCTTCATGCCGGGCTGCGGGCGTGTGCGTGTAGTCGGTGTTTTCCCAGTCAAATGTGGTGAGCGTTCCGGGCACCCAATAGAAGTTGTGGCTTACAACGTGTCCCTTTGCATCGGTAAGCGAGAGATCAATGAAGAAGATTCGCTCCGCGCCTGAATAGAGCGCCCCGGGGATCGTGAATACGCGCTGCGAAGTGTCAGCGTTCGCATTTACTTCGGCCTCGGCACTGTAAAGCTGGTTCCACGCCAGGCCGAAAAGGCGAACACTCGCGTGCAGGTTTGCGGCGTCTGCGTACGTGCTATTCACAACAACGATCGACCGGTCGTCGTATGAGTACTGAATGTGCAACGGCTCGCATGCCTTCTTCGTACCGAAATAGCCGCCGCCCGCGTCGAGGTAGTAGTCGAAAAGATGCCAGATCATCGACGGCCACGCATTGTTCAGCATCCACTGGATGACTCCCGTGGACGTGTACTTGTTCTTGCTGTAGGCCTCGAACATGGCGCGTTCCGAGTCATACTCCATTGTCTGCGCCATGCGCTCGTAGTCGCCGGCTGAGTTGGGCTTTGCGTAGACGTCTTCCATTGCCGCGTCAAAGACTTTCAGGTTGGTGAATTCACCGCCCCCGTCGTGCAGGCTCCAGTTTGGCGTCGGCGGCCAGGCTTCAGGATCGGGCAGAAACAGCTTGCGGCTCGCCAGCGACGGAATCGCCGGCCCGGGGCTGGTCTCGGTGTTGTAGCCGATCGCGCCTCCGTAACGCATGCCGTAGTACCAGTAGCTTGGTGCTACATAATCGTAGGGGCCGGTCATCTTTACGCCGCTTTCGCCGGTCACTGTTGTCGGAGTCGCCGTGGCAGAGGAGAGAATTGGATTCGGCCAATGCGTCTCTGCCTCTACCTTGAGATAGGCCTTCTCCACTTCTGCGGTCGGCGGATTGTCGCTGCCGTTAAGCCACACAAGCAGGCTGGCATGGTGGCGCAGGCGCAGCATCTGCGAGCGCAGCGACGCGGTCGCAATGGTAAGGTCCTGCGGCGTCCAGTCCTTCCAGCGCTCCCAGTGATCGCAACAGCACCATCCCAGCATCACCAGGATGCCGCGCTCATCGGCAAGACGGAAGAACTCGTCGGTTTCGAGCTTCCCCTCCATCCGAATTGTGTTCAGATTCATGTCCTCCACAAGCTGTAACTGTTCGCGAAGGCGATTCTCGTCGGTGCGCAGCAGCATGTCCTGCGACCAGCCGCCACCGCGGATGAGAATCGGCTTGCGATTCACGCGGAAGAGCCGGCTGCCGTTGGAGGTCAGTTCCGAAGTGATCTCGCGAATGCCGAACTTCACGCTCTGCTCGTCGGTCACGCGACCCTGGCTGCTGAAGCTGACGGTGAGTTGCTCGAGATGGGGGTCACCCATCTGGCGCGGCCACCACGGCTTTGGATTCTGAATGCGCAGGGAAGGGAACTGTTCCGGGCCGAAGACAACGGTCTGATCTTCATGCGCGGCCAGCTCCACGGGCTTCTCAAACTTCACGCCCGCAACGGTTCCCGAGACCACTCCCTTCACGGGATTGCCGGCCGCATTGTGCAACTCGGTATAGACCGTCAGATCCGCCGTGCTCAAGGAGCCATCAGGAAAGTGCGTGACGGCCAACGGCGAACGCACAGTCACAGGGCCCGTTTCCACCAGGTCAACGGCTCCCCACAGGCCCATGTCCTTGTCGGGCGGGCACGGATTCCAGTCGACCCAGTTGATGCCGAGATCCTTTTCCGTCGGCGCAAAGGTCTTCACCGCGATCACATTCGTTTTGCCGGGAGCGGCGACATCCGTCACGTCGAAATCGTAGGTGCGGTAAGCGCCCGCCACCATGGAGGAATCGGCAATCATGTGGCCGTTGACCCAGACTTCGCCGCGATAGTTAATGCCGCCAAAATGCAGCCACAGGCGATTGTCCTTTGCGGCGAGAGCCGGCGCATTGAATTCCTTGCGGTACCACCAGCCGCACGCGTAGGGACTGTCGGCCGGCATGGGCAGATTTGAAAAATTGTGGCCGATGGGATAGCTTGTCCCCGGAATCTGCCGTAAATTGTTGCCGAAGTAAGGATCCGGGAATATGCCGGCCTTTACCTGCGCGGCAAGGACTGTGCTCGGCACCGAGGTTTTCAGCCACCCGTCCGTCGCGAACTGCGCGCCCGAAATGGTTTCGCCACCGGCGGAGGCTTTGCATGCGGACTGCAGTTGCCAGTCATCGTGGAGAGCCGTGGTCTTCTCCGCGGTCGCATGCAGGGTGGGATGCAATACGAGGACAAGCAGAAGGACGAATACTTTCGGGTTCATGGGCACCTGGCGTTTCTGGTCGAGAGCACGATCTTGTTTTTGGAAGGCCGGCATCGATCGGGCTGATTCAATCGTTTGAATAAAGCTATATATATCTCCCGCCCGCTCTAGATTGTCAAGCGCGATTTCGGAGATTGTTCCGGCTGCGCCCCGAAGGGCGTGGGCCCGTGGACATGCGAACCACCAGTTCCGGAGGCGCCTTGTACAGCCTGACGGGCTTCGCCGCAAGCTGGTCGTGCGAGTTGATTGCCTGCAGCGTCCACTCCGATGCCATGAGGCCCATCTCCTTCAGCGGCTGGCGAATGGTGGTGATGCCCGGTGTCGCCACGGCTGCCGGCAGAACATCGTCGAACCCGACGACGGAACAATCGTCGGGCACCTTCAGACCGGCCTCCGCCAAACCGCGCACTACCCCGAGAGCCGTCAGGTCATCAAACGCCAGCACCGCGGTAAATGGACGACCCGACGCCAGCATCTCCTTTGAGAAGCGCAGTCCGCCTTCAAAACCTGAAGTCGAATCCGTCAGGTTTGGAAGCTGAAACACCAGCTTGCGGTCAATCTGAATTCCGGCCTCCGCGGCTGCCCGCTGCACGCCCGCCCATCGCGGCTCGGTATCGAAAAGCTCCTCCGGACCGCGGACAATCGCAATCCGCTTGTGACCCAGTTCGATCAGGTGACGCAGGGCAAGCGCACCGCCCGCTTCGTTGTCCACCAGAAGGGAACTGACATTCCTGTTGGTCAGGTCACGACCCACGATCACAATCGGAACCTTGTTCTTTTCGATGTCATCCAACAGATTCGTCTCCTGGAAGATCCAGCTCGCAATTACGATCACGCCTTCCGCCCGCTGCTCCAGGATCATCTTCAGGTAGCTGTCGAAGAGCTTCCGTTGCGTCTGGGCATCGACCAGTTGGGGCAGGTAATTCGCCGGCTGCAGGCCGGCCTGGATTCCGTGCACAATCGGGATGCAGAACGGGTCAGAGAGATCGTAGGCGAGAACCGCAATGGTCTGGCTGCGGCGACGCCGCAGTGAGCGCGCGTATGCGTCGGGATGATAGCCGAGGTGGCGGGCCATCTTCCGGATCTGTTCGCGGGTAGATGCGGCAACGTTTTGCGAAAGGGGCGCTTCGCTCAGCACGATCGAGACAGTTGAGACGGAGTACCCGCAGGCGCGCGCGATATCGAGTAGCGTGACATGGCCAGACTTGCGTTGCACCATTTGCCTCCCTTCGCGCGGTTTGCCCAGGGAACTCAGCCAATTCTGCCACAGGTAACCGATTGGATAAATCCCTTTACTGAAACAACCCGCTGCCGGCTGTAACGAGCCGCTTAATTTCTGCTTGACATGCAGAAGGAACAATCTTACATTCATTCGTCAAGAGATTCAAACGTTTGAATATGGCTTTTCGCCGCGGGGGTTCGCCATGGATTTCCACTGTGCGCGAGCAGGATTTGCGCGTTCCATCTTCTTCATTTGTCTATTGATCGGGTTCAGTTTCGCGGCCCTGGGCCAGGCCGGCAGGGGTTCCATCAGTGGGCTTGTCGCTGACCCCACGGGGGCCATCGTTCCCGGGGCAAAGGTTACGGTTCTGAGCCAGGCGACCGGGGTGAAGCTCTCCACGACGTCGACCGCGGCGGGGCTGTACTCGTTCATCTCGCTCGCTCCGGGCGTGTACCAGGTCACTGCCAGCGCCAAGGGCTTTGAAACGCTCGTCGAGAGGAATATCACCGTTTCCGTCGACCAGGTAACGACGGCGAACCTTGCGCTCAAGATTGGCAGCGTAAGCGAGGTCGTTACGGTCAACGAGGCTACGGCGCTGATCGAGGCCAGCAACTCCACTGTCGGCCAACTCATCTCGTCCGACACGATCGACCGCGTTCCGCTCCTCACGCGCAATGTTTACGACCTGGTGCAGTTGAGCGCGGGAGTGACACCGGCGAATGGTACACCGAACTCGTCCAGTTCGCAGCAGATCTCCAGCATCACGAGCGGTCGCCCGGGTGTTGATGTTTCTTCATACACGATCAACGGCGCCATTATCGGTTCGGTCTATTACATGGTGGATGGAAGTCCGCTGGGCATCGCGGAGAACAACGCCGGAGCAATCATTCCCGCACTGGAGATTCCTGAAGATGGCGTGCAGGAAACGCGTGTCGAGACACAGAACACTCCAGCTTCCTACCAAAGTGGCGGCGCAGGTGTCATCAGCCTGGTCACGAAGTCTGGTACCGACCGGTTTCATGGAGACGCATTCGGCGTCTTCCGCCCGGACGTGATGGCGGCAAACGAATACTTCAACAAGCAGACGCAATTGGCGAGCGGATCCAAGAATGAAATTCCGTCATTCCACCGGTACCAGGAGGGCGGGGCAATCGGTGGACCCATCAAGAAGGACAAGCTCTTTTTCTTTGCCGATTATGAGGCAACCCAGCAGCAACAATACGATGGATCGAACGTTTTCACTGTGCCCACCACGGCAGAACGTACCGGGGATTTCTCGGCCGACAACTTCACAATCTACGATCCGCTGCTGCCAGACAATCCGGATGGCACACGTCAGCCGTTCCCGAACAATGTGATCTCCAATCCAAATCCCATTGCGATAAAGTTTCTTTCCGAGTTTCCGAAGTGCAACTATCCGAGCTCTTGCGATTCAGATACGACCGGCGCCTCGAATAATCTGCGCGTGCCCGGGCTGGATCCGCTGAGGGCGCACAAGTTCGACATTCGCATGGACTGGGCAAAGAGCGAGAGGCAACGCATCTTTGGCCGTTTCTCATACGACCATCTCTTTTTCTCGCTGGTGAACGCCTTTGGCAATATGTGGGATCTCAACTATGCCCAGAACCTGACCAACGGCCGCAACGTTCTTCTGGCGGACGACCTGACGTTGAATGCATCGACGGTTCTGCAACTGCGCTACTCGTTCACGCGCCACTACGAGAACCAGGGCGGCGATCCGCGGCAGATCGGATACGACATCACGACACTTGGATTTCCGTCATCGTTGGCCGCAGAGGAGGTTTACAAAACGCTGCCTTACGTCAATTTCTGGGATGTGGGCGGCGGAATCGGCGGTACTGCCAACTGGAACACCTTCAAATACGCCAGCGAGAACAATGACGCAAGTGCAACTATTACCAAACTTCTGGGCAAGCACGAGATCAGCGCCGGATTTGAATTCATGAAGCGCTTCCTGAACGTGGGCCAGCCGCCCGCTCCTTCCGGCGCTTACGCATTCGACACCTCTGCAACTGATCAGACAGTGGCCGGCGGAGGAGGAGGAAGCGACTTTGCGTCCTTCTTGATCGGAATGGGATCGACGCCTGGAAGCGAGAGCTACAACTTCACCAAGGATCTCTTTGTGGCCGAAGCCAATCCGTACTACGCGTCGTTCGTTGAAGACGCGTATCACCCCACCAAGTCCTTTACCGTGACGGCCGGTCTGCGCTGGGACATTTTTGGGGGACGTACGGAGCGGCACAATCGACTGGAGTACTTCGATCCGAAAGCGGCAAGTACCGTAGGTGGTGTCTCCTATACCGGCGCAGAGATCTACGTTAACGGCAAGAATCGCTCACCCTTTACGACCAACCTGAAGGATTTCGGACCTCGACTGGGTTTCTCATGGCAACCAGTTGATCGACTCGTGGTGCGGGGTGGGGCCGGCTTCTACTACGGTCCCAGTGCGCAGATGGTTGGCGGCGCATCGGCCGACAGCGAAGGTTTTGCATCAGTTACAAACTGGGATGCTACCTGCTATAACGCCGACGGCAACACCGTATTTAACGGCACATCGGCCTGCACTGGTGCTTCTCCCGGCGATCCGGCGCCGAGCGATACCGGCATCTATTCGCTCAGCAACCCATTTCCGCAAGGTGTAGTCCCTCTCATCAGCTCCCCATCAGGGCTGGCAAACAATCTCGGTAATTCGCTCGAAACGATGCTTCACTCGCAGAGCACCACTACCACTTACAACTTCAACTTTGGCCTGGAGTATCAACTTCCGCATCAGATCATCGTGAGCGCCGGGTACGTGGGCAGCCGCGGTCTTTTCCTGCCGCTCGGTGGGGTTGACTTGAATCAGCTGAGCCTCGAGACGATTGCCAAATACGGCGCCGCTCTTTGCGTCGATACCTCCGACCCGGCATGCGAGATGGTTCCGAATACGTGGGCTGCAATTCAGCCGCCAACCAACTCGAACTATGGCTCTGATATGGTTCCGCTGTGGGTCTCGCTTCAGGAGTACCCGCAGTTCGGCAATGGAAGTTACGGCGCCGGCAATGGCGTGAACGTGACCGGCTATCCGGGCGGCGACTCGGATTACAGCTCCCTTCAGACCAAAGTTCAGAAGAGACTGACTCACCATTTCACCGCGCTGGCGAGTTTTACCTGGGCCAAACTGATGACCGACGATGGCAATCCTCCGCTGTCCTTTGTCGGTTCGCATGGAGGCGCCGCTCAGGATTGGAAAGATCTGAGATACGAGCACTCCGTCAGCCCCCAGGACGTCAAATATCAGTTCACCGGGCAGGCATCCTATGACTTGCCGGTCGGCAGAGGAAGGGCCGTGAACCTTAATGGAGTGGGAGATGCCGTTCTCGGCGGTTGGACGGCGAATATCATCGCCTATCTGAGCACCGGCATCCCTGTCGCCTCGCCTAGTTCGGGGCTGTCGCCGTCCTACTTCAGCCAGCGGGCCGATATGGTCTGCGACCCGAGCAAGGGTGCGCCGCATACCGCGAATAGGTGGTTCAATCCCGACTGTTTCGCCCTTCCGGCGAGCCCGTTTGTCCCCGGGAATGCACCTGCGTATCTCGACCACGTTCGCACCATGGGCGCGAATGACTTCGATCTCTCGCTCTACAAGAGCTTCTCGCTGGGCGGCGAAAGGAATCTTCGCTTCGAAATCTCTTCGTACAACATCGCCAACAGGGCACAGCTGGGAATGCCGGGTACTGGGAGCATCTTTGACGTGGAGACGCAGCCTTCGATTGCAGCGGTATTCGGGCAGGTCACGAACACTGTGAACAGTCCTCGCCAATTTCAGTTCGGCTCGCGGTTCACGTTCTGAGCCTGCTCGTCGAACCTTATTGCTCAACATTGGGAGCCAATCGCCACAAAGCGGTTGGCTCTTCGGCTTTCTATATGCTCATGGCTTTCTGGGTTGCAGTTCCGGAGTCTGGTTCCGCACTGGTCGATCCAGCTTCACTCAATCCGGGAAAAGCGAGAAAACATCCGCCGACCAATTCCGGCCGGACGCCGATTGCAAACAAAAGCGCCCGGCAGCTCTTTAGACCTGCCGGGCGCACCCAGGATGGAAAAACTGATCGCGCGTTGATTCCATTCCAACATCATTTCGTCAGAACCCTACTGCTGTCTCGCACCGATTTTTCGCGGCACTTCCATTTTGGAATTCTTTCCAATTTTGGGATTGTGCTCAAGGCGCCGGAGCCACGGCTCACGGGCAGCATATAGGTCGCGGAAAGCCGTGCAACGCCGCTCCCGGCGGACGCACCGGCGATCCAAGCCCCGTCGTGCCCGTGTCGAGTGCAACTGAATAACGCTACAAATCAGCCGAGCACGATCGTCGGCTTCTCCCCGCGCGTGTCTGCCTCGTTCACTTCAATGGCGATCGTCTGCGCCTCGCCCGGCATCAGCGCGATGTAATTGTCAGAGTAAACTGCCGGCAGAATGCGATCTCCCGTCTTCTCGCGCACGGCCTTCACTCGCACCATCAGTGCAGGAGACGCGCCCGTGTTCTGCACCTTCGTCGCAAGCACCCAGCGATCGCCCTTTCGCTCCGAGCTTGTCGTGATCTCAACCTTGGGAGCAGGCAACTGGCGGATGGCTCGAAAATCATTCTGCTGCACGCCACGCATATAGAAATTCGACGACACGGTCTCCGATCCGCGCCGCAGCGCCAACCGCAAGAAGTGAACCGGCGTCAGTCCCGCGGGATACTCCATCTTGATGCACGCAACCGTCGAGTCCTCGTCGCTGCCCACTGAGGCGGTCTTCAAATCCATCTGCTTGCCGTCCATGTTCAGCACTTCCACCGACGCCTCGAGCCCGGCAACCTTTCCGGCGCTGTAGTTCACAACCTCGATCGTGTCGTTGGCGGGATTCCACTGGATGTGGAGCGGCTCAGATCCCTTTTTGCAGCCGTAGTAAGCGGCGGTCGGCTCAAAGTAGTAGTCATACGTCTGCCACACGAAAGAAGGCCAGCACGAGTGGCTCATCCACAGCAGCACGCCCATGCGGTATTTGCTCTGCGCTTCAAACATGGCGCGGTAGGTGTCGTAATTCACAAACTGCGCCAGCCTGATCCATTCATCGGCGTTCGTCGCGCCTCCAAAGCTGTTCTCAATAATGTCTCGATACCCGGCGCCGCCCATCGCGCCTTGCAGGCAGAAGTCGTGCAGACCCCAGTCGAGCCCCTGCGGCCACAAGGCCTTTTCCGGCATCATCAGTCGCACGCTGTCGAGCGACGGAATGTTCGGCGCGCCAATCTCGCTGTGCAGTTTCTTGTCGGCCGCGATGAAGTAGAACCTTGCCGGGTTCGCCCAATACGGTCCATGCCCGCTGACGACTTCGTCGGCAGAACTCGGAATGTAATGAAGCTGCGGATGCAGATCGGCTAGGATCTTTCGGATTCCCTGCTCGAGCGGCGGGGGAGGGAAGCCCTCGTTGCGCCCGCAGTAGAGGCCCACCGAAGGATGATTCCTTATCCGCATTACAACATCCTTCACGTTCTTCAGGAACAAATCATCGTCATCCGGCTCCGGACCGTCCCACGGATTCGCCAGCCAGAAATCCTGCCAGATCATGACACCGTGCTTATCGCACGCTTCGTAGAAAGCCTCGTCCCCGATCTGGCCGACCCAGTTGCGAATCATCGTGAAATTCATCTCGCGGTGATAGCGCACGGCGGTATCGTATTCGCGCGACCGGTAGCGAAGCATCGACTCGCTGAATCCCCAGTTTCCGCCTCGCGCGACGAATCTCCGCCCATTGATCCATATTCGCAGCGCGCCTCCGTCTTCGCTGTACTTCATCTGCCGAAGCCCGGCCTTGAAGGCCTTCCTGTCAACGGTCTTTCCGCCGGACTCTACCTCGATCTGCGCGTCGTGCAGATAGGGATCGCCGTAGCCCACGGGCCACCACAGCTTCGGATTCTTCACGTGCAGCGCTGCCACCGTCGACGGGTCCACCGTGATGTGTTTCTGCTCTCCCGCCGCAAGCTTCACCCGTTGTTCAAAGCTCAGTTCACCCAGGCGATAGCGGACCACGCCGCTGAACGAGTGATTCCTGTGATTCACCAGGTCCGCTTCGATCGTCACGTCGGCCGAGGAGATATCCGGCAGCGGCAGCTTCGTGCTTACGAATGGATTCTCAATCGTCACCGCATCCGTGATCGCAAGGGAAACATCGCCCCAGATGCCGATGTCGCGCCCGCGCATCGTCGGAATCCAATCCCAGCCGATGGTAGCGTGATATGTCGGATTATCCGCACCGAGTCCGCCGCCGTTTTTTGCGCACACTTCGAACGTCTTCTGTTTCGCGCTTCCCGGCGTGGCGTTCTTCTCAATGCGTACGGCGAGGGCGTTTACTCTTCCGGGAAGGATCTTTTCGGTCACATCGAATTTGCCGCGCATGAAGCCGCCCTCGACACGCCCGATCTTCTCCCTGTTCAGGAACACATCCGCCTTCCAGTTAATGCCGTCGAAGTTGAGCCACGCCAGTTGCTGCGCCGTCTTCGGAGGAGCGGTGAACTCCGTGCGATACCAGAAGTCCGAGTAAAAATAGGAGTCCGAAATGTGCAGTTGATTCTGTCCAAAATTCGGGTCCGGAATCGCGCCCGCGTTGGCATACGAAGTCAGCACCGTCCCCGGAACGGTGGCAACCAGCCAGTCCGCATCCTGGAATCCCGGCTTCGAGAGTGCCTCCCCTGCATCGTTGACGAGGTTCGACCGCTGAATGCGCCACGATCCCCCTGCAAGAAGAAGCCTGCGATCCTGGCCGTAATGCGGCTCCGGTCTTGGTTTCGCTGTGAATCCGCCGCGCCCATACACCTCGATCTCGCTCAGAATGTACCCGTCCGGCGAGCTCGGTCGCGTCATCAGTACCCGCACGTAGCGGCCCGTTGCCGGCTGTGCCAGTTTGAAGTCATCGACCTGCCCCGACGCGCCCGCAAGCGACTGCAAATCACGCCAATTCTCGGCGTCATCTGAAACCTGCACCGCGCCTTCGCTGGCGCGCGCAATCCAGTAGAGCTTCACGCGATCGAACTCGCATCGCGATCCAAGATCGACATAGACCCACTCCACTCCCGATCCCGCGCTCATCCACGCGCTCGTGAAGCTGTACGGGCCACCGATCTCGACGCGCTGATCGCCCTTGTAAAACGCAACCTGCCCGATCCGCCACGTCGCGCCAAACCCGCCCATTCGATTGCTGCCTGATGTCGTTGCGCACTCCACGCGGTAGAACCGGCTGCGGCTTGCTGAACGGAGCGGAATCGAAGGCGTAAAGAAATGATTCGGAGCGCTGAAGTCCGGCGGATAGCCCGCAGTCGAAGCAGGTTTCGGCGCAGACACGGTCCCCGCCTCCTGCCACGCGCGCCCGTCATCCGAGATCGATATGGTGAACTTCAACGAGTCAGCCGTGGCCTGCATCGGCGAAATCACGAAGAGCTGAATGCGATCAATCTCCGGCGCCGCTTCTCCGCCCGCAAGCTGAATTTCCACCTGCGCAGGCGTTCCCTGTATCTCCATCGTGTTCATTGGAGCGTGATCGACGATCACCTCCCGATCGGGCTTCGGCAGCGGCCCCCGGAATGCCTCGGAAACCACAATCCACTCCGGCAATCGCTCGTGCTTTATGCCATCCGTCACAAGTTGCGCCGTGAGGTTATAGTCGTAGCTGCTCGAGTGAAACGCCGGCCGCAGCAGAGCAAGGTTGCGATACTTTGCCGTGTCGTCGGGCACAAGGATCGGCCCGAAGTCCGCGCTCGGTTCACCCGGATACACCCCGATGCCGCGCGTATACTCCGGCGCACTCCCGCCTGCCTCAGCCCGTGCCCGCAAGCCTGATGATTCCAACTCCGCCGCGCTAATCGGTTGGGCAAAGGCCGGAAACCGCTCCATCGCCACACATGCGCCTGCAACTGCCGTCGTAATCAAAAAGTCTCTTCTTGATGTCGTCATGCGCTCCACCTGGGCAGCTCAAACGGCAGAATCCGCCGATACAGGTGTGTCTTCTGTGTGAAGACCTGCCCGGTGGTCAATTCTAATGGAATCGATTGGGCAGGCCGCCTGGCGCATCTGACGGCGCCAGCGCGCAATCTTGCGCAAGCCATGTCGGCGAACGACGACTTTCTGGGTCGATGAAAGACACTAACTCCAAATTGTTGCCGCTCAACCAGACTGAGCGGCAACAAAACATAGCGTGCTTTTCTCACCTCCTGAACATTCAGGGAGAACGTCGCGGTCTGGGTCGAGTAACCAGCGGCCCCAGCCACTTGTATCGAGTTGGTGCCCTTGGGTGTGGTCGGGCCGCCTCCGCAGCCTGGGATGCCTTAGTAATCGACTATCACCGTCAGCGAGGCGGTGTGCTGGGTTTGGCCTGACGTGGCTTGTACGATAACGGCCGTTGTGTGGGGCTTCAGAGTCCCGCCGCCGCATCCGTCGAGCAGGCTCAGACCGAGGAATCCAACCGCCAGCAGGAGCATGAGTTGCAGAACGCCACGTCGCTTTCTCCAGCCGAAAAGGCAAAGAGCGAGCGCCAGTGTTGTCTCCGGGAACCATCGGTTGGAAACGCGGCTCAAGGACCCGGGAGCACCAAAGGTGGAAATTGTGAGCGTCGATGTCGAGAACCCGTTGCCCGATGGCGTTACGGTTCCCGGGCTAAAGCCACATGTGACGCCGAAAGGCGCGCTGCAGGTAAACGAGACGCTGGAGTCGAAGCCGCCCTGCGGAGTAACCGTTATGGTCGTCGTCGCGCTCTGTCCGTCCTCGATGGTGAGCGTTGACGGCGAGAAACTGACTGTATAGTCCGGAGGCAGCAGGTTTATCACATAAGGAGCTGAAACGACTGCGCTGTTGTTGTAGTCCGGAGCTACGGCAATCGCATTGATGGTCTCCGATGCCGTTACCGAAATTGGGTTGCTGTACACGATTGAGGTTGGGCTGGTCGGCGGAATTGAGCCGTCAGTGGTGTAGTAGATCATCGCGCCCATGGTTGTGTCGGCGATGGTGACGGATTGCGCCCCAGTATAGGTCCCGGCCACCGGCGTAAAGGTCGGTGAAGCGACTGTCCCGATTACGGTGACCACAATACTCTGCTCAACCTGGGCCGCCGCCAGGTAGTCGGAGTTACCCGCCTGATTCGCGGCGATCACCACCGTGCCCAGGCCCGTAAGAGTGAGCATGCTGCCGTTGATTGTTCCGGGACCGGAAACGATGGAGAATACGACAGGATTACCCGAACCTCCGCCTGTGGCGACCAGCATAATCGGCGTACCGGTAAACGGAATTGGCGAGGCAGGCGGAGTGAAGTTGATCGTCTGGGTCGCCTGGATGACTACGACGCTTTGTTGTACCTGGGGCGCAGCTGCGTAGGTAGCGTTGCCCGCCTGATTCGCGTTGATCACCACCGTGCCGACGCCCGTGATGGTCAACATGTTGCCGTTGATGGTTCCGGGGCCGGAAGCCACAGTGAAGACGACCGTAAGGCCGGAGCTGGCTGTCGCCGATAGCGCGATTGGACTGACTCCGTAACTCACCGGACTTGCTGGAGCAGGGAAGTTGATCGTCTGTTGCGTCGCGGTGACTGTGACAGAATTCGTTCCCATGGCGCTGCTATACGTCGAGGAGCTATTGGCGTCCGGGGTGTACGTGACCGTCAGTGTGTCCGTGCCTGTGCTCAGCGAGCCGGCCGGAATGATAATCATGGTGCTGCCGCCGCTCAGCATTGTGGCCGCTGAAGTGTAACCGCCCCCGCTCAACATTACCGATCCCGTTGGTGTCGGATTTCCCGCACCGCCGCTGACCGCCACGCTCACGGTAAGCGCTTGCGTTGTCGTGATGCTGGGCGAAGACAGCATCACGGAAACCGTGGGCGTGGAAGGACCGGCTGTTACCGTGAGCGGCTGAGCTGTGGAAGTGCTGACATCGTAGTTGCTATCTCCCGAATAGGTCCCCGTCACGCTATAGGTTCCGGCCGCTAACGAACTCGTCATGAATGTTCCAGAACCGTTGGCGCCCAGGGTGATCGTGCCGAGTTCAGTGGGCGGTGCCGTGTTGATGTTGTTCAGCGTCACCGTTCCGGTGGGAACGGGCATTGCCTGCGTGGTCCCCGCTACCGTCGCGGTGAAGGTGACTTGCTGCCCTGTAGTCGATGAAGACGGGCTGATCCCCAACGTTGTTGTCGTTCCTGGCAACACAGGTGAGAACTTGGCGAAGAAACCGCGCCAGCCGGACCCAGCCCCCGGAGTCGCATAGGTGCCGGGAGTGGTTACAAGCATGCCCCCGTCGTTTCCGTACCCAGCAGCGTAGACGTTTCCGCTGGAGTCGAGCGCCATGCCGTTATTGTCGATGGCGTACGCGCCGTATGCTTGACAACAGCTCTCGAAGAGCGGAGTCGCGAAGAGTAGTTTAGTGGCGTCAGGTGAGAACGTCGCAACGAACGCAAAATTGGAGCCGTTCTGCGCTTCCAGCGGATTCACCAGGGGGAGATCCCAGGCGTAGCCGTTGTTGTATCCGTAGAGATAGACCTTCCCCTTGGCGTCGAGGGCAATCGCATCTCCTACGGTTTGAGATCCCCCATTAGTGGCGCCGTAGTACGTCGACCAGCCCCCCGGTGTTAGCGAACCTGCGGGATTGAGTTTCATCAGGAATCCCATATTCGTGGAGCAGTAAACCAGGCTGCCGTAGGTGTGGGTCACGCACGTCGGTTGATACACGCCGGCCGTAATGGGGAAGTCGATGTTGTCCGTAAAGCCAGTAACAAACAGATTGTTGGAGCTGTCTGCCAGAAGGCCCGACACCTGGTTTTCCTGGTTGTTTGTACCGACGTTCAACTCTGTTCCACCCATGTACGTTCCGTAGACAAGTGAAGAGGGGCCGGAGAGGGTTGTATTAAAGGCGGCCAGCCACCCTGTGACGGTCTCGCATAGGTTGTAGTTTGGTGTGCCGGCAGTGGTGCAGCCCGGCTTGATAGCGCCCGGAGTCGTGGGGAGAGAGGCGGAAGTCGTATACCCTCCCATGTACGCCATTCCATTCGGCCCAACCGCCAACGCAAGCGGTACGTCGTATCCGATATACCCGTCCGTCGTATCGGAACTTCCATATATCGTGGAGTAAAGCATTGTGCTGCCGTCGGCGCTGAGCACCGAAAGCGTTGCCCCTCCATTTTCGCCCGACCCATACTGTTGAAAGGCGGTCGGGGTGGTTGGAAACCCAATGTTCTGATTGCCATTATTCGGATAAACCTGGGCCTCCGTCCACGCGCTGTACACATAGCCGGCGAAGTACATGTTGTCGGAGCTGTCCAGGGCAAGCGCCTCGGGAGAGACCCCTGAAGTGCCGCCAACAAATGTTGCATACAGGAGATTTTCGCCGGTCGGGTCGAGCTTCGCGATGAACATATTCGGGCCGTCGATGGTGTATTCCGTGCCGCCTCCGCTGTAATACCCATCGCAGGTTTCGACCGTGGTTGTGCCGTTGAAGTACGGCTGACAGATGGATTGGTACGCGTTTGCAGTAACTGGAAAGTCATACGATGAGGTCGAACCGAGAATGACCTCGTCATTGTGAGAATCAATGGCGACAGCATCGCCATATTCATAGCCGCTGATCCCGTGCAAATACGTCGCAAACACAAGCGATGTGCCATCGGCGCTGATCTTGGCCACATAGCCTGAGCCGGGGTAATTCTGTGGGCAGCGAGTTATCGTCTGGTTCGCTAAAGGGGAAAACGTGTTGCACATGGTCTGAAAGGCTCCGGGTGTGACCGGGAAGGTTATGTCCTGCGTGATGCCGGTAAAAACGATCTCGTTACTCGAGTCCAACGCCATGCCATAGGGCAGTGTTTCCTGATTCCCCTGTCCAGAGCCGAGCACACCCAGAAAAGTCAGTGTCGGATCGATGATCAGCTCCCGGTTCTTGTCATAGGCCCCCAGATTGAAACCTGCTTCGCTATTCTTCGCCAGAACGAATTCGCCTTCTACCTGTTGGCGAACTCCGTCTTTCATCTGGTAAACCACCGGCTTTTCGAGCCGGATCTCCTTGCCCGCACCATTGACTCCGAGTACAAGGTCTCCATTGTCTGCGAGCGTGGCCTTGGCTCCGTCGAAACCCCAGCGGATTACCGACGGGTCGGCGCCGGGAGAAACCACAAAGTCATATTCGAGATGCCCCTGCCGGCCGTAGTAGAGGAGGTCGATGCCCGGATAGACACCCTTCAGGCGCAACTTGCCGTACATTGGCACACCGCGCTGCCATTTTGAAGGGTCATTGCCCGTAAAGTAATTGGACTTGCCGGACTGGATATCTTCTCCGGTCTCGCCGTCCAAGTCCTTGGCTCCAAGCAGATTCATGCGCACCGCGGTCGCGCTGATCTTTGGCTGGCCTCCCTTGCGGTCGGGTTGGGAGATCGAACTCAGCTCCAGAACCGCGTCGTGCCCAGCCAGAAACAGCGTGTATTCCGGACCTCGCGAGAGCCATTGCACCGCTTTCGCGGTCTGTCCCTGGTTCGGCTCGAAGCTCAGCGGCAGTTTTCCGTAGGCTACTGAAGCCCGGCTCTGCTCCGATGAAGGTGCGGAACTGGCGTTCGACGGAATTGATTGTGCATGAGCGAACAGACAAGCCATAACGCAAGCAAGCGCGATCATGGTCGGCGTGCCTTTATGAAGCGTCGAGAGAGTCATTGACCAAGGCCTCCTGGATTTCAAACTGCAAACCGAATTGCGGTCCCGAAGGGAATGAGGGATCGCCCCGGGGAACAAGGCATGAAAGCACGAAGGCGCGAGGAATCTGCTCCTCGCGCCCGGCAAGATGAGCGGTGAGTTGCTGCCTGAACGCGCTCTTACCCTTCTCATTTGTTTGCGTTGACAAGCAAGAGACTGGAGGGGCCAACAAGGGCCATTTCGGGCCAAGGGCATCAAAAACCTTTACTGGACACCGGGAAACCCCCCGGCGTACCATCTGCCTACACGATCAGTCCGGGCCCTGGATGAGTGTGGCTATGCTTCCCCTTCGGGCCGAAAATCCGGAGCAAGAGAAGACGCTTGTCTCGTGGAAGGAGATTGCGTCGTTTCTCGACCGCGCCGAACGCACCGTAAAGCGGTGGGAGCACGAGCGCGGCTTGCCGGTGCATCGCATACCTGGCGGCGAACGCGGCGGGGTATTTGCCTATCCTTCGGAATTGAGGGCGTGGCTGCTCGCCGAGCAGGGAAACGAAGCTCCGAACGGTCCCGATCTTGAGGGCGATCCTTTCCTCGAAAGTGGAAAGCCGGCGGCAATCCAGGACCACGTCGCAGCGGCGGTTTCTGCCGAGCCTCCCATCAGCCAGAACGAAAGAGCCGACGGCGCAACGCAATTCGCAGTCAAGCGCAGATGGGTCGCGTGGATGACACCGCCGGCACTCCTTCTGGGATTGGCGGGAGCGGTATTCCTGAGCTCACAGCTAGATCGAAACACGACGGCAGCTCACGAAACTGAGAAAACCCCGACGGTCGCTGGCTCCCATGTTTCATCCGCTCGGGCAGAGGAGCTGTACCTCCAGGGTCGTTACGAGTGGAGTCTGCGCACGGCCGACAGCCTCGCCAAGGCGGTGGATGACTATACCCAGGCCATCGTGCAGGATCCTGCCTATGCGAAGGCATATGCAGGACTTGCCGAATGCTATGATCTGCTACCTGAATACGGGGGCATCGATCGCAGCGAGGCATTCTCGCGCGCGAAGGCCGCCGCCGACCGTGCAATCGAACTCGATCCCAATCTTGCCGCGGGACATCGCGCCAAGGCATTTGCGATGTTCTACGGCGATTGGGATGCTCCGGGATCCGATGGCGAGTTCAGAAAGGCAATCGCGCTGGCGCCGAATGAAGTGGAAACCCACCATTGGTATGCCACAACCTTGTTTTCGCGGCGTGAACGTTCACAGTCACTGGCGGAAATCGACGAAGCCGCGCACCTGAACCCCACGAATCCGGCGATTCTGGCCGATTGTGCGTTTCTGCACGTCAAATTCAACGACAAGCGCGAAGCCAACATCAGGACCCTGCGTGAACTTGCTCGAACCCAGCCAACGCTTGTGAAGGCGAGCCGTTACCTTGAGGATATCGATCTGGATGACGGCAACTATGAGGCATACCTTGTAGAGATTCGCCAGGCTGCAACAATTTCGCACAATCCGGACGAATCCGCCCTTGCGGCAGCGTCCGAACACGGATGGGAGCGCGGCGGAGTGCACGAAATGTTCCTCGCGATTCGAGATCTTCAGCAGGCTCTTTACGGGCGAGGCGGAAGAACCGGCTACGAACTCGCACTTGCCTATGTCCGCTTGGGCCAACCCCTGGCCGCGCTGCGATATTTCAATGCGGCACTGGAGAATCGTGACATCCGGATGATGTGGTTGCAGTCGTGCAACTGCTCAGCCGAAGTCCGAACCAACGCGGATTACATTCAGCTCTTCAGGCGGATAAACGAAACCATGCATCAGACCACTCCTCCTTCCGACCTTGCCGTTACAACAAGGCCTGAAAAGCTGACCTTTCCGCCGGCCGAACGTCAATCACGCTGAAGCTTTCCGTCGTCCGCATCACCTTGTGAGCGCTTCGACGCGGGGTCGGCGCCGAAGATTTAAGATGTTTCATCTCAAAACGGCAACAAAGTCCCCGCGAACACCATCTATCGAGCATTCCTGGTTTAGACAGATTCGCTGAAACGATATCCAATATGTGATTCCGTTAGGAGGTATGTCGGATTTGCCGGATCGTCTTCAATCTTCATACGAACCTGTCTCACGAACGTTCGAAGATACTCCAACTCGTTTCCATATTCGGGTCCCCAAACAGATCGGAGCAGCTTGGCATGGGGGACCGGCCTACCCGCGTTAGCCATAAGGAAGTGAAGCAGTTCGAACTGTTTTGGGGTCAGGTGAACCGTCCGTCCCTTTTTCTGAACGAGATGTCGCGAGATATCAATGCGAATATCCCCGATCATGATGAGAGAGCCGCTCTCATCCTGTACCCTGTTACGCCGAACTGCGGCGCGAAGACGTGCAATGAGTTCGCGAAGTTGAAATGGCTTTGTGATGTAATCATCTGCGCCTGCATCAAGAGCTTCAACCTTGCGATCTTCGCTCCCTTGCACCGTCAGCATCACGATGGGAAGACGCGGCACACTTTTGCGCATCAGCCGGCACACCTCGATCCCTCCAATGCCAGGCATATTGATGTCGAGCAGCACCACATCGAACTGCGCGGTGCGAACGAGGGCCAATGCTTCCTCTCCTCGGGCCGCTTCTACGATGACATAGCCCAGCCCTGAAAGGATGGTCCGAAGTGATATTCGAATGGATGGCTCGTCGTCGACAATGAGCACGGTGCTCTGATTCTCGTTCAATCTGATCTCCTCCCAACTTGCGGCAGGGAAAGAAAGAAAGTCGTCCCTTGGTCCGCGTCGCTTATCACCCATGCATGGCCGCGGTGCGCTTCGGCCGCCATCTTTACCGTGGAGAGGCCTATGCCCGTTCCACCTGCCATGCCTTTCGAACCTTCACTTCTGTAGAACCGTTGAAAGATCCGCTCCCTGTCGGCGATGGGGATTGGCGGGCCGAAGTTATGAACTGAAATCATCACTTCAGAGTGACTCTCCCATGCCGCCACTTTCACCTTCTCGCCGGCGAACGAGTACTTTGCCGCATTGTCAAGGAATTGCACGAGCGCCATTGAAAGCAACTCCGAGTCGCCCCTCACCGTGAGACTTGAGTCCGGAAGAGTCACTTCAACCGGATGGCTGCCCATTCGGCCGGACTGCTCACGAAGTACGCGCGACACAAGATCCGTAACCGCGATTTCATCTCTATGCAGACTTAGCTCATCTGCTTCGAGCTTTGCTGTTTGAAGGAGGCGCGTGCACAACTGGCTCAGCTGATTCGATTCGTCTTCAACGAGCGATACCAATTGAGCCTGCGAGTCATTCAGGGGACCAACTTCCCGGAGCCCTGAAGTTGCGGTTTGAATGGCCGTGAGCGGTGTTTTGACTGCATGCGCGAGCGAATCGAGAACCGCAGCGCGAAGTCTTTCGCTCTGATGAGCCGCTTCAATCTGGCTTTCCTTCTCAAACGACACACAGCGATCCAACGTGATTGCCGCCAGGGAGGCCAACGCATCTATGACTAGTGAGCTAAGGGAGCCGCGAATCGCAATTGCACCGACTGAGCTTTGTCCGGCCCGCAAAACCCTCATGGAGGTCCGGGTCAATGGGTCTTCATCGTCTGCATGGAGGAAGTAGCATTCTTTTGCGAGATCCCGTTCATCTTCTCCCCATTCTCCCGCGGCATCGGACTTTCCGGAATTCGCATCGAAGATCGCGACTGACTCGACCAAAAAGATTCGCTGGATGAGCTGCGCAAGTTGCGGTCCCGGTGCTTGGTGCATATTGATCAGCAGCGTACTGCGGCTCAATTCGTAGAGTTGCTCCATTGCGGTGCGCTGTGTCGTGGCCTCTCTCGAGCTTCGTTGCTCCCTCGATGAAACCCTGCTCACAACGAGGGCGCTAAGTTCAAAAGCTCCGAGCGCGACCCAATCCTGCGGATCACCGATGTTCAGCGTCAACATGGGAGGGTAGAAGAAGAAATCGAGGCACGCGGCTGCAGTTACCGACACAATCGTCGCCTGCCAGAAGCCACACAGAATTGCTTCTGCCACAACAATCAGAAGGAACAGGAATCCGACAGGCGCCGAATTAAAGTGCAGGACGTATCCTGAGAAGCCCAGCAATAAAACAATCCAGCACCCTGCAAAGCTCTCACCGAGGAAACGGAGTCGCTTACGGCGGACCTCTTTATCGAGGATTGGGGGAGTTCTCATAAGCCCCAGGGTGTTCCTGGCACTCGTATTCGGCCTTTATGTTGAGAATACCCAGAGGGGCATCAACAAACCATAAATGAAACACAAAGAAGAAATGAGGACAGCCTGGCCTTCTCTGCCAGTCCATCCCCATATTCAATGCCTGGAGACTCTTCACTTTCTTTCCGCTAATTGCGGTTCTGCCGATAGGCTTTCGTAGTGGGCGGCCTGCTTCCCCATCTGGCCGGCCTCATAAGTGAAGTAATCGTATCTATTCTTAGAAGAGTCAACTGGACGCGGGTACTTCGCTGACGGGCCCGCCACGTTCTGGCTCCGGCGTTCCCACTCCTGCTTCTCCGATTGCGCCTGCGCTTGAAACTTCGACTGTTGCGCTCTGAAATAGCTTGCAAGAGCACGATATTGGTCAGCAGTGTGCGCTTCGCGAACCATCATGTGCACCTCGGCCTTGCTGTAATTGGGCGCGGCCGATTGATCGGCGTATGAAGTGCCTGCCAGCACGAAGGCTCCCAACAATGCAGTTGTAACCCTTCCCTTAAGCATCATTGCCATCTCTCCTTCATGACGAGTATGAGAAACCTTGCGTGAAGGAGGCATGAAGCCATCATGAGTGGTGGCCGCAAAGTTATAAATTGTTTGTAAAACCGAATGCATAAAGTCGAGGATGGGGTAGCTTCTATCTTTAGGTCGAAGCGGACGATCGTCCTTCACTTACAAATCCCAGGAATCTACGTGCAAGCTCGCGAATACGGTGTTCCTGCCGCTTCGTTACGGCGTCTTTAGGAAGCAGCTCCGAGCCAAGGCCCAGTGCCGCAGCCCCGGCACGGACATATCCTGCCGCAGTTTGCTGGGTTACACCGCCTGCGGCGATGATTTGCACCTGCGGTAACGGCAGTTTGAGGGATCGAATGTAAAGATCGCCGCCAAGTGCGGCCGCGGGAAAGATCTTTACGAAGTCCACGCCCGACTTCCAACAAGCGATAACCTCGCTTGGGGTTAATGCTCCCGGTATGGAGACGATGTTTGCGTTGAGCGTGGCAGCAACTACATCGGGGACGAAGCCAGTGCTGGTAATGAATTGGGCACCCGCATCAAGGCATCTCAGTGCCGTGTCGCTGTCAAGCACAGTTCCGGCCCCCACGACCATATCCGGAAACTTCAGCGCAAGCTGGCGAATCACGTCAATGGCGTGCGGGACAGTCATCGTGATTTCGGCCACAGGAATTCCGGAATTGTAAAGAGTCTCGGCGCAGTACATCGCATCGTCCGCCAAGCTGAAGCGAAGACCGGGAAAGATACCGATCTCTTTGATCCTGTCTGCGGCAATATTACGATTCATTGGCTCTGTCCGCCCTTTCGGCGAGATTACACAGATACAACTCAAGTTTGTCTATCGAGCGTTGCCGATCTCGCCTGCGACCCCGCCTCGACTGTCAGATCCATAATCTATTGAATCACCTCGCGTCCCACAGCAAGATTAAGCTGCCCTGCGGCTGTCAGATAGGCGCCCAGCAGCTGCGCGTATGCCAACTGGACCTGCCGGTAGTCGCTTTGGGCGTTGAGGAAGTCCATAAGCGAAGCGCCGCCGTGTTCGTAGGCGAACGTGACCGTGTCGCGCACGCGCAGGGCCTGGTCGTTGTACTTCGCCTTGTACGGCTTGAGCAGCTCGATGTTGCTGCGCACTAGTTCATAGGCCGTATCCACGTCGCTGAACACCTGTGCGCGCGTTGCCTCGCTCGCCTGTTGACTGCGGTCGATGTCGATCAAAGTGCGTTTCTTCTCCCCCTGATTGCGGTCGAAGATGCGCAGCGGAATGCTCACGCTGAGGCCGAGCGTCTGGATGCCGTTCGGGTTATTGTTTGAGGAGTTGTACGTGTACCAGGCAGAATATGTTGGATCGGTAGAACCATTCGACACAGCCAGTTTGTGGTTGGTCTCCGACTGCTGAATGGTCTGCAGTGCAGCTTGAAGATCGGGCCGCGCAACCAGAGCATCATCCCGGTAACTCTCCAAAGGCTGCAAGGCATCGCTGAAATCGAACGGACCCGTCACGTCGAACTGGTCTACCGGGGTGCGGTCGTTCAGCATCTGCAGGAGCTGAATTTTGGCGGTGCGCAGGTTGACAATCGCCGTTTCGATCTCCGACTCGTATTGCACGCGCAGTAACTCGATCCGGTCGAGGTCGACCTGCGCGAGGTCGCCGGCCTTGAAGCGGGCGCGGCTGATGTCAATGATTTTGTCGTAGTATTCGAGGTCGGCCTTCGCCAGATCGAGAATGAACTTGGCCTGGAGCGTACCCACAAACGCCGTGCGCAAAGCAAACACCATGTTCCGCTCCAGGTCTTCATGCTGCGATTGCGTGATGCGCGTGCCTTCCTTCGCGCTCTCGAGGCGCAGTTCGCGCTTGTGCTCGCGCTCATGCAAGTAACTGAAGTTGGGCACTTCATACGTGCCCCGAGTTGGAGTCCAGGTTCCTGAGCGGGGCGCAATCTGCGTGCCATCCGCGGTTAGAGTGAACTGCGGATTGGGGCGGAGAAAGGCCGTAATCTCCTCGGCCCGCATCTCGTCCACGTTATCGGCATCGGCCTTCAACGCCGGATTGACTGCTTCAAACTTCGCCTTCACCTGTTCCCAGGTCAAACTGGTCTGCGCTGACACTAGCTGCGATGTAACGAGCAGGAGTGAAACTGCAATAACCTTTCGTGACGACGCAAAGAGGAGTCGAGTTAAGAAGGAATTAGTGCTCAAACGACACCCCCGTTTCCGGTTCCGGCAGCATGTCCCCGTCTTTCGCTGCCCAGACATACAACGTGGGCAGCAGGAAGATGCTCAGGAGTAGGTCGGAGATAAGACCTCCGACGATGACAATGGCGAAGGGGCGCTGCGAGTCGGATCCAATGGCGTGGGACATCGCCGCCGGAAGAAGCCCCAGAGTAGCTACCAGCATCGTCATCATGATCGGCCGCAGCCGCAAGACTGCGCCCTCGACAGCGGCATCTTCAACGGTATAGCCACGAACTCTCAGTTGGTTGATGTATTCAAGCATGATAACGCCGGTCTGAACCGAGACGCCGAACAGCGCCAGAAAGCCGACACCGGAAGATACGCTGAAGAATGTGCCGGTCACAAGGAGCGCGAGCAAGCCTCCAACGCGAGCCATGACCACGTTGGCGAGAATCAGCAGCGCCCATTTGAAGGAACGAAACATGGCGTAGAGAATGATGAAGATCAAAAAGATCGTCAGGGGAAGGATGAAGAGCAGCCTTTTTTCGGCTCGCTTTTCGCTATCGTATTCTCCCGACCAATCGAGGTGATAGCCGTGCGGTAACTGCACATTCCTGGCGATCTTGTCGATGGATTCCCGGACTGTGGTGCCCAGATCGCGCCCGCGAACCTCAAAGCGGATGGCCAGATAGCGGGAACCGTCTTCTCGGTAAATGTCGTAGGCGTCATCGCGAACCTGGACTTTGGTCACCTGCGCCAGCGAGACGCGCTCCCCCGTTGGAGAGAGCAGTCGAATATTCTGGATAGCCTCCTTGGTATCACGATACGGTTTCTGATAGCGCGCGACCACGTTGTAGACCGCCTCTCCCTGCAGGACCTGGCTGACAGGATTACCGCCGATGGCGGTCTGGACGGCATCTTGTATATCGGCCACGTTGATGCCGAAGCGCGCAGCCGCCTGACGGTCAACAGTGAGATCGATATTCGGCTGGCCTGTATCGCGTTGAAGTCCCAAATCCTTGACCCCGTCAATTTTGGACATAACATCTTTGATCTCTTCGCCCTTTTCCTCGAGAACGTCCAAGTCCGGCCCGTAAAGCTTGGCACACAGTCCGCCTTTCGTGCCGGTAAGCGTTTCATCCACGTTGTCCTCAATGGGCTGTGAGAAATTCCAGAAAGCCCCTGGGTGTTTCTCCAGTTCGCGATCCATCGCGGCGATCAGCTCCTCTTTATTCTGATGAAAGACGGGTCGCCATTGCTCCTTGGGCTTCAAGTCGACGAAATATTCCGTGTTACCGAATCCTCCCGTGTCGGTTCCATCGTCGGGCGCCCCGGCTTGGGAGACAACCTTGGTGACCTCAGGGAACGACGCGAGGATATAGCGGTTTTGCTGTGCGAAGCGCGTGCCCTCCGTCTCGCCTATGCTGTTCGCCATCGCTCCACGCACCCAAATGGCGCCTTCGTCTAAATGGGGCAGGAACTCCGAGCCAATGATTCCACTGAACGTCAAGTAAAGTGCGACGGCCAGCGAAGCCAGGCCAACGCCGACTACAAACACGCGGTGTTTGACAGCCCAGCGCAAGCTGGTCCGGTAGCGTTTGGTGAGAAAAACCAAGACCGGATTGTGCCACTCCTTGACGCCTCTCCTGAAGACGATGGCGCACAGCACAGGCGCGATCAGGATCGAAAACGTCATGGCACCGAGTAGTGCGAAGGCAACGGTCCAGGCCATGGGCCGGAACAAACGCCCTTCGACTCGCTGGAGCGTGAAGATCGGCATGTAGGCGGTGATGATGATGGCGATGGCGTAGAAAACCGGCCGCTGCACCTCGTGGCAGGCATCGCGAATCATCTCTGCCGTCGTCTTCGGCATTGTGATGCGGCGCGCAGCAGTTGATTCAGCGTCATCGGTTCCGTTCGCTGTCGGAATGGGCGCGCCACGGCTGATGTGCCGGACGATGTTTTCCACCATCACCACAGCGCCGTCAACGACCATACCGAAATCGAGCGCGCCAAGTGAAATCAGGTTTGCGGGGATATGGCTCAAATTCAGAAAGATCGAGGCGAACAACAGGGAAAACGGTATCGTCACCGCAACAATCAAGGCCGCGCGAACATTTCCAAGGAAAAGGAGCAGGATGATCGTTACCAGGATCATTCCCTCGCCGAGGTTGTGCAGCACTGTGTGCAACGTGTAATGAAGCAGATCGCTGCGGTCGAGCATGGGAATGACCTTCACACCCTCGGGCAGGATGTGATTGTTGAGCTCGTCCACCTTCTTGTGAATCCCATCGAGCGTGGGGCCTTCTTCGGCCCCCTTGCGCATCAGCACGCCGGCCTGGATGACGTCCGGCTCATCTACAATGACGCCGTCCGGACGATGATCGGCTCTGGCCATGCGCCCCAGCCGAATCCTGGGGCCCCAGTCGACGACCGCGATGTCCTTTACGCGAACTGGAGCCCCATTCGAAGTCGTCAGCACGGTGTTCTCGATATCCTGCACACTGCGGTAAAGTCCGAGTGCGCGGACGTTCAGTTGCTGCGAGCCCTCTTCGACGAAGCTGCCGCCGGCGTTCACGTTGTTGATGGCCAACTGGTTCTCCACCTGGCTGATGCTCAAGCCGTAGGAGATGAGCTTATTGGGGTCGATGCGCACCTGATATTCGCGTGCGGTGCCGCCAAAGTCGCTCACGTCCACGACGTTCGGAACTTTCCTGAATTCTTTGTACAGAGTCCAGTCTTCGATGCTCCTCAAGTTCATCAGGTCATACGCCGGATTCGTGCTCCGGAGGGTGTACCAGTAGATCTGGCCGGTGAGGCTCCAGTCCGTACCGATTTGAGGCTGCACGCCCGCCGGCACATTGACCTGCGTGAGCCTTTCGAGCACTTTCTGGCGGTTCCATTCGTTGACGGATTGGTCGTCGAAGATCAACGTAACCAGGGAAAGACCAAAAATCGATTCCGACCGCACCGTCGTGAGATGCGGAATCCCAAACATCTGAATTTCGACAGGAACCGATACCTGCTGTTCCATTTCCTCGGCGGAACGCCCGGACCACTGGCTGATGATGGTCACGTAATTATCGGCGATGTCCGGATAGACCTCTACGGGCATGTTGTGAAACGACAGCGCCCCCCAGCCGAGCAATAGCACCCCAATCGCCAGCACCACGTACCGATTATTGAGAGCAAAATCTACGAGCCTGCGAATCATGGTTTCTTCCTGGAGTCCCGGAGTTGAGCGTCATTCATTGTCGATCGCATTTTGGAGATTGATCGCGTTTGTCACGACCTGCTGGCCCGGCGGCAATCCGGATAGAATCTCCTGCATCTTTTCCGGCAACTGTTCGCCACTGACTACCTGAATTCGCTTGAACTTCCCTTGCACAGGGATGAAAACCCAATCGCGGTCGTGCAGATGCACGATCGCGGACGCCGGGACAGCCGTGTAGGTCTGCTTCTCCTTGCCGAACAAAGTGGCCGTGGCGAACATGCCCGGCCGCATCATCTCGCCCGGATTGGCCACTTCAATACGGACCTTCGCTGTGCGAATATTCGGATCGAGAATCGAGCCGATGTTGCTGATCGTGCCCTTGAGAACTTTGTTCGGATAGGCGTTCAGCTTGATGTCGGCGGGTTGCCCGACGCGCACGTTGGCCATGTCGTTTTCGTAGACGTCACAGACGATCCACACGGTGGTTAGGTCTGAAATAGTGAATGGGTTCGGCGTAGAGTAGGCCTGCACCGACGCCCCGTTCGTCACTTCCTGATCGGTGATCACGCCGGAAACCGGGGCGAGGATATCGACAATTCCCTTCGGGTTATCGGGATCGCTGCCGAGCAGGCGAAGATGCTCAGTGGCAGTATCGAGGGTGGTCTTGGCGTCGTCCTCGCTGTCTTGCGCGACCTCCAGGTCTCCCAGCGCTATGGCCCCGTGCTCGTACAACTGCTTCGCTCGATCCAATTGCTTGCGCGCAAGGAGCTCATCGGAGACGGCCTTGCGGTAGGCGTCGAAGCCTCCCGAAATGTCGTCGCTGCGAACACGCAGCAAGAGTTGGCCCTTCTTTACTGCGTCGCCGAGGCGAGCGCGGATGTCCACAATGCGGCCGGAGGCAAGCGAAATCACCGGGACAGTTCGCGCGATGTCCGGAAATACAGTGCCGGTCACGGACAATTGCGACGGGGCTTGGTATTCGGTCGCTGCTGCAATCGGATACCACTCCGGATGCTCGACCGCGAAAAAGGTAACGTCCACTCCGGAAATCACCTTGGCCGATGGCGGCGCTTCTGCTGCTTCTGTCTGCTTCTCTTTGCATGCCGCCAAGCCGGAAAGCACAACTCCTACTGACACAAAGACAAGAACTCCAACTGCACTTCGTTTCATGTCTCTTCCATTCCTTGATCGAAAAC
>Ga0326727_10005213_pt1 | contig 37526 bp, 34 predicted proteins | sample MB2enrmetagenome_FD_207643 | JGI IMG/M metagenome (GOLD analysis project Ga0326727, IMG submission 207643) | Lab enriched peat soil microbial communities from McLean, Ithaca, NY, United States - MB29MY | ecosystem: Environmental > Terrestrial > Soil > Wetlands > Peat | place: USA: New York... | reverse complement strand
CGCCGCAGCGTCCAGAAATCGGGTCGTGCCCGGATTGTTGCTCGTCTTGCCGATTATTTCTCGCCTTCCTACCACCGTAGAAGTGGGTTTCGATTCCCGGAAAGCCAGCTTAAGGGGTGAGAAAATATGGAAAGAAAACAACCAATACCATACCGGGGTATAGTATCAGACCTAGCGCTTTCATAATCAGCAAAAACTTCTCGCAAATGCATACTCAGCGTGGCGGCCATGCGGCTCGCCGAACCCCCATGCTTCTCCGCGGGCGGCAACGGCGCAGCAGCAAGCCGGCCATCCGCGACGGCGGGTGGCCTCGGTCTTGACGCCCCAAAAACCACCCCGAGGGTGTCCGTCCTGAGCGAAGTCGAAGGATCCCTCGTCCGCCGCGGCGGAGGGACCGGGGAGACTCCGGACCTCAATCGGCAGCAAGAAGCCCACGGTCTAGCAGGATCGGTCCCGGCAAACACCCATCCCGCCCGCAACCACCCACCGCCCTAAAAAAATCCTTCCGCCGCTTTGCCGATAATTACGCCCTTCCGTCGCACAATCAGTACAGATGGTGGACAGGAGCCAGGAGCTAGCAGCTAACACCCCCCTCCCCCCTCCCCCCTCCCTCCTCCGAGCTAGAGGCTAGGAGCTAGAAGCTGGGAGCTGGAAGCCGGCGGAGCCCCCCTCCCCCCCTACTCCCCCTACACACCACCCCCTCCCCCCTCCCCCTGAACTGGAAGCTAGGAGCTAGAAGCTGGTGCCTCCACCCCCCTAAAAAAAACGCAAAACGCGGGCTGTGAAACTGTGTGGCGCGGAACCTATTCATAATCATATGTTTAGAGACAAACTCGCACATCAACACAGAAACTGTGAATCTGTGGAGCACAGCCGCTTCGCCGTTTCGGGCAGAGGTTTTGTCTCTGGCTGATAGCTGAAAGCTGACAGTTGATAGCTGCTCACTGTTCGCTACGGCGCGGCTGCGCCGCGTTTTTTGTTTCTAAAAACCGAGGGGGCGGTTTTCGGCGCGACCGAAGTCGTGCCCTGTCTTCACTAGGCGTTGAAAACACGTAACTTGCTGATATGTCAATGTGCGAGAAAGCCAGAAAGTGCGAGATGCGCATATTGTTAGCACAAATTAGCACAGTTTGAACACGGCTCGGAACACCCGTGTTGTGTCTGCATAAAATCCACCAATGTCACGCGCTCTATGCGGCTGAGTTCGTGAGTTGGCACAATGGCGCACTTCTTGCCGACAGTGACCGTAGCGATTAGACCGTTCACCCCCTCAACTGACCATTTGCCGGGAGCGGTTGGCGTAAAGCAAGTGTAGAGCATGGGGTCCTTTCTTTCGCAGGACCGGGAAAACAACAACAATGAAGCAATAAGAGTGTTCTATTACAAAACAGCAAACCTTGTCAAATGAAGAGTTTAGCCGTCCCGATAGTGAGTCCCGTTAAGGCGTCCCGTACCGCTCCCGTCTATTTAGAGTACGCCCTCTTGGAGTCCACACTCACGCCCCGGCCCAACCTACACTTTTTTCGTCCCGCGCTTTGTTGTCAACAAGCCGGAGCCGTATTGTTCCTGTAAGCCGTTGAAAACAATAAAGAATATGGCGCGGAGGGCAATTGCAGGGAATTACTCGGAAATGCGTAGCCTAGAGATGTGAGGGTTTGACATGGTTTTGACGGAATCGGAGAGAAATGCACGGAGACAAGCCGGAGTAGATGCAATGACCGATGCGGAAAAGATTCGCCGGGACCTGATGGGGGGAAGGCCGCCCGCAAGCGAATTTAAGACGCCCCACTCCGCCGTCCTTGCAGCGAGAGCCTTGCATCGGGAATTAGAACTTCGGATGACAGCGGCGGGGCTGAAGCCGGGGCCGCGTGATTGTGCTGTGAGCATAGGCTACGTGAGCACGGACCTTAGTGTCATAGGCTTTACGCCGCTCTATGCCAAAGATGCAGAGGAAAGACTCGCACGCCACTTGGACGGGCAAATCGCGGTTGGGTTGGTATTCGGGATTGTGGAGCAGGACCCGACTCCGGCGCACGGGCGGCGCATCATCTTAGGCACGCGGGCCTTTCTCACGACAAAGCAGACAGAGGAGTGGCTCTCAGAGCTAATTACGCCCGTGCGACTGGAGATGGATGACCCGGCGTGGGACGCTCAGAAAGGTGGCAGCGATGACATGCAGTGAGAAGTCCACACAGTTGGCGCTTGACGCATCCATTGCGGTGCTAGTTCTTACCAACGCGCAATTTGATGACGTGGAATTCCTCCCGTTGAAGCCCCGGCAGATGACAGAGAGTGAAAAGGCGGAGTTAGTCACACGTTGGCCGGGGCGCGGCTTGTGCTCTGTAGGCGTCCTTGGGCTGGTCGGCATGACCCCGCGTAGTGCGTTCAAAGAGCCGCTAGAGCCGGAGCAAGTCACCGCACTTGCGGGCGCTTTCCTTGCATACCTCCACGCGCTCTTCAGGGACAGTTTTGCAGTGCAATTAGAAGGTGCCGAGATTGCAGAATTGGAGCGTCTCTACGCGCTAGGCGGACAAGCGCCCGGAAAAGTTTAACTAAGTGCCGCACGGCTAAAAAGGGCTGTGCCTGCCGCGTTGGCTGCCTCAGTACGGGGACGTGAGACGCGGGCACCAAAGGCGAAGGGGAGACGCCGGGAAGTGCAACTACAACCCTCAACCCATCCGGCTAAAAAGGGCCTGATGGCCGTAGAAGCCGCACCAGTACGGTGTTAGGTGACTCGGATTGTTGGACCCGCGCAAGCGGAGAATTTCAATCCAAGGACTATCAAAATGAAACTGCAAGATACGCTGCAAGAAATCAAAGCACTCCGTGATGAAGCATCGGCCATTAGAGCACGTGCCGCTTCTGAAGGACGTGAGTGTAGATCTGATGAACACAACGCATACAACATCAAAGCGGGCCGCATTATGTTCCTTGAGGATGAGGTCCGCAATGTTCAAGGTAGCCCACCCAACTCACTTATCCGCAATATCGGCGGTGATTTCTCCAAGCTGCTCACGGGCGGAGGTGGCACGGCTACACCCACGGGCACGTTTAATCCACTCAACCTTGCGGCTACGCACAACCCGGAGTATGCGAGAGCGGTTCATGCGTTCGTTGCTTCAGGCGGCAAAGCCTTGAGTGATGAACTGATGGCCGGGGCCGATGGATTCGGCGGATTCCGTATCCCCGGCTCTGAGCTGTACTCCAGGCAGCGAAACGCCAATGGCGGTTTCAGCGCAGCAACATATGAAGGCACACCGCAGGGCGGCTCTACCACGGCGGGCGGCTATGCGGTAAGCGTTCCAACTTTGCAGCAAGTTGCACCATTGGCCCTCCCGGACCTTGGCATCTTTGACGCCTCATTGGTGATTCCCACGGCCACGGCAATGAAGATACCTCAACAGACAGCTTTCGGAACGTCCGCACTCAAGGCAGAATCCACAAGCACGATTGCCACGTTTGGCGGCACGGACCCAACTTTGGGGCAGGTTGAGCTTGACGCATGGATGGTGGGCGCGGTCAGAGTTGCCTCATGGGAGTTGCTCCAGGATGTGCAGTTTTTCCAGCAATTCTTGGTGGATGACCTATTGAAGGCTCAGAGGATTCTTGAAGGCCAGTTGCTTGCATCGGGCACAGCAAGCAGCCAACCGCAGGGAGTCTTTGGCAACACCGGCACGGGCGTAGGGACGGCCTATCAGTTGACCGGCGGGGCGGCTGACGCAACCACGTTGTTGAATTCACTGTTTGACGTGACTGCAACGCTGAAGGGGCCATATCAGGCCAACGCTTGCTGGATTATGAGCCGGGCAACCGGGCTTGCAATTCGGCGCGCACAGATGCAAACCAATCTGTTCGCGCCGGTCGTAACCACTGACCCGGACGGAACGGAGCGCATACTTGGCAAGCCGGTTTTCTATGATGTGAACGCCCCGGCGCTTCCCACGGCTACGTCTTCGGGCGTCCTTCCGATTCTCTACGGCGACTTCAAGGCCGGGTACATCGTTGGTGTACGCGGCGGAGAAGGCGTCAACGTCAAGATTCTTGACCAACCGCTTGCCACTCAGGGACAGCTTGCAATCTTGGCGTACCGCCGCATTGATGCGAAGGTCCGCCTGAGTGAAGCCGTTCAATCCGTAAAAATCAGTCACTCGTAAACAAGAACGGCGCGGGGTCAATCCACTGCTAGTGTGTCCGCACCGCGCCACCTCTCAACCAAGGGGTCATTTTAGCGGAGGACTAGACCACCCTTCGGCGTGGTGGTCATAAAAATCGCCGGAGAACGGGGCCGCTTGCTTTCAGGGGAGACAGCGGGCGGCCTCAATCCTTTTAAGAAGAGGTAGTCATGCAACCTGTATGGGTTCTTTCGGTAGACCTTCAAACCAAGACGGCTACCTTTCAATCCGGCCTTTCAGACGCGGCTAAATCGGCCCGTGGTGCCTTTACGCAAATCAGAAGCGGCGCGGGCGAGATGGGCCGCGAGACAAGCGGGCACATGATGGAAGCCCGGCACAGCGTAATGATGCTGGGGGAGGAATTCGGCGTCCATCTTCCACGGGCGCTAACCAGCTTCATTGCCAGCATAGGGCCGATTGGTGCTGCGTTGGAAGCCGCCTTTCCGTTCTTGGCTATCGCTCTTGGGGCCACTCTCTTACTTGAGCACTTAGCGAAGATGAGAGCCGCCGGGCTTCAGCTCACAGAAGATCAGGAAAAGTTCGGGACCGCCGTCAACAACGCCTTCAACACGTTTGAAGCCAAGTTAATCAATTCGCAGATACGTGTGGATGAGTTGACCCATAACCACCTTGACGCCCTCCGGCTAAAACTGGAGTTGATTGACCATCAAAGCATGGACGAACTTGCCCACGCTTTTGAGGGTTTGGCTAAGGACGCCGAAGTGGTGATGAAGGGCCTTGAGGGACATTGGTATACCTTTGGCGTTGGGTCAGACGAGGCCAAGAGGGACTTAGAAGTTTTTCAAAACAAATATCAGCATTTGCTCTCCCTGCACACGGAGGCGGGAAGGCAAGAAGCTACCAACTTGCTGACAGGGACACTTAAAACAGCGGAGGACGTTCTCCACGCTCAACAGATCATAAAGGCCAACCGTGACAGCGGAGGCGGCCAAACGGATGACAGCTTCCAGGCTGAGAGGCTACTTGCGATTAACAAGCAGAGTCTAGCGGTAACGCAGAGCGAGATCGATTCCCACGAAGCCCTTGTAGGCGCACTCCGGGAGCAGGTAAGTCTTGAGCAAGTCTCAGCAATGACCGCCGCTAATAACAAGAAGGCGGATAAGGGCGCGGATACTAGCGCACAAGCCGGTATCCGGGCGGCGGCACAGCGGGAAGCCGCAGAGAGCCAACTTCGTATGGGTGAAATGGCCGTCTCCGCAGATCGGGCCATTGCCAAGTCACAGTTGGATATTCACCGCGCCTCCGTGGAAGAGCGGCTCAAATCTGACTTGGACTTTGCGGACCGGGAGCAAGCCCTTCATCTTGCCGCCAACCAAGCGGAGATTGCCGCGTTGGATAAAAGCGGGAAGGACTATCAAAACCAGCTCAAGGCTTTGAAGGACAAGGCCCTTGAGATTAGCGCACAGCATGAAGCCCAAGTCACAGAGCTGACGGCCCGCGCCGCAACTGAGGCCGCCGCCCGTGACCTCCGCAACCTGGAGCAAGCGGAGCGGGAAAAGATTGACCACACGGTGAAAGGGACCAAGGCCCGGCTTGCCGTATTGGACGCGGCAATCAAAGAAGAGGAAAGTAAAAACCTTCAGGACACCAACTTTTACCGGGAGCTATTGTCACAGCGCGTGAATCTCATAACGGAAATGGCGGAGGAAGAGAAAAAGCTGAAAGCTGAGGCCGGGCAGGAAGAGGCTGCGCATGAGCAAAAGATGGGAGAGCTAATCCTAGCTGCCCAAAAGCAGCATCAGGAGTTGCTAAACAGCGCACACCACGTCAGTGACGCCCAACGGGTTGCCCAAGAAACGGCGGCGGCCAATGCCGAGTATCAAATCAAGCTAAAGGCTTTCCAGAAAGAGGAAGCCGCATTGGACAAGTCCGGGAAGGATTATGCCAACAAGCTGAAAGCCCTCCAGGACAAGGAAAAGCAGCTCACCCAACAGCATGAGAACGAAATTACGGCCATTAAGGAAAAGGCCGAAGAGCAACGCAACTCCCGGATACTCAGCGCGAACAACCGCTTTGCTGACGCCCTCTCAAGCAACCTCACCAAGACGCTCATGGGTCATCAATCCTTTGCAAAGATGATTAACCAGCTTGGGGACCAAGTTGTCAGCGGCATGATTCAAAACGCGATTAAAAGTATGCTCACGGATGACATGACCAAAGAGCGGGACGCGGCGGCGGCGGCCCGCAAAGCCTTCAATATCGGGATGAGCATCGGCGGCCCCGCTGGCATAGTCCTTGGGCCGGTCATGGGGGCTGCCGCCTTCGCCGCCGTCATGGCCTTCCAAGGCGGTACAGACGCCGTGCCGGGCGTTGGCACCGGGGATATTGTCCCGGCCATGCTGACGCCGGGTGAAGGCGTGGTCCCGAAGGGGGTTATGGAGGGGTTGAGCAACCTTGCGAAGTCCGGCGGCTTGAGCGGCGGTCCGGCACACGTTACGCACATTCACGGCGTCCACTTTGCGCCCACCATTCACGCCCTGGACTCTGACGGCGTGGATACCGTCCTTGAGAAGCACCAAGCCACATTCCAAAAGCATTTCGAGAATGTGCTGAGAAAGCAAAATCGCTAGGAGACGGCATGGAAAACGCAGTGCGAGTTATTGACATTCCTCCCGATACAACGGCTGTGCAAGCCGAAGATCTTCTCAACGTGCCCTATGAAGAGGGCTACTATCTGGCTTTCGTAGTCTCATGGGCCGGGTTGGGCGCACGGGCGTTCTATAAGCGGCGCGTCAACGGCGCGGGCACAAGCAGCGATAAGGCAAACCGTGATGTGGAGGACGAAACAGCTAAAGCAGTCATCCGGGCCAATGATTCGCTCACCGTCCAGGCGCTCGTTAAGAAGTTGGCGGCGCGGGGAATCAAGCGCGGGAAGACGTGGGTATCAACGGCCCGGCTTGAGGCGCGGGAAATTGACAATGTGCGGACTTCCAGCTAAACAACCGCCGTGCCCTAGTAAAAAGCATGACGGCGGTGGTACGTCAACCCATCCACTCCACCGTGGGATATGAAACAAGTTTCTTATATCCCCCGGAAGGTTTGGATTGTGCCTTCAGACGGCGGTCAAGGGCCTTCAACCTTCGGGAGTTGAGATGACAGACACAGAAACCCTAAGACGCACGAATTGGCGCGGGAAGACTGAGACAAAGCCCGTCAAGCAGACGATTGATATTCGGGACTTCAAAGGACGGCCCGGATTCGCGTTGTTGCTGATAGCCGCTAATCCGCACTTGTCTGTAACGGACATTTTGGAGTGCTTGCGTTTGTATGGTGTGGGGCGGAGCCGGACTTGGGTGACGCGCCGCCGTTGGTTGTTTCACGATGAAGCGGGTCAAGGCGCGAAAGCGGACATGGACGGCAAGGACAGCGCGGCCCGCGCCATCATGGTCAGCAACCCCAGGCTATCCCTTCGTGATATGGCCGTTCTACTGGCGGAGAACGGCATTGTTCGCGGGAAGGATTGGATTCGGCGCAACCGGGGGACTGTCGCTAAATCACCCATACATAAGACATAAGACAACATGAAACTTGAAACTCATCAACCCATCACCCCTTCACCGTCCTTTAGGGACGTTGAAAGGGAGTTGTGTTTTGGCCGCCGCAAGGTGACACCATGATTGCCTTCAACCAAGACAGCGGGCAACGCCCCTATGTGCATTGTCCGTCACGGATGCTAAGAGCCCGGCGCATCAACGCGCTTGTAAGTCCCGCACCGATTGATAAGGTACTGGGGCGGGGTCAAATGTTAAAGAGGGCCGCTAGGAGAGCACACCAGTAGTCTTTTCTTCACATGAACGAAAATAAATCCGAAAAACCAGTGTCTATTCTGCCACACTTTGCGGCTAAATTGGGACATTCGGCGCATGGTTTGAATCCGCCCGGCGGTATAACCCCGTGGACTGCCTGGAGCGGCACCCGGCTTAGGGATACGCAGCCTTGCAGGACTATTTGACCTCAGTTTGAAAGCTAGACACGCGCTCCGTTTCTTCTCTGGGGTGTATGCGTTCCGCCATCCGCGTGGACCAACTTTCGTCTTTGACGTGGAACTGCAAAACCAAGCCGGGGTCAACGGCTCCCGGCTTTGTATGCTCTAGCTTGGTGAGGGTCACATGAAACTCACCCCCAAGTTGCTGACTCAGCGCATCGGCAAGGGCGTCCGCAAGAGCCTTGGGGTTGATTTCCTCTAGTTCCTTGGTGGAGCGCACAGCAACAGTCTCAGTCATGGGCAAATTCACACCGCCTTTATTGTGTCCAATTGTAGCGCGGTTAGGTTCCGGGATTACAGCCGCGTTGGAGTGCCCTTCAATTGGCCACCGGAAACAAGATCGGTTCCAAGATAAACCGGGAGAACCCCTCCGGCGTCATCGGCTCGGATGGTTGCGGCTCCCCAACGAAGTCACCCAAAGAGACAATCCGCCCGTGGGCTTCCTTGAAGGTCCCGCGCCTACCAACTCCCAAACCAGAGGGCGGCCACGTCACACTGATGACGCCCGCACGGTCAATCTCAATGACCGCAGTAGCAAGCGGCGGTTGTTTCGGTATCACCTGGACCATTGTGTTGCCGGTTGAGGAAACCATGAACTGAGGTCCCCGCGCTTCGTTGTACTCCAAAACGTCATGCGCTATTTGCCCCGCAATCAACCCCAAGATTGAAGGCGGCTCCGGCGCGGGCGCGGGCGGAGCGGCTACAGGTGCGCTCCGTTGAGTTTGCTCCGCCGTTCTCTCACGCAATACCTCATTGACCCATCCCATAATCTCGCCCGTCCCTTTCTTCGCAGAGGCGCGATATTCTGCCCATGTCAAGACTAGCACTGATTGGTGCCGCCCTCTCTGGTAACCGCCGCGCCGGGGATGTGTGCGCCCTTTTTGCTGGTATTTCCCACGCGGCAATCACGAGGGCGTCTAGCCGATCTTGACGGCCCTTGACCCACTTTGCATAGTGCTTTTCCGTGGTCCTAATCGACTCATGGCCTAACAACTTGCTGACCTCCTCTAATGGGACGCCCTTTTCCAAGAGGTCTACGGCGAACGTGTCCCGGAGGCGGTGACTCTTCATGTGGCACACGTCCGGGATACCGGCGGCCTCAAAGACGCGGGCCACACGTTGACCCCAAGACACGGCAAAGATGTACTCCGGCGTCTTGCCGTCCCAAAATAGGTACTTCGGGTCCGGCGTGGGCGCGTCTAAAATCTCACGGGCAATGGCGGGCTGTAAAGGGACGCTGACGTGTGTCCCTGTCTTTTGCCGCGCCGTCACTACACGGAAGCGTCCGGCGTCCTGGAGAATCTCCGCCCGCTCCAAAGTCAAGGCGTCCCGGATAGCAAGGCCGCTGTGCCGCATTAAGAGAAAGAGCGCCCGGCATTGCTGTTGGACGGCGGTGTCCTTGGCATTGGCCGCCGGTACGCTCTCTAGGAGACGGGCATACTCATCCGCCGTCAGTGGCATAGTAGGCGCACTTTCGATCTGGATACGGGGCAGACTTGGGACGCGGTTTATCCAGCCGGACTCAAAGCAAAACCGGAGGAAAGCACCAACGCGGGCGCGGCGGCTTGCCCGTGTTTGGCTTGTGGCCGGGTCCGTTCCCCATGTGACGCAATACCCGGCCATGAGTTCGCGGGTAATGCCCTGGACGGTTATGACGCCCTGCCCGGTGCAATATGAGCTGAGGTTTTCAAGGTCCCGCTTGTACATAGAAAGGCAGCTTGCCCCAACGCCCTGGACTGACTTGTCAACCATGAAGAGCCGGACGGACTCATCCACCAACCGGGGCGCTTCGGGCTTTAGCTCTACGGGCTTGCCGGAGAGTTGGTCCTCAACGTCCCGCTTGGCGGCTTCCGCGTCCGCCCATGAGCGCGTCCCGGCTTGCCGCCGGTACTGTTTGCCGTTGAGGGTCCAACGAAGGTGCTTCCGGCATTGGCACCGCTTACTGAATTCGTCCCCGGCGTACTTGCATCCCGGAGCGTGACGAACGAAGATAGTAATGAATGGCGCGTTCATAGTCCCCCCGGATCGCGCAACACACTTTTAGCACAATTCGCAAAAGGACATTCAGCAAGTTATTTGTTTCGTTCACCTTGAGGACATTTTGAAGTGTCGTGCCCTGACACTTCGTGCTTCACGATGCGTTTCCGAGGGGCTTTAAGGTTGCGCACAAACAGATCTTGCTGCGCCGAATGAAGGGAGTTGGATCATGATGGGTTTTGTGTGGTTCTGGCTGGTTGCGGTCATGATTGTCGGCTACGTGGTGCTCGACGGATTCGACCTGGGCGTGGGCGTGCTGCACCTGTTTCTTGCGCGCACTGAGGCCGAACGAAAGGCCACGCTGGCCTCGATCGGCCCCGTCTGGGACGGCAACGAGGTCTGGCTGCTCGCCGGTGGCGGCACGCTTTACTTTGCCTTTCCGCTGCTCTACGCCTCGGCCTTCTCGGGCTTCTATCTGCCGCTCATGATCGTGCTCTGGCTGCTCATCCTGCGCGGCGTGAGCGTGGAGCTGCGCAACCACATCGACGTGGGGGTGTGGCGCGCGCTGCTCGACGGCGTCTTCGGTTTTGCCAGCACCCTGCTCACCATCTTCTTCGGCGCGGCCCTGGCCAATGTGCTGCGCGGCGTGCCCCTCAATGCCGATGGCTATTTCTTTCTGCCCCTGTGGACCAACTGGCAGCCCCGCGTCGCGCCCGGCATTCTCGACTGGTACACGCTGATCGGCGGCCTCCTCGCGCTCGTCGCGCTCACGCTGCACGGAGCCCTGTGGCTCACCATCAAGACATCGGGCGACCTGGAACAACGCGCGCGCAACGTGGTCTCGCCGTTGTGGTTCATTCTTCTGGCCCTCACCGTCGTCAGCCTCTTTGCCACCATTGCCGTGCGCCCGGCGAGCCTCGACAACTACTTCAACTACCCCTTCACGTTCGCCGTTCCCGTGGGCGTGGTCGCATCGCTCGCCGCCCTCTGGCTTTGGAACCGCAAGGGCCAGCCGGTGAAGGCCTTTCTCGCCTCCTGCCTCTATCTTTTCTTCATGCTGGCCGGTGCCTGCTGGGGCTTGTACCCGGTGCTCTTGCCCGCGACCACCGGCGCCGCCAACGACATTACCCTGGCCCGCGCGATCTCCGGCCCGCACACCCTGGCCGTCGGATTAGCGTGGTGGCTCTTCGGGATGATATTGGCAGTTGGCTACGTGTTGTTTGTCTATTCGCGGTTCAAGGGCAAGGCGGACGCGGCGGCGGGAGGGCACTAAGAGCCAGCTTGTGTAACGTCGCCGGCCGCAGCCGCACCCTGGCGCACGCCGGTTGCGCACGATTTCAATCCTATGAGAATCAGGCAGGCAAAAACCAACGATTGACGTTGCCCCGGCGGCAAGATACGATTCCTCCATTATGGCGAAGTCGAATGGCGGCGACGGCGGCGCGGACAGTTGGCCGGGGCTCCTGTCGGAACTGGCGAAGAACTTCCTGATCCTGAGGGACATCTTCGGCTACGCTCTGCCGGGCGCGGTGTTTCTTTCCATCGGGGTGCTGTCGAGGCGATTTTCGCTCAGCGATGTCGAGTACTTCCTCCGGCCTTACCAAGTGCCGGCGTGGCTCGCCCTGATCCTCGCCTTGGGCGCCTGCTACACCATCGGGCACTTGATGTCCCAAATCGCATTCTTCCCCAAAAACAAATGGGGAGTTCCCTGGTCCCGCAAGAAGGCCGCGTCGAATAACGCCGGGGAAACAGACGATAAGAAGGATGAGTCCGAATTATTCGTTTTGAGAGAAGATCATCCGGTGTTGCTGACCGAATACGACCGCCAAACGGTGATGACGCAACTGCGCGGGTCGACGGGGGCAGCGATGCTGGTGGGCTTTCTGGTGTTCTATGTTTTCCCCACGCCATCCATCGGAGTCATGGCTGGATTCTCCGGCGTGTTCCTGCTCTTGGTCTTCTGGTTCAGCGCGCTTCCGCACATGGACGACCTGAAGGCCAACACCTTGCAGGCGGGCAGGGCGGCAAGGACAGAGGACGACAATCTGCCGGCCGGTGGAGCGGCCCAGCACAAGGGTTAATTGCGGTCTTACTCCGGCAATGGCTGCTTGAAGGCTTCCGCGGTCTGCCATTGACGCGGCAGCCGGAGGAGCTACTTACGCAAATTGCGTAGATATTTACGCAGTTTGCGTATAGAATGAATGCCGTGAACAACCTCGCCCCACTCGATGCCATTTTCCCGTCTACCCGGGCCGGAGTTCTCTGCTCCGCCCTGCTCGAACCGCAACGCTGGTGGTATCTCAGCGAGTTGGCTCGGCACCTGGGTGCGAGACCATCCAGCCTCCAGCGGGAGCTTGTATCGCTCGTCAGCTCGGGAATCCTGGAGCGGCGCCAAGATGGCCGCCGCGTCTATTTCCGGGCTAATTCCAGTTCCCCCGTTTTTCGGGATTTGCGCGGACTGGTGGAAAAGACTGCCGGGATCGTGCCTGCGCTCGTCCAAGCCCTGGAAGCATTTGGGAGCCGCATCGAACTTGGGTTGATCTATGGTTCAGTGGCGCGCGGGGAAGAACGCGCCTCGAGCGACGTGGATCTGATGATCGTCGGATCGGTGGGTCAAATCGACCTGGTCCCGGTACTGCGCAAACTGGAAGACAGGTTTAGGCGCGAGGTGAATGCCATGCTGTATTCGCCGCAGGAGTTTCGCGGCAAGCTGGCCGCCGGCGACCACTTCCTGTGCTCGGTGCTGAAAGGCAAGACTATACAGCTGAGGGGTTCGCTCGATGAGCTGGGCAAAACTTCTGCAAGACGGAAAGGCTCATCGTCACCGGACCAGCGTTCAGGAACTCGGCGAGATACGCCGCCTCGTAGCCCGCGATCTGGCTGACGCAGTCCTTCAAGGCAGGGCAACCGCATTTGAAAATGTGGGAAGGCATTGTTTTGAAAGGGCACGGCTTTGCAGGCTGCGGAAAAACTCTGCAAGTTGGACGAAACGTGAAAGGACGCGACTTCAGTCGTGCCGTAATCGCAGCAAAATCAGTGAGGGGCTTTAGCCCCTGCGGGAGCTCCGCCCGAGAATTCGTTCGCTGTTCGCCGTTTTTCCGCAGCCTGTTTAGCCGTGCCACCAGAAGGTCAAATGGGGATTGGGCTTTGGCCCCTGAGGGAAGTTAACCTCAGCGACTCACGCCACGGATCAAGCCAGTAATCGTCAGCGCTTTGCCCCCATGCTACACTGGCCGCGAATCCCGAATTCAGGCAGCATTTTCGAGACTTTGCACGGTGTCTCGCGAGACATGGAAGGGATTCTCTCGCGGGATGACTTGAGTGCTGGGGCTAAGGCCGTTCCTCTCAATGGTTTTGACGCGAGGCGTCTTGCGCGGCCGAACTCCGAGGCACTGAAGAGGAGGGAAGGATCGTGGAACCGACCTACAAGTGGAAGCCCGTCACCGATTTCTATAAAGAACAACTGGCTGCCCAGCCCATAGATGTTGAGGCCGAGAACCAGCAGAAAATTCGCGAGGTCCATGAGGAGGCGAAGAGGGCGGCCTGGGCGGAGAAGAAGGCTCCGCTTGGGATCAGAGTGTATACCTGGTACCTCTTCTGTCGCGTCGGCATCTATGCGCTCCTGCTGGCGGTTCTCGCCGTCGTCCCGCATGCTTCCGTTTCAACCTGGCTGGTGTCGAACATCGCGCACAACTTGCCGGGAGCAGCCGCTCGCGAACGCGCCGCCCAGCAAAAGGAGAAGATGAGGAAGGAAGCCGAGGCGATGGGGTATAAGCTTCCCGACTACATCGCGGGCGAGGATGAGTCGCCGGAGCAGAAGGCCCAGAAGCAACGCGAAGAGGTCATCGTTGTCCTTTTCATCCTGGCGGTATTGACTGCAGTCGACGGGTTTCTACTCCTTCGCCGTTTCTGGTGGGTTCGCTGGGGGGTCATGTTTATATCAGGCGCCACGGCGGTCAGGGCCGGATTTGTCCTCTTTGCCCTTGGGGCCTTGGGTGTGCATATTTCCATTCCTCCTGAAATAATGTCGGCCATCGTGTTCACGATGGGAGTGAACATCTTGATTTTCTGCTATCTCGCGTTCGGGACCGGCGTGGAGGAATGGTTCGACAACTAGTCCTGACGAACTCCGGGCGAGGCGAAGTGGCCGGCGTCGCCGCCCCTTCGCGCCTCCCAGATTGGCGTTTGTGAGCAAAATTGCTCACATTCCGATTCCGCATTCCGGCTATCCTCGGAGAAAATATCCGAATTTATCCGGAAATGTGAAAGAATCCAAACATGCTCCAGTTTCCAAAAATTATTCAAGGCGGCATGGGCGTGGGTGTGTCCAATTGGCGCCTGGCCCAGGCCGTTTCCAAGCTCGGCCAGTTGGGCGTCGTCTCGGGCACGGCGCTCGATGCGCTCTTTGTGCGCCGCCTCGCCGACGGCGATCAGGGCGGACACATGCGCCGGGGACTGGACGCTTTCCCGTTTCCTGAGATGGCCAGGCGCATCTGGCAGGAGTACTTCGTTTCCGGCGGAAAGCCCGCCGGCGCCTCCTACCCCAACTTGCCGATGCACCAGAAACGCGACGTACGCAAGCTCGTCGAGCTGTGCATGGTTTCGAACTTCGTTGAGGTTTTTCTGGCCAAAGAAGGCCACAAGAATCCCGTGGGCATCAACTATCTTGAGAAGGTGCAGATCCCCCACCTGCCCTCGATCTATGGCGCCATGCTGGCGGGCGTTGGCTACGTGCTGATGGGCGCGGGTATCCCCTTGCACATTCCGGGCGTGCTCGACGCGTTCGCCTTGCAGCATTTTGCCGAGTACAAGCTGATGATTACCGGCGCCGCGCAAATTCAGTTCGCGGCTCTGGACACGCCCATGCAACTCGACCCTGCGGAATTTGCCGAGGGCCCGCTTCCCGTCCTCGATCGTCCCAAGTTTCTCGCCATCGTCTCTTCCAACATTCTGGCAGCCACCATGCTGCGCCGGTCGAGCGGTATCGTCGACGGGCTTGTCATCGAAAGCCCGACGGCCGGCGGGCACAATGCTCCGCCGCGCGGCAAGCTGCAATTGAATGCGGCCGGCGAGCCGGTCTATGGTGAACGCGACCGGGTCAACATCCCCGAACTGCGCACGCTCGGCGTTCCCTTCTGGCTGGCCGGCGGATATGGAAATGCCGATAAGTTGCGCGAGGCGCTGGACCAGGGCGCGGCAGGCGTGCAGATGGGCACCGCCTTCGCCTTCAGTCAGGAATCCGGTCTGCGCCCCGATCTCAAGCAGAGGCTTTTGCGGCAAGCGGCCGCTGGCGCCGGCCAGGTCTTCACCGATCCGCTGGCTTCGCCCACCGGCTTTCCTTTCAAGGTGGCTCAGCTTGAAGGCACTTCGTCGTCCCTCCAGGTTTATCAGGAGCGCACGCGCGTTTGCGATCTCGGCTTTTTGCGGGAGCCCTACTTCACCGAAGAGGGCGGCATCGGTTATCGCTGCGCCGCCGAACCGGTCGCGAACTATGTGGCTAAGGGCGGCACGGCCGAGAATACCGTGGGCCGCAAGTGCTTGTGCAATGCCTTATTGGCCAACGTCGGTCACCCGCAGGTGCGCAACGGCGCGGGCGGTGAACCCGCGCTGGTCACCGTGGGCGACGATCTGAATTCCGTCGCGCAGTTCCTGGCGCCGGGCCGCGAGAGCTATAGCGCCGCCGACGTGGTTGCGTCTATGCTGAGCCTCACCTCAGACGCCGTTTCCGCCGAGCAGTCCGAGATCGTCCTGGCCAGCGCCTGACGGTTGCGGAATAGCCCGCTTGGGCAGGGGTCCGCGCGCGCCAACTTCAAATCCTTTCATCATTCCGGCCATCGACCTCAAAGTCAATGGCCGGCTTTCATGCAGGCCAGATAGGTGTCGATGGCCTCCTGCTACTCTTCGCCCGCCCATGCGCGTTCGCCGTTGGCTCCAAACAACGGTCCCGCGACTGCGTATGGCGCGTGGACGATAAGCTTGAAGCTGGTGCGGACACGCGCCAGTCCCTCCGGCGGCTTGGAAGCGGCTGGGGCAAGCGCCGGCGCGGTCAATCCCGCGGCGGCAATGAGAGCTGGAATGCTGTTCACCGTTTTCTCTCCTTCAGGTTGTGGCTGTCGGAGGCCTTCAGCGTCATCCCGTAGATCGACTTGAACTGCTCGATCTCTTTCAGCGTTTGCGGAGAGAAGGGAACCTGCTTGCCCTCAAAGGCGTGCAGTACGATTCCCTCCAACAAATCGCCGAGCGTCATCTCCTTCAGCTCGGCGACGGCCTTGAGCACCTTCAACAGGCGCTTTTCCATCCGGACGCCGGTCTGGACGCGCTCGACTACGACAGGTTCGCGATTTGGCGGTTCTTGTGTCATAAGCTTCTCCTGTTACCGTAATACCAATGTACCAGGATAACAACACCCTGTCAACCCCCGTCTTGCAACTCCACCCCAGGCCCAAGGCGCCCCGCTTCGCGCCCCGCGCCCCGGCCTGTTATGGTCAGGGAGGAATTCTTTTCCGCAAAAAAACCAACCCCCAATGAACCCGCCATAGGAAACTCGTATCGGTATGTGGAAGCGCTGGCGAATCCGGATACTTCTCTTTCTGGCCGTCCTCGGTCCCGGATTCATTACCGCCAATGTCGATAACGACTCCGGCGGCATCTTCACTTACTCCCAGGCCGGCGCCCAGTACGGTTACACCCTGCTGTGGACCATGTTCCCCATCACCATCGCGCTCATCGTGGTGCAGGAGATGTGCAGCCGCATGGGCGTGGTCACGGGCAAGGGCTTGAGCGACCTGATCCGCGAGGAGTTCGGCCTGCGCATCACCTTCGTGCTCATGGTGCTGCTCGTGGTGGTCAATTACACCAACGTGGTCACGGAGTTCATCGGCATCGCCGGTTCGCTGCACCTGTTTCACGTCTCCAAGTTCATCGCGGTGCCCATCTGCGCCTTCCTGGTATGGGCGCTGGTTCTGCGCGGCGACTACAAAAGCACCGAGAAAATCTTCCTCATCGCCTCGCTCGTCTACGTTGCCTATATCTTTGCCGGCGTTTTTGCCAAGCCTGATTGGCACGAGGCCCTGGTGGCCACGGTCAAGCTGCCCAAACGCTCGGTGTGGAACGAGAGCTATATCTACATGGCGCTCGGCGTGGTGGGAACCACCATCGCCCCGTGGATGCAGTTCTATCTGCAATCGTCGATCGTGGAGAAGGGAATTCGCGTAAAGGACTATGCGGCTTCGCGCCTCGACGTCATCGTGGGCTGTGTCTTTACCGACGTGATCGCCTGGTTCATTATCGTGGCCTGCGCGGCCACGCTCTTCGTGCACGGCATGGGCGCCATCCAGGTTGCCGCCGACGCTGCCGAAGCCATGCGCCCGTTTGCCGGCGACTTTGCCTTCATCCTCTTCGCCTTCGGCCTCTTCAACGCATCGCTCTTCGCGGCCTCGATCCTACCCATCTCCACCGCGTACACCGTGTGCGAAGGCCTGGGCGTGGAGTCGGGCGTGGACAAAAGTTTCCGCGAGGCGCCGTACTTCTACTGGCTCTACACGCTGCTCATCGTGGGCGGCGCGCTCACGGTTCTCGTGCTGCCCGACGCGCAACTGATCAACGTCGCCATCCTGTCGCAGGTCCTCAATGGCGTTCTGCTGCCGGTGGTCATCATTCTCATGCTGATGCTCATCAATCGCACCGACCTCATGGGCGAATACAAAAACTCGCGCCTCTGGAACTGGGTCGCGTGGGGCACAAGCATCATCGTCATCGGCATGACGCTGGCCATGCTCTGGGGTTTGATGACCGGACACTGAGGGGTCGCGCACGCAGCGGCATGTTCAGCTCTCAAAAACGAGACTTGACGCACACGGGAACTGAAATCTGCGGAATGGGCACTAAATCAATGGCAACACTTTCTTGGCCCTTCGTTCCCAAACGGACCTCGATAGGAGGGTAAATCTGCTCAATCCCGACCACGCGTTTGTAACCTTTACCATCAGCTCGACATCATGTGGATAAATCGCTGCAACCTCAGTCGCTACCTGAACAGCACTTATTGCGCTATAGAGCACCGAGGGCTCGCCAATTTCTTTCAAAAACACTTCAGCTCTACCATCCGAAGTAGTAAACCTTGCTTGAGGCGAACGTTCGTCCAATGCAGTACGGAAAAACGAAGCTATTTCGCTTCCGTGCGCAAAGGAGCAGAGCCACTGATACTCCGGATATAGACGTTCAAGCATACTCCTCTGATCGGGGTTTACTATTCTGCTGAGTATTCGCCTGGGAGTTGGAAACTCTGCAATGGTCTCTTCCTGAATGCCTGCTGGCATTTTTGTTCCAAGTTGCTTGCATTCTAACGTTAGTTTCTCTGCATCAGTTACATGGATTAACTTCCTCTTATGGTCAAGTGCTTGGATACCATCCCTATTTACGAAATCATCGAACCTGCGGATGTTAATGCATTCTTCACGCATTAGGAGGAATCGAATGTACTCCTTTTTCCATCCACTCTTCAAGAAAAGATAGACATTATTCTCGTCCTGCAGTAGAAAGCAGAAGGAGTACAGGGACTCAAGCTGCAATCTGGCGACAGTCATTGCGTCAACTGAAGATGCTGAGGGTCCATCCCTCAGAAGCGTCCTGATCGATTTGTGGGCTGATCGTAGCCCCTCCATCACGCGCAGCAAAACGTCGCGGGGAAAATCCGAAAAACCTGAAGGAACAACATTCTGCAAGGCACTCTGCGCTGCTGTAATGCACGTGTTGACATATTCGTCGAGAATTTTAACGTCAAATCCCTGAGTTATATCAATATCAGAATTCAAGACATGCTTAATCTTGCTAACGGTCAATTCCATGATCGTGCCTCCAGAACTGCTCCCATTGTGGGTACCCCCAACCCGGATCCTATGAAATGGGATGGATCGCCGACGACCTTTACGCCGCGGCCAGCCGCTTGAGCCGAATTCGGCCCGCCGGAATCTGCGCAAGGTCGTACTGAGCCTGCTGTGTAATCCAGCTTGCCGCGCTGCCGCCAAAGACCTGAGAAAGCCGAATGGCCATCTCCGGCGAGATGCCGCGCTTGCCGTTGACGAGCTCGGAGAGAGTGGTGCGCGTGACGCCCAGGGCGCGCGCCGCTTGCGTGATGGTAAGGCCTAGGGGCTCAATGCACTCGCTGTGCACGACGCCACCGGGATGCGGCGGATTCTTCATAGGCATGGGAAAACCTCCTTAGTGGTAATCGAGATAATCGACCTCGAACGCATGTCCCTCGACAAATCGAAAGATCACCCGCCAATTGGCCCGAACCGTGACTGCTATGAAGCCGCGTAACCGGCCCTTCAGCGCGTGCAGATTGAATCCCGGAAGATTCATATCATCCACTGAATTGGCTGCGTCCAGGCGCGCGAGGATGTTGCGCAGTTTGCTCAGATGTTCCGCCACGACGCCGCGAGGGTCGTCATCCTCATAGAGGCGTTTCAGCCCCTTGTGGCGGAAGGACTTAATCATGAGCCAGCGTAACGCGTAACGTAACGGATGTCAAACGGTCCATTTTGTCCGGTGTACTTCCGCGGGAGTTTCATTGCTGCCAGAGCCTTGATCGACCGGAGGTCGACCGCCAGAGGGCCCTTCGAGGGATTCTCTGCATGGCCGGTTTTGGGAAGAACTCAATTATCCAGAGCCGGAATTGGGTTTGATTCTTACACGGAGAGCGAAAGTTAACGCGCCTGAGGAGCCTGGATGCTATGATCCCTTCAATCCCGGCAGAATCTCAGGAGTTTGCGATGAGAGAGCCGCTTTTCAGTTCAGGCGTTGCGGAGAATCTGCTCCGCATCTGCAGATTCGTCCTCCCGGCCGTTCTGGCGTTCAGCGCAGTGGCAGCATCGGCGCAGCAGCTCGGTGGAGCGATTGGGTCTCAGCAGCAGCCGAGCTTCGTCGGCCAATGGCGCGGCGTTTACAGCGGGATCACGATTACCATCACGATCCAGCCCAACGGGCAATACACGCAAACCGCTCAGTCGAGAACGCTCATGACAGAGCAGTCCGGGCCGTACAAGCTCTTCGCTCCCAACACCATCGCCTTCTCGGTAACGAACTGGGCGCCGAAGACCATGCCGGTCTATCATGCAACCGGAACCGTGGGCGGCTACTACACGCAGCAGCCTTTGGTGAAGCCTCCCGGCGCGGTGGACACGTACGTCTTCAAAGGGGCGAACACGGTCGTACTCACCGACCAGATGACGCACGGTTCGATCACGATGACCCGCGTGCAGTAGCCGCAAGGCGCGCGCCTCAAGGAACCTGTTCGGGAAGCTGCCTCGATGGCGGCGAATCGCGCCTTGTGGCGTCCCACCCTTTCGCAAAGAACGCGAAAGGATGGGGCACGGGGCCTGGGCGGCTACAACTTCGCGCGCATCCTGCGATAACGCCGCCGCAACAGGTACACAGGCAAGCCGAGAAGCGCGATCCAGATCAGAATCGTGAGCCCGTAAGCGGCCAGGAAGAGGAAGATGCCGATCACGGTCCCGGCGGCGTTGCGATATCCGGCCACAAATGCACTGCGCACCCGCACAGAAAGCGGAGCAGAGCCGGAGACGGGGCTCGACTCTCCGGTTACCGAGAGATCGATGCTGGCAAAGTCGACGCGGTGCTCGAGGTTCGCCTGCTCGGCCTCCATGCTCTCAATGTCGCCGCGCACGCGGGCAATCTCCTCTTCCACCTGAAGGACGTCATTGACGGACCCAGTGCGCTGCTGGAGGATGGTGCGGAAACGCTCCTCGGTGTCGCGGGCGGTTTTCAATCGCTGGTCCAGATCGGCGTGCTGCTGCGTCACGTCTTCGCCTGACTCTTCCTCGCTTGCCACCTGGCCCAACCCGCGCAAGTCCTCTATGGCCGCGGCCAGATTCGCAACCGGGATGCGCAACGAGGCCTTAAGGCTGGGCGCATCGTCGGCCGGAGTGTAGACAGTCATCTGCGCCGCGTAGCCGTGATCCCGCGCGAGGATCGCATCCAGCGCCGATCGGGCGGCAGGGATGTCTTTCGCGACGATGGCGAAGCTGACGGAACGCGCAATCAGCGGTGCACTCGAATCCGCGCCATTCGCCGGCGGAGGAGTCGGCGGTGGTGGGACAGCGTTGGTTCGCGGAGGAGCCGACAGCTGATTGTTCATCGTGCCTGCTACCGCCGCTGGCCGCGGGGCGTCTGCATACGAAGTGTCCCCGACGTAGGGCGACGACTGCCCACTGCCGCCCGGAGCCTCGCTTGGGCCTGCAACCGCAGCCACTCTAATATCCGATGCCGTTCGCGAATTCGAGTAAATCGACACTGAGACGCCGATCACGACGAGCAGCATCACCGTCGCCAAGGCGCTCGCGCCCGCGATCGCCCATGGCCTCCAGCGCGGCCTGCGCGCGCGGCCGAATTGAGCCTTCGAGCCCCGGCTGCCGCGTCCGGAATTCCCTCCTTGCAACTCATCTTCAACGGCTTCTTCGATACGCTGCGAAACCGGCGGAGCGTTCCACTGGCTGAGCGATTGCGAGGCTTCGCGGAAATGCCGCACCTGGTCCGCGCATTCCCGGCACTCGGCCAGGTGGGATTCGAAGGCCTGCGACTCCTTGGTTGAGAGTTCACCGTCGCAAAAGGCCATCAATTCCTCGACGGTGTACGGATGCGTTGTGGCGAAGTTCATAGGACCTCCTCCGGCCTCTTTGTCTCGCGGCTGCCATGCGATGCGGTCTCCGAAAGCAGCTCCCGCAAGGCCATGCGGGCGCGAAAAAGGCGTGAACGGACGGTGTTGACCGGCAGATGCAGCAGTTCGGAGATTTCGACGTAGCTCAGTTGCTCGAATTCCCGCAGCAGCAGAATCTCGCGGTCCATGGCGTCGAGGCTTCTGAGCGCCTCCCGCATCAGCAACTGCGTAACCATGCCGGATTCCGCGGCAGGCTCGGCATGATCCGGCGGCGAGCCCAGGAATGTTGCCCGGAATGCGGCTTTGCGGCGGTAAGCGCGCAGGATCTTGAGCGCGATCGCATAAAGATAGGTCCGGAACCGCGCGCTCGGCTCGTAGCGTGGAGCGGCCCGGATCACGGCAACGAAAGCTTCCTGGGCTAACTCTTCAGCCTGCGCGCGATCGGCGACTCGCCGCCAGAAAAAGCCGAAGAGCGGCTGCTTGTAGCGCGCAAACAACTCACTGAAGGCATCGGTTTCCCCGCGCGAGAAGGCAGTCATGAGCTGCTCGTCGCTGCTCTCCGCGGCAGGCATTGCGGCGTCGGAAATCATTCTTGAACGCTCCATTGCGATGGGCTTTGCTGTCATCGAGTTTAGCCCCATAACCGGCAACACATTGTGCATGATTCCGCCTGCGCCTTTCAAAGACGGTCATTTCCTGGAACGGCGAAAAGTTCCCGGCTTGCGGGATTTTTTTGAAGATTTGTGAGGAGCGAGGCAAAAAAGATATGAGCTAGAGGAGTTTCCCGGCCGCCAGTTCCCTGATCAGCCCGCGGTCGGCCGCAAGAAAATCGTAGCCGGGCAGGTCTTCGAGTCTGACCCAGCGCACCTGCTTGTAGATCTTGTTCTCGATCTCGCCCGAGAACTCGCGCACCGCGAAGAATTGTAGGTCTACGGCGCCGCCGCGGCGGTAGTGGTGGCGGATGCGCGTGACCGCAGCGCCGACCTCGGCGCGGATGCCCAGCTCCTCACACAGTTCGCGAGCCAGCGCCTGCTGCGGGCTCTCGCCGGCCTCGATCTTTCCGCCGGGAAACTCCCACAACGAACCCATGGGCTGATCGGCGCGGCGCTGGCCGATCAGCACCTCTCGGTCGCGCACAATCAGCGCAGCCGCCACAAAGCGCAGTGCCGGCGCCGGCGGCCGGCCCTTCGAACCTGCCTCGATGTCATCCACAAGTCTAGTGTAAACCGCGCAAAACAAATGCCATGCGGAGATGGGGCTCGACAGGCAGCAAGCGTGTCCTGGAGCGGTTCCAGAATTCTCGTGCCCCGCGTAGCTCGGTGAAAGGCGGCGTTTTCTTGAGGAAAACGCCACTTGGCATGCAATCTTCTGGGTACAGCAATTCTGGAACCGCTGTAGCCGCAAAGAACTTCAGCCCTGGCCAGCCGATTCGCCATTGACCGCCGCATCCGTGCCCTCGGCGGCCCTGGGCCGATAGTAGCCCCAGCCGTTCTTTGCCGCGGCGTCGATGAGCGACGGAGAGGGATTAACCGGGAAGGCGCAACGCGCCATCTCCAGCATCGCCAGATCGTGAATGGAGTTGCCGAAGACGGCATCGGGATAGGGAAGGCCCGCGCGTTTGAGCGCGGCGGCCTTGGCCTCGTCGGTGGGCACGTCGACAATCTCGCTGGTGATCATGCCGTCTTCGACGCGCACCTCCGCTGCCAGAATGCGCTCGCCGGGAATGCCGAAATCGCGCATGCCCTCGGCGATGACCCATCGATTCGTGGAGCTGACCGCCCAAAGCTCGATGCCGGCCTTCCGCATCCGCGCCACCAGCTCGAAGAGTTCCTCAAAGATGTGCTTGCGCACGAACTCGTCCACATATCTGGCCGCGGCGGCGCGCAACTCCGCATCGCGCAGGCCGGCGTAGAGCTGCACCATCTCCGCGCACATCGCCACTTCGCTCACGTTGCCCGCGCGGTAATCGCGATAGCGCGTATCGATCCAGTCGTGCGTCGAGCGCGAAACCAGCCCCTGCTCCAGCGTCCAGGCCATGAATCCGTAGCCGGCGTCGCCGCCCCAAAGCGTTCCGTCGCAATCGAAGACCGCGACCTTCGGCTTGCACTCGAACACCAGGCGCTCAAACTCTTCAGTTGTCCATTTGCGAACTTCGATATGTGTAGCTGTCAATCGTTCCTCGGTCGTATCTCAAAAGAATCAGTCCTATTCTATTTTCATCGAAATCGCCGGCAATTGCACGCGCCGGAGCGGCTGCCTGTGTGAATGCGGGATCAATTGAGCAACTGGCGATTGCAGGATGGCGATCGATCCGTTCCGCTTGCGTGGACCGCGCATTCCCACCCTTTCCGCTCAGCCACCCCACGGACGAAGACCTGTCCGCGGGGGCCCCGGCGTACGCGGAGAGGATGGGGCACGGAAACAGTCGTTTTGCCCCGGATCAATGTTCGGCTGGCGAAGGCGCGTTCTCCACCTTTTCCACGCGGATCTTGGCGATGCGCCGCGCATCCATCTCCAGAACCGTCAGCCGCCGGTCTTCATACTCGACCGACTCGCCAGGCTCGGGAAGATGCCCGAGGCGCGCGAGCACGAATCCCGCGAGGGTTTCCACGCCGCCATCGCGGGGCAGGCTCCAGTGCATCTGCGTTTCCAGATCGCGCAGGTTTACGCTTCCGTCCATGAGCACCGCTCCGCCGGCCAGGCCCAGCACGGGATGCGAGGGCGCGTCGAATTCATCCTCAAGCTCGCCGACCAGCTGTTCGATCGCATCCTCTGCGGTCACCAGGCCCACGGTCGAGCCGTACTCGTCTACCACGATGGCCAGATGCCGGCGGTTTTGCTTGAAGTCGCGCAGCAGCTCGAGCGCCGATTTGCTTTCCGGCACAACGAGGGCCTCGTGCATGATCTGCGCGAGATGCATGGCGGCGGGCGGCGCCGCCGTGGGTGAAGACGCGGTGGCGCGCTGAAAGAACAGCCGCGCCAGGTCGCGCGCATAGACCGCGCCGACGATGTGTTCCACGCCGCGCGTCTCATCGTAAACAGGAATGCGCGAGTGATTGCGGCTGAACATTCGTGCACAGGCTTCCTCAAGCGGCATGTTCGAAGGCAGAGAAAAAATCTTTTGCCGCGGAGTCATGATCTCGCGCACCAGCACGTCGCCGAGTTCCAGAGATCGGTGCAGCAGCGTCTCCTCGAACTCGGGAAGAAGGCCCAGCCGCCGCGCGGCGGTTGCTATGAGTTTCAGCTCCTCGGCGGAGTGAATGGATGCGGCGCGCTCGGTCTTGGGAATGTCGAAGGCGCGGAGCACCGCCGACGCCGAGCGGCTGAGCAGCCGGACCGCGGGACGGGCCACGGCCATAAAAACCAGCATCGGCGGCGCAATGGCGACAGCCAGCGCCTCGGCGCGGCGCAGGGCCAGGCCTTTGGGCACCAACTCGCCGGCCACCACGTGTAAATACGTGATCAGGCAAAAGCCGAGCACCAGGGAGACTGCGCCGGCAAAGATCTGCGCGTGCGGCAGTGCGCCGAGCCACCCGCTCAGCATTTGCGCGGCCAGCGGCTCGCCCAGCCAGCCCAGAGCCAGCGAACAAAGCGTTACGCCCAATTGCACGGCGGGAAGCAGTTCGTCGAGGTTGTGCTGCAGGCGGCGCACGGCGCGCGCGCCCGGAACCCGCGCCTCAAGAAGCTGATCCACGCGCGTCTCGCGGATGGAGACGAGCGCGAACTCGGCCGCGACAAAGTAAGCGTTGGCCAGAATCAGCATGGCCACAGCCACGGGTTTGAAAAGGAGAAAGCCGTGCATCTGGCTGTGAGCATAGCATCCGGCGGGAGCCGGGAAACAGGAGCCGGGAAGCGGGAAATAGGGAGTAGGCAGGTTTGGCCGATATTCACAGGGTTTTTCCGGAACCGGAGGCCGCCCGATGCCGTATCTTGATGAGGACTGAGGATTACTATGAGAAATTCTCTTCGAGCAACAACGTTCTTGATTGTCTTGACGGCCCTGGGCGCAAGTTTGGCGCGGGCCGAGGAAGCGACCTTTACACGCGACCTTACAGTGAGCGGCAGAGTCGATCTCACGGTGGCAACGGGATCGGGTTCCATTCACCTCACAAGCGGACCTGCAGGCCGCATCCACATCTTCGGGCGCGTCAAGTCGAGCTGGGGCGGTAGCGATGCGAAGGTGCACGAAATCGCCGACCATCCTCCCATCGAGCAGACCGGCAACATCGTCGAGATCGGCACCAGGCACGAGAACTTCCACAATATCAGCATCGACTACGAAGTTCAGGTCCCGCCGGATGCATTTTTGATTGCGGAAACGGGCTCAGGCAATCTCACCGACGACGGCGTAGGCGCCAATGCAAAACTCAACACCGGCTCAGGCTCCATTCACGCCACGGGATTGCGGGGCGGATTCACCCTCGAAACCGGCTCGGGCAGCATTTATGCCGAGCAGTCCGGCACGGGCGATGTGAAAGCGGAAACAGGCTCAGGATCGATCGAACTCAGGAATCTGCAAGGCGGGCTGCACGCCCACACCGGCTCGGGCAGCATCAAGGCGGGCGGGACGCCCTCCGAATCGTGGCGGCTCGAAACGGGCTCGGGAAGCGTCGAAATCTGGACAGGGACCGCGGCGTTCACGCTCGATGCCGAAACCGGCTCGGGCAGCGTTCGCTGCGATCGAGAAATTGCGTCCCAGGGAACGATGGAGCATCACCACATGACTGGAAAGGCCGGCGGCGGAGGGCCAACCGTGCGCATCGAGACCGGCTCAGGCAGCATTCACATCCATTAGGATCGCCGGAGATGTAGCGCCGGTCTCCAGACCGGCTGTAGTGCGGGCGTCCACGCCCGCACCGATCCGAGGGCGATTACGAATTCATGCGGTCAAAGCCCGAATGCGGCTCTACGGAATGAAATAGTACGGATCGGGGTACTTCACCGAGTACTCGGCTTCCGGCTTGCCTTTCAGGTCGCTCCACTGGTCGCCGACACTCAGCGCCAGCGTGTAGCCTTTGGCGACCAACTGGCCGCGGGCCGCCTGCTTGTACGTGCTCGCGGTCTCGGATTCCTGATCGGCGCGGCGCATCATCAGCTCCTGCCAATGGTCAAAACCCTGCGCGCGCAGATTACGCTCTGTGGCATCGCGTTGGGTTTCGGACCGGCCGGTAATGAAGAGGACATTCACGCCCAGCCGCTCGGCTTCCTTAAAGAGCCGCAGAGTGCCGGGAATCGCCGGCGCCTGCGCCGACTCGACCCACGCGTTGAAGACCGGCGCGTTGTAAGCGAAATCTGCGCCAGCCAACTCCTGGTAATTCGACAGCGTGGTCTCGTCAATATCGAGAATCAGGGCCAGATTCTCCTGCGCGCGGCGATGCGCGGCCCGCTGGCGCAGAAATGCAATGGCGCGATCGGCCTGCGTGTCCAGGTCGCGCGCGTAGCAGCCGCACGCGCAGGCGCAGTCGTGATACTGCCTGAGTTCTTTCTTGAGCGAGTCAAGGTTGGGAATGCGCTCGGCCTGCGCGTCGGCGCTGAATGCCGGTTGCGGCGATTGCTGCGCGACAAGCCAGCCCGGCGCGCATTCCGCAGTGAACAGCACCGCTGCGATGATTACAAGCTTTTTCCAGACCTGCATGTTCTCTCCAACACTTTTCGTGCCAAGTGTAAACGATCGCGGCCCTTCGCGGGCGAAGGACTGCCCCATTACACTTGAGTTATGATTCGCGTTTTCCGCCCCATTCCCGCCGCGCAATTGAAGTTGCTCGTCTTCGATCTGGACGGGACGCTGATCGACTCGGCGCAGGACCTTTGCAACAGCGTGAATGCCGCGCTCGCGGAATTTGGCATGAACCCGCTCCCCGATCCAACCATTGCCGGCTTTGTGGGCAACGGGGCGCCGCTGCTCATGCGCCGCTCGTTGGCGATGGCCTCGAATTCCACCATCGAACAGGTGAACGAAGACCTGTTCAACAAGGCCTACGCATTCTTTCTGCAGTACTATCGCGAGCACAAACTGGATTTCACTTACGCCTACGACGGCGTGCTCGATGCCCTCAGGGCGCTCAATGAACTCCACGACGCTCCGGAAGGCGCCGCGAGAAAAATGGCCGTGCTCACCAATAAGCCGGTGCGCCCGGCGCGCGGCATCTGCGAGGGGCTCGGCCTGGCCGATTACTTCCTGCACATCTACGGTGGCGACAGCTTTCCGGTGAAGAAACCCGATCCCTTCGGCCTGCGCAGCTTGATGGAAGAGACCGGCGCGCGTCCTGAAGAGACGGTGATGATCGGCGACAGCAAGGTCGACGTCGAGACCGCGCGCAACGCCGGAACCTGGTCGCTGGGCTGCACCTTCGGCTTCGGTCTCTACACTCTCGACGATCATCCGCCGGACGTCCTGGTCGACACGGCGTCGGAATGGACGCAGGCGCTCACTCCCGCTGCGATAGGCTGATGGCATGAGCGAATCAGGCGCGCGTCCGTTGCGCATTGTGCTTCCCGGCGGCAGCGGCCAGGTGGGCCGGATGCTGGCGCGGTTCTTTCAGGAGCGCGGGCATCACGTCACCGTGCTCACGCGTGGACCTTACACAGCGCCGTGGCCCACGGTGCACTGGGACGGGAAGACTCTGGGCCCATGGGTGGAAACGCTCGAGGGCGCCGATGTCTGCATTCATCTCTCCGGCCGCAGCATCGATTGCCGGTACACGGCGCGCAACCGCCGCGAGCTCCACGATTCGCGCATCGGCCCCACTCGCCTTCTGCATCAGGCGATCGCCTGTCTCCAAAATCCGCCGCGCCTGTGGATGAACGCCTCTACGGCAACCATCTACCGGCACTCGCTCGACGTGCCGATGGACGAGGCGACCGGCGAGATCGGCGGCAACGAACTGATTTCTCGCGGCCGCCGCGCTCCGGAGAAATGGAACTGGACGGTCCGACTCGCGAAGGACTGGGAGGCTGCGTTCTTCTCGACGGAAACGCCGCGCACACGCAGGATTGCCCTGCGCACCTCGCTCGTCTTCAGCCCCGCGCGAGGCAGCGTCTTCGCGGTCCTCTCCAACCTCGTTCGCGCCGGATTGGGCGGCAAACAGGGCAACGGCCGCCAGGTCGTTTCCTGGATGCACGAGGCCGATTACGCGCGAGCCCTCGAGTTTTTAATCGAGCACGAAGAGATCGACGGTCCAGTGAATCTTGCCGCGCCCCATCCGCTGCCCAATCGCGAGTTCATGGCTGCGCTGCGCGAAGCGTGGGAGATGCCGAACGGCCTACCCGCGCCTGCGGCACTTCTCGCCATCGGCATGTTCTTCCTGCGCACGGAGCCGGAACTGGTTCTCAAAAGCCGCTACGTCGTTCCCGGACGTCTCCTCGACGCCGGCTTTCAGTTTGAGTTTCCCACCTGGCCCGAGGCTGCGGCGGATCTGGTGCGGCAATGGCGGAATCGAGAATAGGGAACAGGGAACAGGGAACAGAAAAGCCCCCTCCGCAAGCAACTCAAAACTGACCGCTAACAACTGAGACCTGAGACCTGTCCACTGTTACTTCGGCGTCACATCCGTCACCGGTAAATCAATATGTCCCAGCAGAATCTCGAACCGCCGCTGCTCCTCTTTCTTGTACGTCTCCTGGTCCGGCCAAAGCTCCTTGATCATCGCCTCTTCGTCCGGATTTGCCGTCGTCGCCACCGTTGAATTCTTGTAGACAATCGTCACCCGGTAGTCCCAGCGCAGTTCCTCTGACGTGTGGTAAGCGGGCTGCTCGATTTTCACTGAGAGAATGCGTCCCGTCGACTGGATCTTCTTGAGCAGCGGCCAATGGTTCTTCAAAAACAGATTGAGGAACTCCTGCTGATGGCCCCACTGGCACTTGTAGTAGTACTCGATGGTGTAGGGCTGGCCCGCGGCCGTCTGTGTCGGCGCGCCTTGCGCCATGAGCGGACGCGAGAAGCCCGCGGCAAACGCCAGAACCACCAGAGCGAAAAGAATTCTGCGCAACGCATTCTGCATAAAAACCTCCACCGAAGAGTTCGATGAGGCTCCAGAATACTACGGAAGCGCCGGGGAGGGGCCGGATGGTTCTGGCCGTGCTCTCTTGGAAAGCGGAAAACCTGCCGATGAAATGGGATGCGGGCTGGCAGGCGCGGCCATCCATTGCCAGAGCGCGGCCTTCTGTTGCGCAAACGGGCGCCGGCGGAGTCCTCGCGGGCCGAAGCCCGACCGCCGCATATCCGGCGCAGCAGCCGGTGGCCGACAAGGAAGCCAGTCATGAAACGCCGCACTCCCGCTCTCATGAAGACACTCTCCGGGCCGATCCGGTACAGCATCCTCGTGGTCGTGCTGGGCGCAATCGTGCTCCTCGGGTTCATGGAGTGGACCGATGATGCGGTGCAAATTGTGGTGCTCGCCGGCATCATGGTGGCGCTGTTTTTCAGCATTCGCGCCCTGATAAGGGACACCCTTCACGTGCGGGAAGGCGAACTCTTGCGAGAGGCTCAATTGGCGCAGGAAACCGACCGCAATATGCTTCGCGCCTTGATCGACAACGTTCCCGATTTCATGTATGTGAAGGACCTCGAGGGCAGATTTGTGGTGGCCAATGCCCACGTGGCTCGCGTGGCCGGAGTCAAAACTGCGGAAGAGTTGCTGGGCAGGACCGACTTCGATTTCTACCCTCGAGAGATGGCCGCCGCCTTCTATGAAGACGAGCAAGACGTGATTCGTTCGGGGCAGCCTCTGTTCAACCGCGAAGAGAGAGCCATCGACCGCGCGGGCAACGAGTCCATCATCCTCACCACCAAGGCGCCGGTGCGGGACGAAAGTGGCGCGGTGACCGGGATCGCAGGCCTGGGCCACGACATCACCGCGCGCAAGAAGATGGAGGATGCGCTCCGTGAGGCGGAACAGAATTATCGCGGTATCTTCGACAAAGCTATCGTGGGCATCTTTCAAAGCACGCCGGACGGCCGCCTGCTGAGCGTCAATCAATCCATGGCTTTCACCTTAGGCTACGATTCCCCGGAAGAAATGATCGCGAGCGTCACCGGCATCGCCCGGCAGTTTTTCGTCGACCGCAAGCGCGGCGTGGAATTCATGCTGGTCGTGGACAAAGTCGGAGGCGTGAAGAACTTTGAATGCGAAGCCTTTCGCAAAGACGGCAGCAAGGTTTGGCTGGCCATAAGCGCACGCGCCTTCCGCCAGAACGGCGTGGTGATTCGCATTGAAGGCATGTGCGACGACATCACCGAGCGCAAGCATTTGCGCGAGCAGCTTCTGCAGGCGCAGAAGCTGGAATCGGTGGGACAGCTTGCGGCCGGCATCGCTCACGAAATCAATACGCCCACCCAGTACATCGGGGACAACGTGCGCTTCCTGAAGGATGGTTTCCAGGAGCTGAAGGGCCTGCTGGCGGAATATGAGCGGTTGTTGCAGGCGGTCAAGGACGGCACATTGTCAGGTGAAGCCATCGCAAGAGTCGCGGCGGCGGCCGAACGCGCCGATCTCGGCTATCTGCTGGAGGAGATTCCCAGAGCCGTCGACCAGGCGCTCGAGGGCATATCCAGGGTGTCGAAGATCGTGGGCGCGATGCGGGAGTTTTCCCACCCAGGAACCAAGGAAAAGGTTCTGCTCAACCTGAATCAAGCCATTGAAAACACGATTGTCGTGTCGCGGAACGAGTGGAAATACGTCGCCGAGCTGGAAACCGATCTCGACCCGTCGCTACCGCCGGTCTTTTGTCTTCCCGGCGAATTCAATCAGGTGATTCTAAACCTGATCGTGAATGCCGCGAATGCCATTGGCGACGTGGCCAGCAAGGGCGGTCCGGAAATGGGAACCATCCGGGTGCAAACCCGGAGTTGTCCCGAGTGGGCCGAGATCCGCATCGAGGACACCGGCACGGGCATCCCGGAAAGCGCACGATCGCGTGTCTTCGATCCCTTCTTCACCACCAAGGAAATCGGCAAAGGAACCGGCCAGGGCCTGGCCATCGCGCGCTCCGTGATTGTCGACCGGCACGGCGGAAGCATTGGCTTTGAAACCGAGGAAGGAAAGGGGACAACCTTTATCGTTCGCCTTCCTTACGACGGCAAGACTCTTGGCGCTAAGGCGGTGGCAGCATGAGGAAACGCGTCTTGTTCGTGGACGACGAAAGCAAGATTCTCGACGGCATTCGCCGCATGATGCACGCGGAGCGGGAACGCTGGGACATGGAGTTTGCTATCGGCGGCCAGGCCGCCCTGCGGGCCTGCGAGGCGGGCAGCTTCGACGTCGTGGTCTCAGACATGCGCATGCCGGGAATGGATGGCGCCACCCTGCTGGGCCTCATTCGCGACCGCTATCCGGAGACCGCGCGCATTGTGCTCTCCGGTTACTCCGAGACCGAGCTGTCCTTGCGCGCCATTCCCGTGGCCCAGCGCTTTCTGGCCAAACCGTGCAGCGCCTCCGAACTTCAATCCACCATCGAACAGGTCTGCGCGCTGCAGGAATTGTTGAACAAGCCCGCGGTTCGCGGAGTCGTGGGCAGCGTCGGCCAACTGCCCTCGCTCTCCAGAACCTACACCTCGCTGGAGAAGGCTTTGACCGACCCCGAGGTATCCATGAACGAGGTGGCCGGAATCATCGAGGAAGACGTGGGGATGTCGGCCAAGGTCCTGCAACTCGTCAACAGCGCCTTCTTTGGGTTGGGGCGGTCCGTCACCAGCGTGCCCAACGCCGCCGCATACCTGGGACTGGACACGATCAAGAACCTGGCTCTGGGTTCGGAGGTCTTCAGGATCTTTGTTCCCGACAAGCGGATCTCGCAGTCGGTTTGCGAGTCGATTCAGAAATGCGCAAATCGCGCCGCCGCCATTGCCAGCGGCCTTCCCGTGGACCCAAAGCTTCGCGAAGTCGCGGTGGTGGCCGCTCTTCTTCACGATGCCGGGAGCCTGGTCCTGGCCAGCAAGATGCCCGACGAGTTCTGCGCGGCGCATTCTATCGCGGCCGAGCGGGGATGCAAGGTTTACGAAGCGGAAGAGGAACTGCTGGGAACTTCCCACGCCGAAATCGGCGCTTACCTGCTCGGATTGTGGGGTCTGCGTCATCAGGCCGTTGAGGCCATTGCCCACCACCACCGTCCCACCCGCGTAGCGCACTCCGATTTCGATTGCACCGTGGCCGTCTATGTCGCCAGCCTCCTGGCCGGGAAGCTTGAGGCTGATCCCACGAGGGCAAAGGGACTTGAAATCGAGGAGCCTGAGCGGGTTTGCCTTGAGAAACTGGGGATCTTGTCCCAGTTTCCAGCATTCTACGAAGGGATTTGTATCGAGGCATGACCTGCGATTCAGCTGCTGGATAGATAGATTGGCCATGAACATACGCCCCTTTCAGAAGGTTGCGTACAGTTTTGCCGGTGGGCGCTCGCTGGCGGCGATCGCAGACTTCGCTCTCTTAAGAGACAACAGGTCCACGGCGGACCTGGCCATCTCGACCGAAGTTGGGAGGCTGACGCGGCCGGTGTGAAAAAGAGCGCCCGAGAAGACGATTCAGATGGCCCTTATTTCAGGGGAATGAAGTAGGATAGTTGCGATCCGGATTCTCACTGCAAAGTGAACGTGAACGCCAATTCGCCGATGGGCCGAGCGGCGGCAAGCAGCCGGCCAGAATTGAGAATTGTGCCCGCAGCGCTGGCAAGCCTCGGCCTTGCAGCTCTCCTTCTGTTGGGCGCGGGGCCGGCTGGGCGGAGACTCGCTGGTTCTCTCACGCGGCTTTGGGGCGCGCCGGCCCAGCGGGTCATGGCCCAATCGCGACCGCAACCTGATTGGGGCGACCGCTTTGGCGATGGAACGCCGGACTTCCTGCGCTTGAGCGATCCGGCGGACCAGGCCGCTTTTCGCCGTTGGTTTACGCTGATTGCGGAGTTCCAGGCGGCTCGACCGAAGGCCGAGGTTCCGGCCGAGATCACCGACTGCGCCAGCCTGCTGCGTTACGCTTATCGCGAGGCGCTGAAGCGCCACGATGCAGTCTGGTTTGAAACCACCGGGATTGAGGTAACAGCGCCTCCGGGCGAGATTCGCGCCTGGAGCTATCCGCACACGCCGATGGGCGCGGAGTTGTTCCGCGTTAAACCGGGAGCCTTCGATTCCGCCGACGTGAATGACGGCGCCTTTGCGCAGTTCGCCGACGCCAAGACGCTGGTGGAGCGCAATGCGTACTTTGTGAGCCGCGATGCGCGCGCCGCGCTGCCCGGCGATCTGCTCTTCTACCGCCAGTTCGGGCAATCGTCGCCGTGGCACTCCATGATTGTGGTTCGCGCGGGCGCCGCTGCTCAAGTGGTTTACGATACGGGCCCCGGCCACGGACAACCGGGCGATCTCTCACCCCATGGACGAAGACCTGTCCATGGGGACCCCGGGGAACTACGTCGCGTCGCTCTCGGCGAACTGCTTGACCACCCTGAGCCGCAATGGCGGCCGCTGCCCGGCAATCCCAACTTTCTCGGCGTCTACCGCTGGAACATTCTGCGAGGAACTCCATGAGCTACCGGAATCCCACGCTTCGCAAGTTGCTGCCCGCTGCGCTTCTAATCTTGCTTTTGGCTGCGGGCGCCGCGCGCGCCGCAAGTCAGGACCCGCCGCGGTCGTTCTCACTCTCAACTTCCCGGACCTTCGCGCCGGGAGAGAGCGTGAAGATCCAGCTTTATGCCAAGAACGTGCCGGAACTGGAGTTTCGCGTGTACAAGGTGCGCGACGCCGACAAGTTTTTTGCCGGGCTCAAGGACGTGCACAGCTTTGGCGTGCACAGCTATTCGCCTTCTGAACAGATCGACCAGCGCACCCTGCTTGAGCGGATTCACGACTTCAAGGCGCATCTCTGGTGGCTGGTCCGGCGCTTCTTCCGCGGCCAGTTTACCGACGATGCGCGCGACAGCTTCCGCGAGAGCCAGGGCAAGCTGGGAAAACGCAGCCGCGTGGTGGGCGCTTCGCAGTTCGCGCGGATTCCGTTGCTGAACGAGAGCCAGCTTGTGGCGCGATGGAAGCTGGAGACTCCGCCGGCGATTGTGAGCGAGACGCAACAACTGCCCATCGATGGCCTGGGCGCGGGCGTTTACCTGATTGAAGCCACCGATGGGACCTACAAGGCGTATACCGTCGCGATTGTGACGAAGATTGCCGTTGTGGAGCGGACGCTGAACGGGCAGGCCTACTTGTTTGTGGCCGATCGCAAGACCGGCGCGCCGGTTGACGGCGCCGATGTCGCGCTATGGGCCGATGGCAAGCAGCAATCGTCGGGCAAGAGCGACGTGGACGGCCTGGCAACGCTCGCGTCGAATCTGCGCGGCGGCGCGCAGGCCGCGGAGCCGGAAAATGTCTGGATCCTGGCGCGGCATGGCGCGGATGCGGCGATGGTGACGCCCTTCGGCTACGCCTTTGCCTCGACGGGTGGTGAGCAGAAGCGCGCCTATATCTATACCGACCGGCCTGTTTACCGGCCGGGGCACAAGGTATACATCAAGGCAATTGTGCGCAAGGAGCAAAACGACACCCTCGTGCTGCCCGACGAACGCACCCTCACGATGCGCGTTACCGGGCCCGATGAAAAGGTGGTCTTCAACAAAGAGCTTCCCGTTTCCGCGCACGGGACTCTGGCGGCTGATTTCGATTTGGCGGCGGATGCGGCGCTGGGCTACTACAACATCGACTTCAGCGGGAAGGCCAATGGCAGCGACGACGACGAGTACGAGGGTGGCGGCGGAGGCAGCTTCTACGTCGAGGAGTACAAGAAGCCGGAGTACCAGGTGACGGTGAAACCGGCGACGCCGCGCGTGCTCCAGGGCAACGCGATTCAGGCGAGCATTGAAGCACGGTACTTCTTCGGCGAACCGGTGGCCGGCGCGAAGGTGACCTACGTGGTGCACACGGCGCAGCACTGGTGGTGGGACGAGGACGAGGCAGACGAAAACGGCGAGGGCGACGAGTCGGCCGAAGCAAACGATGAGGACGAATCCGGCTACGAATATGGCGAGAGCGAGCAGCAGGAGCACCAGGGCGTGCTGGATGCGAATGGCCGGCTGACGGTAACGCTGCCCACTGCGATCGATGACAAGCACAACGACCAGGACTACCGCATTGAGGCGCGTGTGACCGACGCCGCCAATCGCGAAGTGAGCGGCCACTCCACGGTGCTGGCTACTTATGGATCGTTCCGCGTAAGCGTGGAACCGGTGAGCTACATCTTTGAAGCAGGCAAACCTGCGCGCGTGAAGGTGACAGCGCAGGATTACGATTCGAAGCCGATTGAGACGCGGGTGCATATAGCCGCGGTCGAGACCTGGGATTCGAACACGCATCAGAAGGCGCAGACCAGCGCCGCCAGCCAGGACGCGACCACGGGGGCCGATGGAACGGTTCTCGTGGATCTTCCGCTGAGCGGCAGCGGAGATTTTGAGATTACGGCGAGCGCGCAGACGCCGGAGAATCGCACCGTGCAAGGGCAGACTTGGGTCTGGGTCTGGAATGGCGCGGGCGCCTGGTACCAGCCCAACGCGCAGGCGCAGATCGTGGCCGACAAGAAGAGTTATCAGGTGGGCGACATCGCGCACTTGTTGCTGGTGACCGGATTGCCTGAGTGCTGGGCAGTGGTGGGGACCGAGGGCGACAGCGTGCAATCGCGCAGGGTCATTCACGTGGTGGGCACGAGCGCCGCGTTCGATGTGCCGATTACGAAGGAGGCGCAGCCGAACCTGGTCGTAACGGCGATCGTCGTCCACGACGATCAGATCATGACGGCCGACAAGAGCCTGAAAGTTCCGCTCGTGGAGCGGACGCTGACCATAACGGCCACTCCCGCAAAGACGCAGTACGAGCCCGGCGATAAGGCGAGCTTCGATGTGCTGGCCGTGGATTCCGCGGGCAAGCCGGTTGAGGCTGACTTGAGCTTTGGCGAGGTGGATGAGGCGCTCTATTCTGTGCGGCCCGACACCACCTGGAACATCGTCAATTCGTTTTATCCCGCGCGCGAGGTTGACCTCGAGCCGCAGACTTCGTTCGAGTTCTTCTTCTCGGGCGAGGCGGGCACAAAGAGCCCGCTGCTGGCCGCGCTCGACAAGGGCCTCTACCATCCGCGCATGGCGCAGGTAAAACCGGGATCGGACCTGGTGGTGCCGAAGGTGCGCAAGGCATTTCCTGACACGGCGTACTGGAACCCGAGCGTGCGCACCGGACCGGATGGTCATGCGCGCGTGGAGTTCAACTGGCCCGATGCACTGACCACATGGCGGACGACGATTCGTGGCATGACCGACGACGGCAAGGCAGGCAGCGTGGTGACACGCGTGCTGGTGCGCAAGAACCTGATTGTGCGATTGGCTGCGCCGCGGTTCTTCCGCCAGGGCGACGAGACGGTGCTGCGCGTGATTGCGCACAACTATCTTGAGAGCACCAAGGACGTAACCTTCGCGCTGGATGTAAGCGGCGTGGACATGATGAGCGGGCAGACAAAGAAGGTCAGCATTCCCGCAAAGGCTGAGAGCTACGTTGACTGGCGCGTGAAGGCGCGCGTGTCGGGTAACGCTGTGCTGACGGCCAAGGCGCTGACGAACGAAGAGTCGGACGCGCTGGAGATGACGCTTCCGGTGCTGCCCTACGGCGTGAAGCAGCGGGCCGCGGGCGTGGGTCAATTGTATTCGGGCGCGGGGCAGAACCAGTGGTCGTTCAGCTATCCTG
>Ga0326727_10005212_pt1 | contig 37528 bp, 37 predicted proteins | sample MB2enrmetagenome_FD_207643 | JGI IMG/M metagenome (GOLD analysis project Ga0326727, IMG submission 207643) | Lab enriched peat soil microbial communities from McLean, Ithaca, NY, United States - MB29MY | ecosystem: Environmental > Terrestrial > Soil > Wetlands > Peat | place: USA: New York... | reverse complement strand
CCCCATATGGAACTTAGCCGCTAGAATGGGCAGCACCATCTTATCGATTGTTGACTCCGGAATTTTTCCGGATTTGACTAATCCCGAAAGGTTCTCCAGATAGGTTCGGCTGGCCATATCCATGTCAACGCCGGCGGTGGCTGCACGGTAAGCCGCGTCACTCGGATCGCTAGCGAAACCATGCGTTACAAGATCGCGGACGGCGAAGGCATCGCTAACGACGAACCCCTTAAATCCCCATGCTTTCCTGAGTACTTCAGTGAGCAGGAAACGATTGCCGGTGGCGGGAACGTCGTTGAGATCCATATAGGCGCTCATGAACGTGGCGACCCCGGCGTCGAGTGCAGCTTTGAACGGGGGCAGGTAAACATTCCACAACTGGTCGTCCGGGATGTAAGCCGATTCGTAGTCGCGACCGGCATCGGCGGCCCCGTAACCCGCAAAGTGCTTGGCGCAGGCGAGTACGCTATCGGAGCCCAGTTCCTTACCTTGCAATCCACGGACCTGGGCAGCGGCGATGGCCGAACCGAGATATGGATCTTCTCCCGCGCCTTCGATGATGCGTCCCCAGCGGGCGTCGCGCGCGATGTCGACCATGGGCGCGAAGGTCCAATTAATGCCAGCCGCCCTCGATTCTTTAGCGGCGACAGCCTGGGCTTTTTCAACCAAAGCCGGATCCCACGAAGCGGCCATTGCCAAAGGAATCGGGAACACGGTCTTGAAGCCATGAATAACGTCAAGGCCGAATAAGAGTGGAATATGCAGGCGGGTCTCGTCCACCGCGATGTGCTGCAGGTGGTTCACGGAGGCTGGATCGGAAAGCCATAAGATGGAACCGGCCTGGGAATTGCGAACGCGCTGCTCGGGGGTGAGAGAGTCGGGTATGAGGGCCAGACCACCGATTTGCGTCAGTTGGCCGATCTTTTCATCGAGGGTCATTTTCCTGATGAGTTGGATGGCGCGTTGAGTGGGATCAGGCCCTTGGGCAAGATTGGGCTGTAGACAAGCGGCCGCAAGTGCGATGGTCGCTACAAGCTTGGGAACGGTGGTCATGGAACGGTCCTCTCAGGATGATGGCATCATATCGAAGCCGTATTGCGATAAATCATCGCGCGCCATGAGGGTTACGCAGCCCGTTTCACCTTTATTTCGTCGGGAGTCTGTGGCGAGTCGGCGGGGTCGGAAGCGGGATTGGATGGAATGTGTGGAACGAACCCAGCCGCCTGGTTCTGGGCAGCCCGCAGCCCAGCTATCTCGCTGTCTTTGCAGGCCGATTCTTCGCGCAATCGAGCGTTTTCGGTCTCCATCTGTTCACTACGGGCCACCAGCGCGGCGAGCCTCGTGCGAGCGGATTGCGCCTGCAGTTCCTGCAATGCTTTGTGAGCTTTATGAGTACAGTTCTGGAGGCGCTGCTCTTGACGGCCGCGCGACTCCAAGGCTTTATAGTCCTGGTCGGTCGCATGGGTTTCATGGATTCGGTAGCCCTCGAGCCGCCAGAGATTATCGATCATGATTTTGGCGAAACACTCCTGGAGCGCATCCTCTGGTTTCAGGACAGCGAGGAGTTTATTGGCATGGACGACGTAGTCTTCGTAGCTTTCCTCGCAATTGGACGGGATTTGGGAATAGAGCCCATGCTTGCGCGAATTGCGACTCGAGTTGTGAAGGCCTTGCGGACTGGTCGGTCCGGTTGAGTGTTGCGCGTTCCGGGTATTGCGCTGTGTGTGATCCTGCATTTTGTCATCCTTTGGAAGGATCGCCCACATGGGCAACCGCCGCCAGATTGGCGACTCTATCTCCGGCTTCACAGTAGCAGCGAGATGGGGCGATTTCGCCGACGTTTTTTTGGAAGTTGTTGTGAGGATTGGGGATTGAGGGCCGGAGTGGACGTGAACGGGATTCGTTTGCATCGGCCCCTTCGGATTCCTCGCGCGCCGCCGAGCGTTATTGAACTGCGAGCGGTTCGATCAGGCGTGGTTGCCCCGTTTGACTCCCACTTTATCGGTGACCGCCACCACCGTGGCCACCGCCATGGCTCTGAGCTCCGGCGCTGCGTTCACGGGCCCCATCATGGCTCGCACTCCCGACGTGACCTTGCCCGTCTCGCGCCTCGTTAGCGTGGAAGTGGTTGAACGACTGTTCCCCGCGCTCGGGGATCGGACCGTTGTAACCGTTTCGAGGATCATAGCGATTGTCGACGTGGCCGTAAAAGCCATGGGCGCCGTGAAACCAGGGACCAGCTCCGATAAAGAATCCACCGACGAACCAATCCGGCCCATAGTAGCCATAAGGCGAACAGCTGTAGGGAGCGTAGTCGTAGTAACCGTAAGGGCAGCTAGGGGCCAAACCGACGCTGACTCCAACTTGAGCCTGTGCAACGGGAGCGGGAGCCGTCAGACCGATTCCTACAATAGCGAGCAATAAACATTGAAATCCGCGCATGAATCTTACCTCGCAGAGGGTAGAGCACTTAGCTGGCCAACTGACAGGTCGTTGGCATCACCATATGGTGCAGCTAAGGACGCGGGTCTCACTTGTCGTCTCCTGGACCGGCTCTCAAACACCCGTGGAAGGCTCGGGCGTTGACTATTTTTGTAGCATGCCATTCGGTGGGGAAATGGCGAAGATTGCCGGTGACCAGATAGTCCGCGCGGGCTTCCTGGGCGCACTCGAGGACGCGGTTGTCGTCGTGGTCTCTCGACAACGCCACCCGGCTTGAGGGCTGGGCTCGGATGATACGGGTTTCCAACTGGGCTAAGAGTTCGTCGGCGGCGACGCGGACCGGGGCGAACTTTTTGCGGGACAGAACGTCCCGATACTCATCCCAGAGTTCGGCGGAGACATACGCAACGACACTGCCGTCAAGCGCCAGGCGGACCGCCTTCGCCTCAAGCCCATGGGGCTTTAACAGCGCGGAGATCAGGATGTTGGTGTCCAAAACAACGCGCATTGGATAATTATCGAATGAAAGACGACCTAGGACGGCGTATCAAGCGCGAGTATGAAGACGCGTTCCAGCTGCGTCTTCCCCGGCATTCTTACTTTATCGTCCGCATTGACGGGCGTGGGTTTCATACGTTCACGGCGAATCTGGAGCGGCCGTACTGCCGCGCGCTGGCGGACGCTATGGACCAAGCGGCGCTTCACTTGGCCCGCGAAATGATCGGCTGCCGGTTTGGCTTCGGGCAAAGCGACGAGTACTCCTTCTTGCTGGCCGATACCGAGCGTGACGATTCCCCGCTTTGGTTCGACGGCAACGTGCAGAAGATTGTTTCGGTATCGGCCAGTCTTTTTACGGGCGCTTTTAACCGGGCTTTCGCGAGTACCAACATTGCGGCGTTCGATTCCCGCGTGATGGTGATTTCGAAACGTGGCGAGGTGGAGAAGTATTTCCTTTGGCGGCAGTTGGATGCCGAAGCGAACAGTTTGAATATGCTGGCATCGGCGCACTATTCGCATGAAGAGCTACTAAGGAAATCGACGGCGGAAAAACATGATTTGTTGAATACCAAGGGCGTCAACTGGGCGAAGGAGACGGCGGATTTTAAACGTGGGCGGGTGGTTTCCCGTGGGGACGCCGGGTGGGTGGTAGATCGCGAGATTCCGATTTTTTCCCGGGACGCTGGATACCTTGGAGGACTGATTCCGTAAGATAGAGGGAGTGTCAGAGACCAGCGCTTTATGGTTGCGCGTTGCCGCGAGTCTGTATTCCATCGGTTTGCTCTATGCCATTCTCACGGTGATGCGGAGGAGGCAGCAACTATATAAGATCGCCTTTGCAACCTTTGCCCTGGGTGGCGTTTTTCACTTTGTGTCCATTGTGGATCAGGGCATCGCGACGGGCCACTTCCCGGCCAGCAACATCTTCGAATCGCTCTCGCTGTGCGCATTCGCGGTAACGCTGATTTTTTTTCTTACCAGTTTGAAATACCCGCTTGAAAGCTTGAGCGCGTTCATATTCCCGCTGGTCTTTATGATGACCCTGGCGGCGGCACTGAGCACGCCGGTGGGGAACTGGACCAGTCCCGTGCTGAGAAACGCGTGGCTGATTGTGCATGTGGTAGCGGCGCTGCTGGGATATGCGGCGCTGACTTTCACGGCGGTGGCCGCCCTGCTTTACCTGGTGCAGGAGCGTCAACTGAAAACCAAGAATCCAAGCGAGTGGGCGCACCGCTTGCCCCCGTTGGGAACTCTGGATGAGATTGTCTCCCGATCCATTGCGTTTGGGTTCGCGTTTGTGACGGCGGGAATGCTGGCAGGAACGGTGTGGGCGTTCATCGAATTCGGAACAAAGTGGGTCACCAACCCCAGCATTGGACTTTCGTTTGTAACGTGGGGGATTTATCTTGCACTAGTATTTTTTCGGGCCAGTGCGGGATGGCGCGGACGCAAAGCGGCGGTGCTGGCGCTCATTGCCCTTTGCTGCTCCGCCATGACATGGGCCGCGCACGCGCGACTGGAGTACATGTTGACGCAATGAAACTCATCGTGGCCGGACTGAGTCACAAAACGGCGGAAGTGGAGTTGCGCGAACGGCTGGCTGTGCCGGAAGAGGCGATCGCGGCGGCTCTGCGCATGCTGCGACGGCATCAGGGCATCGCCGAAGCTTGCGTGCTTTCCACTTGCAACCGCGTGGAATTTGCGCTGGCGGCAGACGACGATGCCGACCCCTACGCAGCCATTGCCGAGTATCTGGCGGAACGCGGCTTTGCGGCGGAAGAGATTGGCGCGAAGATGTTTCGCTGCGAGCAGCGCGGGGCCATCGAGCACTTATTTCGGGTTGCTTCCAGCCTGGATTCGATGATCGTTGGCGAACCGCAAATTCTGGGGCAATTGAAGTCGGCCTATAACGCCGCTCGGGAAGAAGGTTCTATCGGCGGCCTGCTGGAAGGGGTACTGAGCCGGGCGTTTTTCGTCGCGCGGCGGGTTCGAACGGAGACCGGGATCGGACAACTGGCGGTTTCAGTAAGTTACGCCGCGGTGGAACTGGCCCGCAAGATTTTCGGATCTCTGGCAGGCAAGAAGGTGATGATTATCGGGGGCGGAAAAATGTCGCAACTCGCGGCGCGGCATCTGCGGCGCGGCGGGGCGACGCATATTTTCGTCACAAACCGGACCGAGGATCGGGCACTGGAACTGGCCAACCTGTTTCAGGGGACGGTGGTGGAGTACATGCGGTTCGCCGCCATGCTGCCGGAAGTGGACATCGTGATCGCATCGAGCGCCGCGCCGCATTTCCTGATAATGGCGGAGGAGATGCAGCGCGTGATTGCGGCCCGCAAGAACAAGCCGATATTCCTGATCGATATCGGCGTGCCGCGTAATCTGGACCCGGCGATCAACCGCATCGACAACGTGTTTCTTTACGATATCGACGATTTGCAAGGCGTGGTGAACACGAACCTGCGGGCGCGCGAGAGGGAGGCCACGCGGGCAGAAGAGATTATCCAGCAGGAAGTGGACAACACGATGGCGCGACTGCGGGCGCAGGAGATTGCTCCCACCATCGCGTCTCTGCAGGAGCAGCTTGAGGAGATCCGCGAATATGAGCTCACGCGCGCACTGCGCCGATTGAGCGTGTTAACGCCGGAGCAGCGCGAAGTGATCGATCTCATGACGAGGTCTATCGTGAATAAGATTGCGCATGGGCCGGTCTCCGAGTTGAGGAGGCAAGCAGGACAACCGGATGGGACTACGGTGATCGAGGCGATTAAGAGAGTATTTCGCCTGCGGGAGCAGGCACCTAAGTAGCGGCGACCGTCAGAGCAAGAAATACTTGAATCTCCTGCTCGATTCTTGCCTGATCCCACTGGAGATGCGTGCCGAGCGCCTGGGCGTAGGGGAGTAACGTCCACTGCGTCCACTTCTTCTCATACCCCCAATAAGTTGAAACGAACAGCAAGTCGGTGAGATGCTCGACCCATTCGTTTTCAACAGCGAACGATATCTGCGCGGCTTCGAGTCTCGAAATGCCGGCCGGCTCGTTCTCAGGCATTAAGGCCAGCAGCGCTGGAGTTTCCACGCCGTATTCCTGAACGAGCTCGGGCGTGGAGCGAACGGCCTCCGGCGTATTTCCGAGGATCGCGGTGTCCGCCGTGACGTGCGTCGCGGCAATAGTCGGGAAATGAGCCGAGCATAACAGGTCCACCGCTTCTTCGCTCATCGCGCGGTAGGTGGTGTACTTTCCGCCCGAAACGTGAACCATGCCGCGCTCATCCGCCCAGATGCGATGCTCGCGGCTGGTCCTGGTGGCGGAGGAAGAATCGTCGCGCACCAGGGGACGCAGGGCACTATATGTGCTGATGGCCTCGCGTGAGCCGGTTCCAGGGAACACTTCCTCCATGACACCGCGCAGGTAGCGGGTTTCTTCTCCCGAGATGTGGACGGAGTCAACGCTGCCATCGTGATCGATATCGGTGGTGCCCACCAGCGTGAGTTCGTTCCGGCGACCCCACGGGATGAAAAACACCACGCGGCCGTCCCTGGTGAAATAGGCGATGGCGTTGTCGCTATCCGACAGGCGCGGGAAAATGAGATGCGAACCGCGGACCAGCCTCAAGTTCTTTTCCTGACTCCAGGCTCCGGTGGCGTCGACAACGGTCTTGGCGTTTACGGAAAGCTGCGAACCGGAAATGCGGTCGAGGAGATCAACGCGCCACACGTCCGGCTGCTTTTCCAGTTTCTCGACGGAACAGTAATTGAGAGCGACTGCGTTGTTGGCCACGGCTTCCCGGATGTTCAGTAGCACTAAGCGGGCGGAATGGACGTGGCAGTCAAAGAACCGCGCTCCGGCGGAAAAGGCCCTCATGCGCGGCTCCAGGGCGTGGAGTTGCTTGCCGGACAGATGCCGGAATGGTTCGATACGGTTTCTGCCGGCGAGCGTGTCGTAGAGGAGCAAGCCGGACTCGTAGAAAATCGTCGAGAAAAGATCGCGCAGCGGAATCAGGAAGGGCAGCGGGGTGACCAGATGGGGCGCTGTTCGCAGCAGGGTGGCTCGCTCTGAGAGAGCCTCCGAGACAAGGCTGAACTCGAGATTCTTGAGGTAGCGCAGTCCGCCATGGATCAGTTGCGAGTTGCGTCCGCTGGTGCCGGAACTGAATTGCGCGCGGTCCACCAAGGCGAGCCGGAGGGGCATGCCAGACCTCCGGGCGCGGAGGGCCAGATCGCGGATAATGCCGGCGCCGTTGATTCCTCCACCAATGACCAGAACGTCAAGAGGCTCTGCACGGAGCCGGTCTAACGACGCGTTGCGCGATTCCACAGAACCAGCAATACCACGACAAGCCCAATCGCGATCCAAACGGCGGGTCGGTGCATGCTAATCCAGCCGGAACCTGCCTTTGGCGGAAGCCTGCTGACTCCCAATCGAATCGCGCGCCGTCACTTCCAGGGTGTATTCGCCTTTGGCCGTGCCGGGCTTCAAGGTGAAGGCGAGTTGCGCCGGGATGTAGGGCTTGGGGTAGAACTCAGCGCTGCCATCCACCGCCGCCTCCGGGTTTTCGAAAAGCATGTTTCCGGAAGAGTCGGTCAGCTTAATCCCATATGCGACGTGGATGGAGCCGTCGTCTTTATGTTTGTACCCGGTGATCGTAAAACGCGATTGGATTTCTTCGCCGGACCGATAAGCTGAGACCGAGAGGGGCTTTTCAGCTTGATCGTTCGCGTAAAAATTGAGGTTTTGAATCTCCAGTGCGGGGCTCGGCGAAATCGATGGACCTGAGACGAGGAAGGGAAGATCCAGCGTGGCGGGCGCGCCCGAAATCTCGTCTTTCACTTGAATATGTACCTTGTATTCTCCTGGAAGTAAAAGAGATGGGAGCACGAAACTGCCGCGTAGCTTGGGCTGCCAGTCCTTATCTTTGGGACCCAGGGTCGTTTCATTTTTTCCAGTGAGTGGGGCAATAAGAGCAACCCCGGATGGGTCGAAGGCCTGCGCCGTGTAACTGACGGCAACGCGATCGTCTTTGCGCGCGAACCCTTGCAGGTTGAAGCTGAAGTGGATGGTCTCTCCCGCAGTCACTGTATCGGGTTTCAGCACGGGAGGGCCGTCTTCAAACTGCTGAATCACGCCACGGTTGATCGTCAGGGTCGGGGTGGGTTGAGCGGCCAGGCAAACGGCAGCAATCGCGAGCTGAAACGCCAGGATACGCATGCTACGGCGCTTTCTCATCAAGACCGAAGTTCAACGGCAAGTCGATGTAGGCCACAATCTGGTCTGTTTCGTCGGTGACCCGCAGCTTGTAATGGCGGGGTGGGGCATCGAACGCGACATTGCCTTTTTGTTCCTGCATGGGGACAATCTTGCGCGCAACCCCGATCCAATCGGGCACCGAGGTTCCGTCGGTGAGTTCGTTTATGGTCTGACCGGAATCGTCCACAAGGGACAAGGTTGGGATGTTGGCTTCGGTGGCTCCACCGTTGGCGACATCCAGGTGCACGATTAGGAACCGGTTTGCCGGAATGCGCGGGTTGGCTGGCGGACCTAAGGTGAGAAACCAGCGCGTGTCAAACGCCTCGTAAACCAGCGGACCCGCCTGCACCCGTTCACCCAGCGCATAGGTGCGAATCTTTTCGGGCTGCAGCGCGCAGCCGGATTCAAGTGTAGAAACAGTCAGAATCAGAATAGCGGCGGTGAGGCCAGTCAAAGCGGCGCGAAGCATCCGTATCCGATTCTAGCGAAACGGATCAGTAACGTTCGTGCAGCATTTTTTCAAACTTCTGACGCTGCTCGGGATTCAGGACCTGAATGATGCGTTCGTGCCCTTCACCGAGGACATTGTCGTAATACCGATTAAAGTCGTCGAGAATCATGCGGAGCTGCGCCGTTTGATCTTCAGTGAGATTCAGCTTCTGCTTCCAGCGTGCGAGCGTCATCTCTTCGCTTTCGTGGTGCAAGAAACCAACGCGGGCGGCATTAAAGGCGTAGCTCCGCATACCGACCGCGCCCGCCGCCGCCCCGCAAAGAAAAGCGACCACCAAAAGGGACACGACCGTTGTTTTGGGCCGGGAGGCGATGGCGGAGTCAGTAGTCGCGGTCATCATGGTGGCGCTACTCGTGATACGTGGCCAGAGTCATCAACATGCCATTCATATGCTGGGGATCATCCGGCGCCGCCGAAGGATCGTGACTGGCCATCACCGCCTCGGGGGTATGCCTCATTGGCGCCAGCGATTCATCGGTTTGCGAGGCCAGATAACTCCCGAAAGCCACCAGCCCCAGCAAGGAAGCCACGGCGAGCTTCCGGATGAAGCCCGGATCGATTGTAAAGATGCTCCAGATGGAGCGCTTTTGCCGATCCTGAATATTCCTCAGTAAACGCGACGAGAATCCCAATGGAGGCGCAAGTTCGGAATCGGCGCGAAGCGAGCCCAGCAAGCTGGAAACTTGCTTCATGCCCTCCACCTCCGCGCGGCATTGGGCACATTGAGCCAGATGGGAATCGAACTCGCGGTTCACCGATCCGGCGAGATGATCTTCCAAACCTAATTCAACGATGTTATGCATAATCCAAAACCTTCCCCAGACGGAAACATTCTAACGGAAACGGGGTTCACCCGGTAACACCAGGCGCGCGCTCCATCCGCTGCGCCGCCTTCACCAGTTTTTGCCGGGCGCGAAATAGCTTCACCTTGATTGTATTCTCATTCAAGTTGGTCATACCAGCGAGTTCCTCGACCGAATATCCTTCCACTTCCTTCAGCATCAGAAGGGTCCGTTCTTCTTCTGAAACCTTCGCGAGCAGTTTGAGGACATAGTCCTGACTAGCCAGCCTTTGGTCCGCGCGTGGAGCGCGATCGGCGGCGGGCTCGGTGTTCTCGACCCGCCGCACTTCATCCTCGCTCAGATCGCTCTCATAAACCAGCTTGCGCACCTTTTTCTTGCGCAGGTAATCGAAACATTCGTTCACCGTAATCTTGTAAATCCAGGTGATCAGAGAGCTGCGAAAGTCGAAGTTTCGGATCGAAAAGTAGACCTTGGAGAAGACTTGCTGAGCGATGTCCTCGACGTCATTTTTCTGTCGAACGATGCCGTGAATAATGGAAAAGACCTTGGCCTGGTACTTTTCCACGATCTCCTGGAAAGCAGCTTCGTCTCCGGACTGCGCCCGGTGCACCAACGTACCTTCCTGAGTATTCTGGTAGTCCACTCTGGTCCTGGATGCCGTCCGGACCCCGAACGTCCGGGTATCCGGAAAGGTCAGCGCGTTGGTGACTGTCCCCATACACCCTCTTCGGACGTGCTTGAGGGCAAACAGGTTTCCGGGCGAATCTCCTTTGGAGAGATTAACAGATGCGACCTGCCGTTTCGCCCAAGCATCGCTATACTAGAAGGCAGATAGAGGTTCCAAAAGGAGTCGACTCGACAATTTATGGTACAAATTACACCGACGGCAGTAAACAAGGTCAGGGAGATCCTGGAAGCGCAGAATCCCAAACCGGCAGGTCTTCGCCTCGCCGTAGTTGGCGGGGGCTGTTCCGGGTTCAGCTACTCGATGGCCTTCGAGAATAAGCCCAGCATGCTTGACAAGACTTATGACTATGAAGGTCTCAAGGTCTACGTCGATCAAGCCAGCATGCTGTATTTGGAGGGGGCGGAAGTCGATTACGTAGAAACACTTGAAGGGTCCGGATTTAAGTTCAACAATCCAAACGTTAAATCGACTTGCGGCTGCGGCAGCTCCTTCAGCGCGTAAACCCAGGCATCAGGCGCAAAAACACCCGGTTACGAATCCCGACACTTCCCGCTTCGGCAAACCCGGAGTACCGGTTGCGGGAGCGAAGGCAATCCGCTACGCTCGTTCGTACGCTTTCGTTGCGTAGTGTTTCCTCTGAAAGGGGTGTTTTGCTTGCGTTGTATCGCTTTTGCCGCTCCGCTCGTTATCGTCGCGCTTGCGGCTGTCCCGTCGTCGGCGTCGATGACGGTTCAGTTGTCGCCGTCAGTCGCCCAACCCCAAATGGTTGGGACGACAATCACTTGGACCGCGACGGCTTCCGACACTAATTCGGGCACCCTGGATTTCCAATTCTCCGTGGAACTTGCCACTAACGGCTTCCAGGTCTTGCAGGATTATGATGTCTCCAACGTGTTTTCATGGACCCCCTATGCGCAAGAAGGGAAGTATCAGATCCAGGTGATCGCCAGGAACCTGACGACCCTTCAAACGAGCACCCTCACGGTTCCGTTCGCTATCAAGTCACGTGTCGCCGGCAGTTCGCCAGTCATCTCGGCGACGAACCACCCTCTGGTGGCGCTCTACAGTGCGCCAGCCTGCCCCTCTGGCAGTTCAATGTATGTGACGTTCACCAATGGAACCGTCTCAAACCAGACCGGCGTGAACGCCTGCAACGGCAGCCACAGCATGAATTTCTACATCGGGGGCCTGTACCCGTCCACCACGTACACCTTGAACTATGTGCTGGTGACCGGTTCGAGTTCCACCAACGGACCCACGGGGCAGTTCACCACTGGTCCGATTCCCACCGGCGTACCTTTCCCGGTGATGTCTGTCCTTGTGCCTGCGGCGCCGCAAGACGCGCTCACCCAATCCATCCTGCTGCTCGACTGCTATAGCAACCCTGTCAACACCAACAACCTCGATTTCGTCCCCACGGCGGTCGATTTGAATGGACAGGTCATTTGGTATTACCCCGGCTACGATAGCTCCCTCAACTACGGGAGCTATTTTATCCGTCCGGTACCCGGGGGCACCTTCCTGTTGTATCCCGCGGATGAAAACACGGGTCTGCGGCAGCAACTGTTCCGGCAGATCGACATGGCGGGTAACACGATTCGGCAGACCAGCATCACGCGCATCAACCAGCAACTCGCGCTGCTCGGGCAACTACCGGTGGTCGGCTTTAACCACGACTCGGAGATACTTCCCAACGGCCACACGCTGGTGAAGGCGTCACAGGAGGAAGTATTTCCAGCCGGCACGCAAGGTGCAACCGCGCCGGTCGACATTTTAGGCGATTGCATTATGGACCTCGATAAGAATATGCAGGTGGATTGGGTCTGGAGCGCGTTCACTTACCTGAACATTAACCAGAAGGATCCGCTCAACGAGACCTGCACCGCAACCAGCGTCGACTGTCCTCCTCTGGTGCTCGCGCCCGTGGCCAACGATTGGACGCACATGAACAGCCTGAATTACATTCCTTCCAGCGGCGACATTTTGGTCTCTCTGCGAAATCAGGATGAGGTGCTGAAAATCGACTTCAACAATGGCGTTGGCACCGGTGACGTGCTTTGGACGCTGGGGAAGAAAGGCAACTTCACCATGACCGGCAGTACCGACCCCTGGCCTTGGTTTTCTCATCAACACGACGTCAACTACGAACTGAACGGCACGTCGGTGATCTCGCTGTTCGATAACGGAAATACAAGAATTTACAAGAACCCCGGGGAAGTGAGCCGGGGGCAGGTGCTGAACATCGATGAGAGCGCCTTTACCGTGAGTCTGGCGATGAATGTGAATATGCCTGGATTCTCGCCGGCCTTGGGCAGCGCGCAGCGGCTGGACAATGGAAACTATCACTTTGAGGCGGGCTGGCTGGACTACACCAGCAGTCCTTATGGAGAGGCGATAGAAGTGCTCCCGAACGGGACGTTTGGTTTCGAACTTATCGATAACTCGGTTACGTATCGTGGGTACCGAATGGATTCGCTTTACGAACTGGATGCGCCTGGGAACTAGGCCGGTCCGACTTGTGCGAGCATCTTTGGCAAATTGCGGAAAACCAGGCTGCGCTATCTGATCTGGACGCGGGGCAAAATCGTCAATCATGAAAAAGGTATCCGCACGGTTGAACTCCTCGGGAAAGCTGGACGGGCTAAAATCTTCGATGCTGTCGCGCTCTGGCGGACCCGACCCGAGGTGGGAAAACCCGTAGTTTACAAATCACGACATTCGCTCGATTGCGGCTGGACGCGATTTTTCGCTACTCTCGTCTTACGCCTTGCCTCGATAGGGACGAATCACGGGCGGCGAAGGAGAAACGCTATGAAACGATTGGTAATGATTTTGGCGCTTGCGTCGGCGGGTGTGATTTCTGGATTTGCCCAGGATGCGACGGCGCTGAAGACTCCGGTGATTGTGGCGCGGTTGGTGTTGCAAAACCAGACGCAGCCCGTGGGATCATCGACTGCGCCGATCCTTCTTTTCACACCGGCCCATGATGGGTTCTATCGCGCAACATTCTACGTCGGGCAGAACATTTCGCAGCAGCAGTGCAACTGTGTCAATCTCATTTTGAATCAGGGGGCGAACTTCCTGATCAACTATTGGGAGAACAGTGAGGGACAAGTCTTCGCTTTCCCCAGCGCGGCAAATCAATCGATCTATTACTACACGGAATTCGAGGGCGTTCCGAACTCTCCGTACGGTGTGACAATCGTGATCGAGGAGCTCTAGCCTACTTCTTCTCTGGCTGATCGTACCCGCTCAGGCGCCTCACCCAAATATTGCGATACCTCACCTTATCGCCATGGTTCTGCAGCAAGAGCGAATCTTCCGCGGGCATGGGCGAATAATGCGCCACTTGCCGGTAAACCATCGGGCCCATCGACGCCTTATGGTTATGAATCATGACGCCGTTCCAGAAGGCTGTGATGTATGCGGGTGACTTCAGCGTCTCGGCGTCAAACTTCGGCGCCTCGAACACGATGTCGTAAGCCTGCCACTCGCCGGGTTTGCGCGCCACATTCGCCAGCGGCGGCCACTGGCCGTAGATCGCGCCCGTCTGCCCGTCCGCGTAAGTAGGGTTATTGTAGCCATCCAGCACCTGCACTTCGAAGCGGCTCATCAGGATCACGCCGCTATTGCCGCGCCCCTGGCTATTGCCTTTGACCTCCGCCGGTGAAGCCCACTCAACATGCACTTGAATGTCGCCGAACTTCTCCTTGGTCACGATGTCACCGGTGCCGGGGACTACTTCCATGTACCCGTTTTCCACCTTCCATTCCGCCGCGCCCGTCCCTCCGGCGCGCGTGATGTTGCTATGGTGCGCTTCCCATGACGAGAGATCTTTGCCGTCGAATAGCACGATGGCGTCGGATGGAGCGCCTCCTAGCACATCCGACGGCGTGACCACGGGCGGATGCGGCCGGTTGGGATCATGCACGTGCCACGGCAAGCCAGGCAGCATCGGTGTATCGGTAAAGCCGAGATCGTGATTGGCATTCTGCGCAACCACCAAGGTCACGCCGGCGGCCAGCAATATGAGCAAAAGCTTTTTCATAGCAACGCGAACAGCGTATCACGAGAGAGCCTTACGGAAAACGAATTGGTTGCAGCCGACGGTGCCGCCGCAGGTTTCAAGATTGACCAGCATGAAGCCGCGATCGCGATAGAAGCGGAAAATCTCTTCGGGTTTTGCGACTTCGAACGGATACCCGCCGATCCAATCCACATGGTCATGCCACGGAGACATGCCGCGGTCGCGGCCATATTCGCGCCACTGCCGGAAAGGACGCAGCACCAGCAGGTCCTTCAGGAAGCGTGGTCCCCACGTGACCATCAGCGTGGGCCAGAGCACGGTCCATCGCAGGCCCGGCGAAGTTCGGTTGTAGATCTGTTTCACGCGCGTCCAGCGTTTGCTGCGCGTTCCCTGGTCGTTATAGATCGCAATGAACAGCAGACCGCCCGGCTTCACCAAGGGGACGACATTCTCCAATGCCGGCCACATGAATCCCGTATGGTGCAGAACGCCCCACGAGTACACCACGTCAAACGTTCCCAGCCGCGCCAGATATGTAGGGTCCAGCGCGGAAGCTTCCTCAATCACCCAATGGGGATCGCTGCCCGTGAAGCGCCGCCGTAGTTCCTGGGCACATGCTACGGACTTGGGATCGAAGTCGAAGGAGTGCACGCTTGCACCCAGCCGGTACGCCGCCAGGCTGAAAAGCCCACTGCCGCAGCCCACATCGACAAACGACTTGCCGTCGAGGTCAGCAACACCCAGCATCGCCCGCAGAGAGTCTTCGGCTCCCGCGATACGCCGGTCATCCAGCACGCTGAGAAAGCGCGCCCAGTTGGCGCCGAATTCAAAGCGATTTCCAGTAGAAACCTCGGCCGCGTGTCCTTCGGCCATCACGCCTGCGGAACCTCAAATTCGCCTGCTGCGTTAAAACCCATCTGTTCGTAGTGTCGCGCGACAAGGGCATTGTTCGCAGCAGGAACATAAATTCCGATCAGTTTCTTGATTCCCACGGCGGTCGCAGCCTCCACCAGCCGGTCAAACATGAAGTACTCCATCTTGCGTCCCAATGCGCGGCAGCTCATCAGCCAGGAATCGATTTCCCACGCGGCTCCCATCTCGGCGGGCCGGCAAAGGATCACCCCGATCAGACCGTAGCTGCCGAAGCGATCGGAGAGATGGAACGCCTGCGCCCATCCTTTTGGATCGGCGGCGATCTGCCGCACCTGTGATTCGGTGTAGCGCCGGACGGTTAAGTTGAACTGATTGGTCTTGTTGATCAATTGGGTGACACGCGCGAGGTTCCGGGAATCGACCGGCTCGGCTGAAGCCTTCAACTCGAGCTGCGCCAGGAACTCATCCAGCGATTGATAGGCGGAACCCAGCGTCTGACGCGCGGCTTCCTGCTGGTACTGGGCAGCGCGCTTCAAATCTTCCGTCGAGAGCGTGATGGCTTCAAAGAAGCGGCGGCGATCCAGATCCTTCGTCCAGTTGAAGACTGATTCGCCCAATGGAGCGATCGCGACTTCAGGAATTTGAGATCGCACCCAGGAGCGCTCGATGGGGCTGTCGTCCAGGAAAACGAAGCTGTCGAGCCCCAGCGAAAGCTGTTGCGCGATGGCGCGCAGGTTTTGAGCCTTGTCGTCCCAGTTGGCGCGGAAAGCCGCGAAATCGGTTAAGCCGAGCGCCATCCCCAGGTGTTTCTCGAATGGCATTCGGGCGTCATCCGGATTGTTTTTTGAGCACACTGCCAGCAGGACGCCGCGGGCTTTCAGGTCCTTCAGATAGTGCTGGAGAGCCAGATGCGCCTCGCCCGCCGGTGTTCCCGGGCCGATTTCAACACCTTCGATTCCGTCTTCGCCGATCACGCCGCCCCACAGAGTATTATCGAGGTCCGTGACCACTACCTTCTTGGTGAGGCCCAGCACGGCGCGAACCTGACCCATGATGCCTTCCGCCAGTTCGGGAAGCGCTGCCGGCGCTGGATGCTGCTGGTAGGATGCCCATTGCTTCGCGTCTTCCCAATCTCTTCCGACGCGCCGCTGCATCTGTGGAATATCGAGTACGGAAACGAACCCAGGCGATTCGTCGAACATGCGACGGTTGATGAGCCCAATCACACGGGCGCGCCCACCGTTCAGACTCTCGCCCAATGAACCATTGGGCTCCACCAGCGGGTAGTCGAATGCGAATTGAATCACGTGGCAGGAAAAGCGCTCCACCAGGCGTTCCCAAAGACCACGGCGTTCGGCGACGATGGCATCCGCCAGGGCGCCTGGGTCGGCCACGATTGCGGGGAGCCGCAGCGCGCGCCAGCTTGCCGGCAAGATCACAATTGTGGGGCGAAACTCCCCCAGTTCGGTACCGCCAGCCAACACTTCCTGCTGCTGCGATCCGTACGCGCCTTCGTAGATCACCGGCTTGATCCTGTCCCGCAGACAGAGCGCACGGAGGATCGGAACTAGAAATCCGGTGGTATGCTCACCCAGGATGGCTATACGCAGAGGCCTTCCGGCTGCACGTTCCGTCACCTTGGCGATCAGTTTCTCGGCGCGCACGAAAAACGGGTAGCTCAACGGGTGTTCCAGCACAAGTCGCAGTTGACGCTCAGCCTCGGCGAAATTGCGGTTATCGGCCAGAACGCGCGCATAGGCCAAAACGGCCTCCGGTTGCGGGTCCGGGTGCGAGTCCAGATAACTCCGCCAGTCGACGTCCACGCTTTCGAACCCAAGGTCGCTTGCCAGCAATGCCCGGAGATAGCGCGCATTCCGCTGGGGCGGGAGCTGGGCGAGCCACGCGACCAGATCCTTTCGGCTGTCCACGTCGAGGTCTCGCGCGAGCCCCACCCGGAGGGCACTCACGAGTTCGGGTGACTCGTTCGCCCCGGCAGCCATGAGTTGCTGGAGCGCGAACTCCAACTGCTCTGACTTACCGAGGTTTCGGAGGGCGTGACTAACGTAGGATTCCAACGGGAGCATTTGAATGCGATCCTTCACATCATAAGTGAGTCCTTCTCAAAGGAGTTTCCGCCCGATATCCTGTTCTATTTTTGAAACAGGGATGGACCGGCGGTCCTATGCAAGATAGATCTTGCGTACCCCGCACAAGGACTTTTGGACTGCCTGAGATCCGCTGAACCTTCGGCTTTTATGACCTTTAGGCAATACCGCTAAGTGATTGTTTTGAAAGATAATTAGTGCGTACAACGTAGGCCTCGAACGAGTGCCCAATAAGCACAAGCTTTGACTTGTGATTTAGCGGTACTTTTCTTGTTCTGTTATCAGAACAGGTCTATTGTAATTAGTCCTCTAGACCGACTACTGTGAAAGAGGAAGAAGCGAGCAACTGCAAACTTCAAGAGACCCGAGAGAAGACATTAACTAATGAGAACAAGTATTCAATTCGCGTTGATAGTCGCAGCAACCGCAGTGCGGCTGAGCGCGGGTTCCGTGAACGTTGACTTCACTGGTGTGAGCTGGGCGACCGACAGCAGCGGTAACCTGATTGCTCCTTATTACGCGACGGTCAACGGCGTGGCCGAGACGGTCTATTGCGACGATTACGCGAACGACGTTTACATCGGCCAACAGTACACGGCCAACGTCACTAACATGGGTAGCGGTAATCTCAGCTTGACTCGTTACGGGGGGCTCGGGTTGTCCTATACGCTGCAGACGGCTACCGGAAGCGCCACTTACTCGGCGCTCCAAGTTTATGAGATGGTTGCTTATCTGACGACTGAGTTCGGTTCAAACACGACGACGAACGGCCAAATCCAGGACACGATCTGGAACCTGTTCAATCCTAACTCAGGCAACCCGACCATCGCGCCTCCCAAGCTGAGCTCGAATTACTGGCTCTATGCGGCGGAGAACAATTACACTCTGATCAACCCGAACAACTTCAACATCATCACCAATACGGGGTCATTGGCGCTGACGGGGCAGATACAGGAACTGATTTTCGCCCCTGAGCCGGCTTCGATGCTGCTGATCGGCTTCGGTCTCATCGCGGTGTCCATCTACGGCCGCCGCAAACTGGGCGCTCAAAAAGCTTAATCGGTTTACCAACCGCTTCAGGGTCAAAAGGGTTCACCTACCGGTGAACCCTTTTTATTGGGCTTTGATCACCCTGGCCGATTCTGAATCCAAATAAAGATGAGCGTTGGGGTGCCGGCGCAGGATGGTGGCGGGACATGCCGTTGACACTTCTTCTGATAAAGTCCGAGCCACAATCGCCGCTTTCCTTGGCCCGGGGACCGATAAAATCAGTTCCGGAATTTGTAATATGGCTGGGACCGTAAGGGTTAAGGCGCTAGCCGGAACCTCGTTCAGTTCCGAAAACCAGCCTTCGTTTACCTGTTGCTGCCTGCACTCGCGGTCCAGCCCAACCACCTTCACATCGAATGGGTCGGCAAAATCCGCCTCGGCCGGGTCATTGAAAGCCAGATGACCGTTTTCTCCTATCCCGAGCAGGCAGAGCAGTGGCGGATTCCCATGGAGCGCGGCTGCATATTCGCGGCAAACCATCTCCGGGTTCTCGGCGTTTCCCTGCAGCCAGTGAAACTCGCGGAATGGAACGTGGGATGTCAATTCATACCTTAGATAGCGGCGGAACGCGGCCGGATGGTCGGGCTCGATCCCTTGATATTCATCCAGGTGAAATCCGACGACCTTAGGCCACGGAACCGTTCCAATTCTCACGAGAGCACGAAGCGTCTCCAGTTGTGAGGCCCCTGTGGCAAACACCACCGCCACAGAATCTCTGGTTTCGGCGAGCTCTTGAATACGACGGGCAGCGTGACTGGCCGCGGCCGCGCCCATCTCAGCAGCCGTGTGAAATTTATGAACAACGAGTTGTCCCATCTAAAAGCAGGCTACACTGGTTTGGATTCACCAGTTGGAATCCCCATTCCCTATGTGCCGAAGCATCAAAACTCTTCGCCGTCCAGATGAACCGCCGACTCCTGATGAACTTCACGGCGCCGCGCTCCAGTTCGTCCGAAAGATCAGCGGATTCCAGAAGCCATCGGCCCGGAATCAAGCGGTGTTTGAACGAGCTGTTGCCGAGATAGCCCAGGCAAGCGAGAAATTGCTTGCAAATCTTGCAAGTCATTCAAATCGCTCTTCTCAATAATACTAGTATTTTCTCTTCATAACTTACCGCAGGCCCAGCGATTCGCCCTGTTAGTTAGTACTTCAGACAGCACAGCAATGGTTTCTTCGAAAGGTCTAGTACGGGTAAACCCTTAAGCTGGCTTAGTTCCATTGTCAGGAAATACCCTACCCGCTACCTTAGGTTCATGGACAGGTAGTAAGTAGTCATCTGCTCCAGAGTTTCTGAAGTCAAAGGATTGGACAGGCTATGAAGTCAATACTTATGGGCGCGCTCGCATTTGCGGCGCTGGCGGTGCAGCTATCCGCTGGAACCGTTAACGTCGAGTTCATCGGGGCAAATGGACAAAAGGACAGCTCCGGTTACTTAATCAGTCCCTATACTGCCACGGTCAACGGCGTTAGCGAGACAGTTTACTGCGACGATTTCGCTAACTCTATTTCCGATGGCCAGACTTATACCGCGAATGAAACGAACCTGGGGAGCGGCAACTTATCGTTAACGCGGTATGGCTCAATCTCCCAAACGCTGCAGACGCAAAGCGGCACCCAGACCTTCAACGCTCAGCAACTCTATGAGATGGCCGCCTGGTTGACGACGCAATTCACGACTAACGGCGCCAACAACGGGAACATCCAGGACACGATGTGGGATCTATTCAACCCGAATCCGAACAACCCTAACATCAAGCCGCCGGTTCCGAGCACTAACTCGTGGCTATTCGCGGCCGAACAGAACTATACGTCAATCAATCCATCCGCCTTTATCATTCTCACGAATACAGGCGTGGCGTTTTCTGGTGCGGGTCAGGTTCAGGAATTCATTATGGGTGCTCCAGTAGCGCAGAGCCCGGAGCCGGCATCGATGGCCTTACTTGGGATTGGCCTGATCCTGCTCTCCATTTTTGGAAGGCGCAAGCTGAACACGAGACGCGATGGCGCGCCGATTTTCAGACGTAAAGGAGTCGGCATTCAGGCAAACTGAAAGGCTTGCCCGGCAACCTTGACGGTTTCGTTCAAGTCGTCTGCCGTATGCGCCGCAGAGACGAACAAGGATTCGAATTGTGAGGGGGGAAGGTAAATACCATGATCCAGCATGAAGTGAAAGAAACGCCCGAATCGGTGGCGGTCGCTGCGTTCTGCGGAAGCGAAATCGTTGACCGGATCACTGGCGAAAAACCAGGTCAGCATGGAACCGATCCGGTTGCAGACGACGCCGGCTGGTGCGACTTCGGCGAGGCGCGCCGTGAAACTGTCGAGCTTGTCGAAAACTTCTGGGTGATCTTTTAAGTATCTCAACATTGCTAAACCGCCTGCGACCGCGAGTGGATTGCCGGAAAGTGTACCGGCCTGGTAAATGGGGCCACTGGGAGCGACATAAGTCATTATGTCCTTCCGGCCCCCATAAGCCGCAATCGGTAGACCCCCTCCAATCACTTTCCCTAATGTCGTCAGATCGGGCTTGATTCCGAAAATCTGCTGAGCGCCTCCCAATGCCAGCCGGAACCCCGTCATCACCTCGTCCAGAATCAAAAGTGTTCCGTGACGCGAGGTAATTTCGCGCAGCGCTTCCAGGAATCCCGGTTTTGGCAAAACACAGCCCATGTTGCCGCAGACCGGCTCCACGATTACCGCGGCGATAGCGTCCCTCTTCGCGGCGAAAATGGAAGCCACCCGATCCGCATCGTTGAACGGCGCCGTTATGGTTGTGTCGCTGAATCCGCGCGGGACGCCGGGTGAGTCCGGCAACCCCAGCGTCATCACTCCGGAACCGGCCTTCACCAACAGCGAATCGACGTGGCCGTGGTAGCAGCCCTCGAACTTCAAGGTGATGTCCCGGCCTGTGAATCCTCGCGCCACGCGCAGCGCGCTCATGGTTGCTTCCGTCCCGGAGTTGACCAGCCGCACCATTTCTATGGAAGGGACAAGCTCGCGAATCAGTTCGGCCAGTTCGATTTCCTGCTCGGTGGGCGCTCCAAAACTGGTGCCCCGCTCCATTGCTTCATGCAGCGCATCCAGGACTGGCTGGAATCGATGGCCCAGCAGCAAAGGCCCCCAGGACCCAACGTAGTCGATATATTCATTGCCATCCGCATCGTAAATATGAGATCCCTGCCCCCTCGCGATGAAGGGCGGCGTGCCCCCCACCCCTCGAAATGCGCGCACGGGGGAGTTGACTCCGCCTGGAATGGAGACTTGTGCCCGTTCAAAAAGAGCCTGCGATTTTAGATGTGTCAAGTTATTCGTTCACGGCCGAACGGGCATCCTGCGGCACGATGCGGCTGAATCCCAGGCTCAACCCAATCTCCAAAAGACCGCCATTCAGATTGCTTAGCAGCCGGCGCTTCAAAGTCGAGTAGTCCTGGGTGCCGGCGAAAAGATCCTGCATCATGGATTTGAATCGCGGGCTGCGCCGGGTAAACTGCACCATGCGGCTCGGCATCGCCGCGAACAGAATTTTCTCGCGAAACACGCGCTTGGCCAGTCGTGAGCCGAATTCCAGATCCTGCGCAAAATCACGTCCCAGCAGACGCCGGTAGACGGTGGCAGCGAGTTCCGAGTTGCGCAGTTCAGCCAGTAATGCCTGCACCGCCAGGTCAGCCGAACGGATCGCGTAGTAAAGGCCTTCGCCAGTGATGGGATCCACCAGGCCCGCCGCGTCTCCTACCGCCATCCATCCATTCCCGCTCACCCGGTTGGCCTGCCAGGCAGGCGTCTCCAGGCTGGGGAGCAGGTGGCTATAAAACGTGGCCCCTTCCCGCTTCAGATCCTTCTCGTCCATATAAGTTTCAAGCCTGCGCCGTAATGACAACGCGGGCTCGCCTTTCCCGCAGATTCCAACGGAGAGGTGCCCGCACCGCGGGAAAACCCAGATGTATCCTTCCAGTTCGGAGAGAAATTGAATGTCAACGTGATCCTGGCTGGAGGGCACGTAGTACCCCAGCGCGACCATCGCGTCATTAGGTGAAAGCTGCGTTCCGACATCGCGCAAGGAGTTGCGCGCTCCCGTAGCCACGATGCAGTAGTCCGCCTGGACTCGTCCGTTTTGAGTCCGCACGTCCCAACCCGACCCGCGACGCTCTATGCTCAGGACCCTGGTTCTCTCGAACTCCGCGCCAGCCTGAATTGCGCGATTGAGCAGCATCCGGTTTAGATCAATGCGGGAGTAGATCAGCAGCGGGGTCTGAAGATTCAAATTGACGCTGCCCACTTCCGGGGCCGCCAGCGTCGCCTGATGAACAAACTTCTTAGGAGTATCGTTCTCGATCAAAAACGGGTATTGACTATAAGCTTTGTATGTCAGGCCGCCGCCGCACGGTTTCTCCCATGCAAGCTTCTCATCCAGCACCAGTGGCCGCACTCCTTGCGATCCCAGTTGTGCCGCGGCAAAAGCTCCCGCCGGACCTCCTCCCAGAATCGCGACTGTCTTCATTTTGGGGTCCCGGCGATGGGAGGATGGCCTGCCGGCATTTGGGCGCCGGGCGTTCCCATTGGGTGTGTGCCCATAGATTGTGAGCCCATCGGCGCGCCCATCTGCATTCCGCCCGAGTGCTGCTTCATATCCGATTGAGAGCGGCCCACAATCACCCACTCGTTATCGCGCTGCTCCAGCGTATAGTGCATCATCATGCCCTGGGATAATTGGCCGCCCTTCGGGAAAAAACCCACCGTCGCGTCCGCTTTGTTGTCGTGGAAGGTCACGTTCTCTACCTTCACTTCCATCGTCTGCAGGTTCAATCCGCGATCCTGGATGCCTTTTCGAATCCCGCGTTCCACAGCTTCACGTGACTGCAACTTGTTTCCACACGCCACGCTGGCCAGCAAGCCTGCGAACGCGATGACCGTTCTGAATCTTGATTCCACGTTACCGATTATACTCAGACAGAATTGCACTTAGTATTCCTTCTACTGTGTACTCAGATGCTTCTACTGCGGGCTCTAATCCATATTTTCTTAGTGTTCCGGAAGTCACCGGGCCAATGGAAGCTATGCGCGGTCCAGCCATTCTTTGTATATCCACGGCCGAAAAAAAACTATCCACGGTGGATGAGCTGGTGAATGTGATCCAATCCGGTGGATGCGCTTCTAACTCGCGCGCACGTTCCTCAAGGTTGGGGGCCGCGGACGTCAGATAGGCTTCCACCACATCCACATGGGCTCCGTGTTCCCTTAGCCACTCCGGGAGGAACTCCCGAGCCGCCGCGGCTCGAATCAGCAGAGCGGCCGCACCCGCCACTGAATGTTTCCCGATTGCGGCTGCCAGGCTCTCGGCAACATACTCGTCCCCGATCTCATCCACCTTGAGGTGCGCCCGTTCCAGCGCCTCGCGTGTTGCCGGACCAATGGCCGCCAGCTTCGCGCGCAATCCACGCAGGTCGCGCCGTGATAAATCCAGCCGCTCAAAAAACGCCCGCACCCCGTTGACGCTGGTAAAGATAAGCCAATCGTATTCGCCAAGGCGTTCAATGGCCCGGTCGAGCGGCCCGTAATCGCTGGGTGGCCCAATCTGGATCACCGGGAATTCAATCGGATGCGCACCCAGTTCGCGCAACATCTCCACCATCCCCAGGGCCTGTCCACGCGGTCGCGTTACGACCACACGCTTCCCAAAAAGAGGCAGGCTCTCAAACCAGTTCAGCTTCTCGTGCAGGCGCGCCACTTCTCCCACAATGATGGTTGCCGGCGGTTTCATGCCGTGCGCTTCGATGAGGCCAGGAAGTGTCGCCAGCGTTCCAGCCACGGTTTCCTGATCGGGCCGCGTTCCCCAGCGCACGGCGATCGCCGCCGTCTCGGGTCGCCTGCCGCCGGCGATTAACTGGCGCGCTATCGCTTCGAAGTAGGTCAAACCCATCAAGATCACCAGCGTGTCCGCGTGGCAATCGATCACGCGCGCGTCGTGCCCGGTTACGATACTGACGGCTGAGGAATGAGCGCGGTGCGTCAAAGGCACTCCGGAGTATGCTGCAATCCCAGCCGCGGCCGTGACGCCCGGAATTACTTGAAACGGGATTCCGGAATCGAAGAGCGCCTCCGCCTCCTCGCCGCCACGTCCGAACAGATACGGGTCGCCGCCCTTTAACCGAACCACCGTCTTGCCCCCACGGGCGTGCTCAATCAGTAGCGCGCAGATCTCCTCCTGCGTGAATGCGTGGCGCGAGCGTTTCTTGCCCACATAAATGCGGAGAGCATCCGGCGGCGCGAACTCCAGCACTTGCTCGGGCGCCAAATTGTCGTAAAGGACGACGGACGCTTTCGCCAGGGCGCGCCGGCCCTTCAGCGTCAAAAGTTCCGGATCGCCAGGCCCTGCGCCGACCAGATAAACCATCAGACCTCGCTATCGCGCTGGCCGCTGACCGCCGGGCCAATCATCCGCGGGGCTCCCCGCTCGATCAGCCGCTCTCCGACCTTTCGCCCGAGCTTGGTCGGTTGGGTGCAATCGCCTTCCACCTGTTCCCGAATCAGGCTGCTGCCGTCGGGCGCGATCACAACCCCCATCACCTGCATCTCCGAACCGGAAATACTGGCATAGCTCCCCATCGGGATCTGGCAACCCCCACCAAGCGAAGCGAGGACGGCACGTTCCGCTGTAACGCAAAGCCTAGTCCACGGATGGTCCAGCACAGCACAGGCGTCAAAACCCGGGCCTTCTTGCAGCGCTTCAATCGCCAGCGCGCCCTGGCCCACGGCGGGACACATCACTTCCGGCTCAAGAACTTCGGCGATCCGGTCTTTCCATCCCAGGCGCCGGAGCCCCGCTGCGGCGAGCACAATGGCGTCGTATCGGCCTTCATCCAGTTTGCGCAAACGCGTGTCGATGTTGCCGCGAATCGTTTCAACGATTAAGTCCGGCCGGTAACGTCGTAATTGCGCCGTTCTTCTCAATGAACTCGTGCCCACTGAACAGCCCGCTCCCAGGTCCCGCAACCGCTTGCCAACCATGACATCATTGGGGTGCTCCCGCTCCGGCGTGGCGGCTATGGTCAGGCCTTTCGGCAGTTCTGTCGGAAGGTCTTTCAAACTGTGGACGGCCAGATGGATGCGGCCTTCCAGCAGGGCATCCTCGATCTCTTTCGTAAAAAGGCCCTTGGTTCCGATGTTCCCGAGAGGGACGTCGAGGATACGATCACCGGTGGTTTGGATGATCTCAATGCGGCATTCGTAGCTGCGAGCCTCTAAGCGCCTCTGCACATACTGGGCCTGCCATAGCGCAAGTTGCGACCCCCGCGAACCGATAACGAGCATGAGTCCTTTCTGACCTTAATGAACTTCAGGCGCCTTTGCATTGTGGCGTACTTCGAGCCTGGACCGTCGAGGGAGCCGGTACGAAATCCCCAACAAACAAAGCCATCGGCCCACCCTGATCCTCGACTACTTGATAGCACGCCGCACTTTCTGTTTTGAGCCGGCAAAGTGGGCCCTCTTTACTCCTAACAGTCGCGGCCGGCCGCCGTCTCCAGATGCAGCACCAGATTTCGCGCCGCCTCCATCTCCGCATTCTTCTTCGATCTTCCCCGCCCGCTCGCGCTGAAATCCTTCCCCACCCGAACCTCCGCCACAAAGGCCTGGGGGTAACCCGCATGTTCCGCCCGCACCGAATATTCCGGCTTCGGCAGATCCCTCTGGCGCGCTATGATCTCCAGATTGGTTTTGATGTTATTCATGCTGGCGGTGGCCAGCGCGCGCATATCTTCGCCAGCAATCACATGCGTCAGGACAATCCGCCGCACGGGTTCGAGCCCGCCATCCAGGTAGACGGCGGCCAGCAGTGCTTCCGCTGCATTCGCCAGCAGCGAAGCTTTTTCGCGTCCGCCGCTGCGGTCCTCCGCCTTGCCCATCACCAGATGCTCCCCGATGCGCAGACTTCGCGCCACGTTCGCCAGATGCGCGCGGTTCACCAGACGGCTCTTCACATTCGAGAGGCGCCCTTCATCGAAATCTGGACACATGCGAATCACATACTCGCTGACAATGAGGCCCAGCACGGCATCGCCCAGGAATTCCAGTTGTTCGTTATCCGCCTGCGGGACCCGCTCCTGACCGGATTCGCCGCGGTGCGAAGCATGCGTCAGGGCGCGAATCAGCAGATCGCGGTTTCGAAACTGAAACCCGATCGCCGCTTCCAGGTCGACCGGCTCGGGATGAATCGTATCGCCCAAATTACTGCTTCGGGGTTTCGGCGGTGGCCGGCGTTGTCGCAGGCGCCGGGGGTGCGGTCGCCGCAGCGGCCTTCTTCTTGGCTTGAATCGCCCTGACGCGCTCCGCCTGGGCTACCGACTTCACTTGCGCCACCGCGTTGGGAAGCGTAGCCACCTTGTCCGCAGTCGCAATGGCCTCGTCATATTTACCGGCGAGATTGTAAGCGACGGCGAGCCGAACATACGTCGCCGGATCAGGGGTGGCCGCGATGTCCACCGAAGTCTTGAACTCAGTAACTGCCAAGTCCGTCTTCTTGCGGGTAAGGGCCGCCATCCCAAGAATTTCGTGGGCGCTCGACTGAAGATCCTTCTGAGCATCGGCCCATTGCGGGTCGGTCATTCGCGGATTCGGCTTGGCCGCAGTCGGAACAATCGCCAGCACCTTATTGGCGTACCCTTCTGCTTTGCTCAGCTTCTCGTCCCGGTCCAAATCATTTTCCTTGGTGATCTTGGCGTATTCATTGCCCAAAATCAGCATGGCTTCATAATTCTGGGGGTCGGCTTCCAGAGCGCGATCGCCATACACGATCGTCTTTGGGTAATCGTTCTTCCGTTGGTAATCCGCCGCGATCATCTGCAAGAGCGTCGATTTAAACTCTGTGTCCGCGTATTTTTCCAGCACGGCGTTGGCAGCCGCAATCTGCGCGTCCACATCGGTGGCCTGGAAAACATCGTTCAACGCTTTCACTTCTTCGTTGGATTTGGCATGGGGCTGTTTCTGCGCCAGGCCTGCGGCCGCCAGAGCCAACACCATCGACACCGGCAAAAGAATATTCTTCATGAGGTTCCTCGGTTATTGAAAATCATTCTACTTTACAGCCTGCGGAGGCTTCTCCAGGGCACTCCGCGCGGACTTCACCGCCGCGGCGGGAGCGCCTTCCACCGCTATGGCCTTTTGATACCACTTCACGGCTTCCTCGCGCTCTTCCGCGGCATCGGAAAGTGCACCGAGATAATAGCAACTCCAGGCGCGCCGGTCCGCATCCGGGGATGATTCCAAAGTCTTTCGGAACATCAGATCCGCCTTCTCCGGATCTTTCTGCATCAGGGCGACGTGCGCGATTCCGAAATACGCCTTAGCATGGTCCTCCGGAGTACCGGGTTGCTCCAGCGCAGTCTGATACAAGTGCGCTGCGTTGTCAAGATCGCGCTTCTTATAGTAGTCGTCAGCCTCCGCTACCGTCTTGGCCGACTGGCTCAACACTGGTTCAGCAGGGGCAACAGCAACCTTGGGCTTGTCTGGTTCCAGCGGCTCTTTGGCGAACTGAACATCCTCCAGGCGTTTGATCTCGCGTCGCACGCTCAGCGCCTGAATCATCACCGGGAAGAATAACTTCATGCTGTCCTGCTGTTTTTCGTAGACCTTTAACTGCTCCTCGAAAAACGGCGTCAGGATATAGCCTTCTCGCAGTGCTGCATTCACCAGGCTGGGGTTCTTGAGCATCCGGCTCTCGATGGCTTTAATCAGACATTCCGACGCCAGAAGATCGAACTGCGACCGATACGGTTCCCTCAATAGCGGTGCGCCTTCCGCGATGTCCAGTAGAGATTCCTTCTCCCTCAACTGCATCCCGTACTTGATCGCGAGCGGATCCAGAAGGTAGCGGAAGTATGCGTGGCGAATATCGGACACATGCAGGTCCGCGGACGGAGTCAACACGACGAAAAAATCGTCCCCATAGCTGCGCGTCTGCACCTGATTAGGAGCTCCCAGAAAATCGACCAGCACTGAAAACTGGCGCCCCAGGAAGCCGTATGTGGGGTTGCGAAGATATGCGTTGGCCTCCAGCACGGTGCGCGCAATCGGCTCCTGGTAGCGGGCCAGAGTCTCTTCCACCAGCGGCTGGAATTTCTGCCAGAGATCTTCGATGTGGGCCTGCTCATAGAAACGCGGCAACAGGATCCGGAAGTTGTCCATGTCTCGCACATCCGGTGCAATATCGTTTTCGCGTTTGGTCCAGACGAAGTCCGGCGGATCGGCCACGGATATGCCCAGAGAAATAAAACGTGACAGATCGGCCGTCTTGTCGTGAGCGGGGTTGTCGTAATACCAGGCCTTCAGTTCTCGAAGCACGGGTGGGTTAGCCGCCAGGACAGCGTCTCTCACCTTTGTGCGAATCTCCGGGGAACTGTTCAGCCCGGCATCATAACCCGCCGCGTTGGCCGCGGCCATCACTGTGAACATTGCTTCAGTGGCGTCCAGCTTCGTCTGATCCGCTGCGAAAACAATGGCGGGAAACAACAAGAGGGGTAGAAAGCGAAGAGTCAAATCAGACCTGATGATTTTCTAGTTTAGCAATCGAATTTCCGGGCGTATGACTGAGTTGATCCTCGGAGTTATGCTTTCAGCATGACCCGAAAACGGAGCTTCGGTCTCGTCGTTTTAGTCAGTCTTACCCTCGCTTCCACACTCACTGCGCAATTTGACGCCACCCAGTTTGCGAAGAATTTGCGGGCAAAATACGCCCTTACGATCGCCACCGGGCCATTTACAACAGAGGCGACGCCCGGAATCGACATGACCGTTGTGTTCGCAGCCAACGACCAGGTTTGCAGAATCCGGCTGCAACCCAATCAGGCTGGGCGCACGCGTCGCGTGATGGCCGGACGCTCGGTGGATCGGTTTATTGACCAACTCGTGCCGCCGGCGATCCGAGGCAAGGGCTTACAGCGCTTTAGCGAGGCTATAGGCTTGCCTTCAAAATCGACCATCCAATACGAGAATGTAACGATTTCGGAATTTTTCCAGGGACAGGAACGAACCGAGGTCACGGTAACGTTCCCTCAAGAAGTCTGCCCCGCACCCTAAAAAGATTTGCGCCACAATGAACCTATGTGGCGCGCCGTCATTCTGCTGGCCTTAGCCGCTGCAGTGTACGCCATCGCCCAACGCATTGAATTCGAAGGCCACGATGATGGGCCTCGTCCCAACTTCTCACCGGCAGGCGAGTTCCACTTCGTCCGCCTCGAATACAACGATATTCCCCAATTTCATCGTCGCTGGGGCTACGCTTCGCGCTCCGGCCAAGGTAACGGCTGGTGGGTGGTCGACTGGCCCGACGCCGAGGATCACTTCACTTCGGGAGTCCAGCGGCTCACTCGCGTGGCCGCCGCCGCGCCGCTCCACATGAACCTTGCCGACGATCGCATTTTCGATAATCCCTGGATGTACGCCACCCAGGCCGGTTGGTGGGACTTGAGTGATTCAGAAACCGCCCGTCTGCGCGAATATCTGCTCCGCGGCGGTTTCCTGGTGGTTGACGACTTCTGGGGTGATCAGCGATGGGATATTTTCCGCGACACTATGAACCGGGTGCTGCACAACCCAGCCATCCTTAACATCGAGATGACCGATTCCGTCATGCATCTTGTGTACGACATTTCAGAAAAAGACCTTTCGTTTATCCCCGGAACGCGCCATCTGCGTCTTGGGCCTGATGGCTCGGTGGTAGTGCATCAACCCGAGGGCACTAAACCTGCGTGGCGCTCACTTCGAGACGACAAGGGCCGAATAGTCGTGGCGGTGAATTTCAATACCGATGTGGGCGATGCATGGGAATACGCCGATTCCCCGCAATATCCTGAACACATGACCGAACTGGCCTACCGCTACGGAATCAACTACGTGGTGTACTCCATGACGCACTGATACGAATCACAGCCCTAGCGGACACGCCAACCGCCTACATCGTCAGGTACGATTCCTTTGGCCATGAACTCGTCGAACCGTTTGAGAGCCTTTCGAAGTTCTTCAAGAGCGGCGCGGTATTCCACACCCGCCAGATGAATGCGCAGGGCGCCATCCGGAGCGGGTATCATGCTCGGAATGTCGCTGGCCACTTGCCGGAGGCGCGCACCCGCTTCCTTTTGGCGTTGGCCCGCTGCTTTGATTTCACTGGAAAGGATTCTTTCAATTTCCTCGCGCGAACGCATGGTTTCTAGCTCCGGGGCTTTGCAAACTATCCGACGTCTTTTCGATACGAAATGGGTACAGTCGCGGCTCTTGGCCAAACCCAATGGCCGCGCGGCAACCCGCAAGCGCCTGACCGGATTTTACCTCATGTTCCGGACTCACGACGTTCCAAAAATCGACGGCACCAAACATCTAGCTCCACCGTCTCAAGCAGGGTGAACCAGATCTTCCGTGACATTCACTTTGCGTTTCGACAAATCCTTCGAAATCCCGGATTCGCAGCGGTTGCCGTGCTGGCGGTGGCGCTCGGCATAGGGCCGAACACCGCAATCTTTAGCGTGGTTTACGCCACCCTCCTCGCGCCCATGCCCTATCCCAACCCGGACCAACTCGTGATGGTTTGGTCGAAGATCAATGGCGGTCGGAACGGGGTTTCCGCCGGCGATTATACGGATTGGAAGCAACAGTCCACTGCTTTCCAGGAACTGGCGGCCTTTACCAGCAACAGCTACAACCTGGCTACCAGGGACGCGCCCGAGCAGATTCGGGGGCAGACCGCGAATGCTAATTGGTTTCGCATGCTTGGCGTGCCATTTTTCATGGGTAGCGGATTCGCCGCCGACGCAGACCTGCCCGGCAAGAATCACGTATTGGTCATTTCCCACCGCGCGTGGGTGCACCGGTTCGGCTCAGACCCTCGGATCATCGGGAAGAATATTCGTTTGAACGGCGAGCCATACCGTGTCGTGGGGGTATTGCAATCCGGACAGTCAGACCGTCTGGACGCCGAGATCTGGGTTCCGCTTACCTTCAAACCGGAACAGGTCAACCACGACTTCCACTGGCTTTTGGTGATGGGGCGCCTGAAACCCGGCGTTTCGATCGCGCAGGCGCAGCAGAACATGAACGCAGTCACAAAACACATTGGAGAGATCTATCCGAAGTCCAACAAGGGCTGGGGCGCCCTGGTGGAGCCGCTGCAGAATGATTTCCTGGACCCGGACACGAAGACTAGCCTTTGGTTGTTGCTTGGCGCAGTAAGCTTCGTCTTGCTCATTGCGTCCGTGAATGTCGCCAACCTGCTGCTGGCGCGGGGGACCGCGCGTCAGCGGGAAGTGGCGGTAAGGATTTCCATCGGCGCTTCACCAATGCAACTATTCCGCCAGCTACTCACGGAAAGCCTGACACTGGCATTGGTCGGCGGAGCGCTGGGTATCGCGCTCAGCCTGATTCTGTTAAAGCTCATCATGGCCACGATGCCACCCGGCACTCTGCCGTCGGAAGCCGATGTGCATCTGAGTTTACCGGTCCTGCTGTTTACCTTGCTGGCTACGATTTTAGCTGGAGTCCTTTTCGGGTGCGCCCCGGCATGGCAAGCGACTGACGTTGACCCGAACGAGAATTTAAAGCAAGGCGGCCGGTCCGTGAGCAGCGGACATCGAGGACTGCGAAATGCTCTCGTCGTTGTGGAGTTCGCTCTCGCCTTGTCGCTGCTTGCAGGCGCCGGATTGACGATCCATAGCTTTATGAACCGCACCAACGTGGATTTGGGCATCAAATCCGACCACATCCTCACGTTCTTCCTTCCGGTGCCGGATGGGAAGCTGACTCAACCGGAGCAGATTAATAGCTTCTACGGAGAATTGCTGCGCCGCATCGAGGCGGTACCCGGAGTGAAACAGGCCTCGGCATCAACGGGTTTTCCATTGGAAGGAACAGGCTTCGGCATGCCATTCAACCTGGCGGGAGCCACCGTGAGCGACCCTTCTTCGCGCCCCGGGGCGGGCTTCCAGATGGCGACTCCGGGGTATTTCGAAACCTTCGGAGTTCAGCTCACGAAAGGCCGTTCGTTCACCGAGCAGGATCGTGCGTCCAGCATGCCTGTCGCAATGGTAAATGAGGCGTTCGTCCATAAATATCTGGCGGGGAAAGACCCCATGACGCAAAGGATTGAAGTGGAGCAATTGGTTCCAGGTGTCACCAAGCTCGGTCCGCCGATCTCATGGCAGATCATTGGCGTGTTTCACGACGTCCAGAACGGCGGGCGATTAGGGGACCCTAATCGGCCCGAAATCGATGTCCCCTTCTGGCAGAGCCCTTGGCCGGGTGCGGGTATTGCGGTTCGGACCGGGATAGAACCCGAGCAGATGCAAAAGGCCATCGCGGCCGCGGTGCACTCCCTGGATCCGACGTTACCCCTGGCGGACGTTCGAACCATGGAACAGGTGAAGGACAACCGATTTGTGGGAGATCGCTTCGGGATGATTCTCTATGGAAGCCTCGCGGGTGTGGCTCTCCTTCTGGCCGCGTTGGGTATTTACGGGGTAATGCAATTCACGGTTGCTCAAAGAATTCCCGAGATCGGCTTACGGATGGCGCTTGGCGCAGGGCAGGGCCATGTGATCGCTGCCGTACTGCGCGAGGGCATAACTTTAGCCGGTGGCGGACTGCTGATTGGAACCGCCGGTGCTTATCTGGTGGGGCGAGCAATGCAGAGCACGTTGTACGGGACCGGCGCGATGGATTGGCCGGCGTTTGGCGCGGTCGCGGTCATCCTGTTGCTGGCGGCGCTTCTGGCTTGTTATGTTCCAGCCAGGCGGGCGAGTTCAGTGGACCCGGTGATCGCCCTGCGCGAGGAATAGACTGGCGCGATCCGAATCCGAGATCCCCGAATGCGCGCGGATATCCTCGCGCGTCAGCAGCCGTCGCCGGTATCGGCGGAAGTACTCCACAATATCTCCGCCATAACCAAACGCATACATGATGTCGTCAAAGTTCCGCGTATGCTTCAGCCCCAGCGCGTGACCCGTTTCGTGAACGCAAGTCAGGTACACCACACTATCGCGGAATAGTTTGTCTTCACGTCCCGCGGTTGCAATGTCGGCGCCCAGCCCATTCAGGTCGGGAAGCACATAGATATTCGCCCCGGGCTTGCCATCCACCATCAAGAGCTTGGTTTCGCCGTAAAGGCGATCAGCTCCGCCGGCCCAATGAATCCGTATTCGGGCGTGCGCTTCATTTGGGCTTTTCTTGAACACAATGGCGTTACCCGATTCCCGCTGCCAGGCGTCCAGAGCCCACTGCCCGAGCCCTGCATCATCCGCCTCGCACGCCGTGGACCTTGCAACGGCCGCGGTGCAGGGATCAATCCACCATGTGAACTCCCCGCCCATCAGAAACGACTCCGCGATCAGAAGAACAAAAAGAACGCGCGCCACAACTCTATTCTAGGGTGTCGATTTGTTATAAGCTATAGCAATTCTCGTCCCCTTCAAGAGGAGTCCCATGAATACTCGCGTTGTTGCGGCAGCCCTCGCTTCGCTGGTGGCCTTCATCGCCGCCGCTCAAGAAACCCCTTCCCCGACGCGCCTCACCAACGACCACTACTTTGATCTGGAACGCGTCAGCGACGCGCAGATCTCCCCGGATGGCGCGCGCATCGTCTATACGCGCGAGCAGGTCAATAAGATTGAGGACCGCTGGGAGTCTTCGCTCTGGATCATGAACGGCGATGGCGCCCAGAACCGATTCCTCACCAAAGGTTCGAACCCTCGCTGGTCGTCGGACGGCAAGCGCCTTCTCTACATTGCAGACGGACAACCCAGCGGCCCGCAGATTTTTGTCCGCTGGATCGATACTGACGGACCCGCGACGCAGGTCACCAACGCGACCGATAAGGTGGCCGACGCGCGCTGGTCACCCGACGGAAAGTTCATCGCGTTCTCGATGTTCGTACCGGAAAAGGATACCTGGAAGATCAGCATGCCCGAAGCACCCCAGGGAGCCAAGTGGACCGCTGCGCCGCGGGCTGTTCAAACGCTGCATTATCGCCAGGATCGGGTCGGCTTCCTGGAAGACGGGCACACCCACGTGTTCGTGGTGGCGGCGGACGGAGGTGCGCCACGCCAACTGACCAATGGCAAATGGAGCGCGGGCTTCGGAGAGCTGCGCGCCGGGGTCTTCATGGACTGGACCCCGGACGGCAAGGCGATCGTATTCGAGGCCGACCGCAATGAGGAAGCCGATCTGCGCTACAAGACTTCGCAGCTCCTTGTGGTCGATGTCGGATCCGGGGCCATCCGCGAGCTCGTTGCCCGGCCCGGCAGCTGGAGCCGTCCGTTGGTATCTCCCGATGGCAAGAGCGTAGCGTTCACCGGATACCCGGAGTCGAAACACACACACTCCGTGGCCGACCTCTACGTCATCCCATTCGCCGGCGGCGAAATGCGGAAGATCAGCGGCGACTTCGACCGTGATCCGTTGAACCTTCACTGGACTCCCGATTCGACCGAGGTTTTCTTCGATGCCGAAGACCACGGATCGCGCAATGTGCACATGGCATCGCTATCCGGCGGCGGCGTTCAAGCGGTCACCAAAGGCGCGCACGTTCTCACGATGGATTCCTCTTCCAGCGATCTGATTGCCGTGGGAACCGAGACCGATCCCGACAACCCCCCTGACGTGGTTCGATATAGTTTGCGCCGCCCGGACGATATGAAGAAGTTGACCAGCGTCAACGCCGGATTGCTGGCCGGCAAGCATCTGGCGAAGACGGAGGAGATTGATTTCACCTCCAGCGCCAACACTCCGGTACAGGGCTGGATTGTCAAGCCGCCCGACTTCGACGCCAATAAGAAGTATCCGCTGATTCTCGAAATTCATGGCGGGCCTTTCGCGATGTACAACGTGGCGTTCAACTACATGTTCCAGAATTTCGCCGCCAACGATTTTGTGGTTCTCTACCTGAACCCACGCGGCAGCACGGGGTATGGCACTGGCTTCTCGGGCGGGATCGATCACAACTACCCAGGTCCGGACTATGACGACTTGATGGCCGGCGTCGATGCCACGATAGCGAAAGGCTTTGTAGATACCACGCGCATGTATGTCTCCGGTTGCAGCGGAGGCGGCGTGCTTTCCAGTTGGGTGATCGGGCATACCGACCGCTTCGCCGCCGCCGCGGTTCGCTGCCCCGTTATCGACTGGATGAGCATGAGCGGCAACACCGATATCCCTCTCTTCACCTATAGCTTTTTCCAAAAGCCGTTTTGGGAAGACCCCAGCGACTGGCTGGCGCACTCTTCCGTGATGACAGTGGGCAAGGTGACAACGCCGACGGTGCTGATGACGGGCGTGCTGGACCGCCGCACGCCCATGCCGCAAACCGAGGAATACTACGCGGCCCTTAAGGTTCGCGGCGTGCCGGTCAAGCTCTTGCAATTCGAAGGGGAATACCACGGGACTGGATCTAAACCTTCGAACTTCATTCGTACGCAGCTTTATATGATGAGTTGGTTCAAGAAGTACACGCGGACGCCGGATGGCAAGTCGTCCACCGCGGTGAGCGCCAGTGGCGGCTTCTAGGAGCCGCTCAGACGCCGTTAAGGCAGCACCCGGAAGGGTGGGTGGCTCGAGAGCATCCCGCTGGGCGTGATCACCTCAACGTTCCCGCTGGTAGCGCCGGCGGGAACCGTGGTTGTGATCAAGGATCCCGAAACCACCGTGAAGCTGGCCTCGGCGCCGTTAAAGCTGACGCTGGTCGCACCGGTCAGGTCGTTCCCCAGAATATCCACGGACGCCCCCGGTTTTGCAGAGGCAGGCAGTGTTTTCACGAACGGTCCGAGCCCAACAGACAAGCTGAAGATGGTCCCGGCGTCGTTGGAGCCGCTGGCGCCGCCGTACTCCGTTGTTCCGTAGAAGGTTCCATCGGTATCCTGGACAAGCCCATAAGAGGTGTCGCCGTCCACGCACGTGCCCCCGCCTTGGCAGAAGCTGTATAACGTCGTCAGCGTGCCGCCTGGAGTGATTCTGAAGATCGTGCCTTGGCCCACACCAAGATCGTAAGTGGTCCCGTACAAATTTCCGTCGGAACCCTCGATCAGCGGGGCGATTGGATTCTCGCCGTCCGCGCACCCTGGTTGCGAGCAAAAGTCATATAAGGTGGTCAGCGCGCCACTCGGAGTGATTTTGAAGATCGTGCCGTAGCTGGTCCCGCCCTCAAAGGTCGTACCGTATAAGTCTCCGTTGGCGGCCTGGACGAGCCCCTGGTAAGGAAACGCGCCGTCCGCGCACCCAGGCAGCGCGCAGAACGCATAAAGTGGGGTAAACGCGCCGCTCGGGGTGATTTTGAAGATGGTCCCGCAGCCGCCGCCCAAGCTTACCAGCGCTCCGCAGTTGTTGTTCCCGCCATAGGTCGTCGTCCCGTAAAGATCGCCGTTGGCGGCCAGGACCAATCCCGCGTCCGGGAACGCACCGTCCGCGCAGCCGCTTACGGAGCAGAAGTTGTACAAGGTTGTCAGTGTGCCGCTCGGGGAGATTTTGAAAACCGTGCCGCACCCGCTTGAGAATGCTGGGCATGCGGCGGTCCCTCCGCCGAACGTTGTGCCGTACAGGTCGCCGTTCGAAGACTGGATTAGACCACCATAAACTGGATACGCCCCGTCCGCGCCGTCGAAAATCTGAAGCGTTGTCAGAGCGCCGGTCGGGGTGATCCTGAAGACCGTGCCATCTCTGCCCTTCGACCCACCCGAATGGGTCGTTCCGTAAAGATCCAAATTGCCGGATGGAATGAGCGCCGACTCAGGCTCCTCGCCATCCGCGCACCCAGCCTGCGAGCAAAAGGTATGTAACGTCGTCAGCGTGCCACTTGGAGTGATTTTGAATACCGTCCCCGGGCCAATTGCTCCGCCGGAAGAGGTAGTCCCATACAGGTCTCCCCCCGCCCCCTGCGTGAGTGGAGCAACGGGGAAGCCTCCGTTGACGCCGTCAAAACTCAACAACGAGTTGAACGTGGACCACAACCCCTGGTCCGATTCGTTGTATGCGGAGATCTGGCCGTTCTCTTCGTATGAATTGTCCTCGGGGAAATTTGGACAACTGTTGAAGTAACTCACGATGCCGCTGCATGTGAAAATGGCATCGTCGTTGGGCACGGCGACGTTGGTGATCAGAGTTACGTCCCAGGAACTGATGTTACCCCGCGTATCTGTGCTGACGACGAATCGGGTCTCGCTGGGGTTCGAGTTGGACGGAGTCAAAGTGTTGACGCCGTCGGTAAACCAGAATGTCGACACGTCCGAAGTGATTTCAACAGCATCCAGGCCGCC
>Ga0326727_10005211_pt1 | contig 37529 bp, 39 predicted proteins | sample MB2enrmetagenome_FD_207643 | JGI IMG/M metagenome (GOLD analysis project Ga0326727, IMG submission 207643) | Lab enriched peat soil microbial communities from McLean, Ithaca, NY, United States - MB29MY | ecosystem: Environmental > Terrestrial > Soil > Wetlands > Peat | place: USA: New York... | reverse complement strand
GCGTCTGGATGCTGCATCTTTAGAACTGTTACATCTTCAGGCTGGAAAAGCAGGTGCGTTGGGCAAAATCCCCATTCAGGAATCGGAATCAACGTTTTACCCGTTTTCTCAGAAACGTATTCGGCTAGGTTGCGGTCTGGACCAAACAGAATCGTGTCTGCGTCAAGAGATTTTATGACTTCCACAGCGTTGGCGCTGGTGCAGCAAACATCGCAGTTGGCTTTGCACAAAGCCAAAGTGTTCACGTACAGCACTACTGGAGCCTTGGGGTATTGGGCTTTAGCATGTTTTATCTCATCAACTGTAAGCATCTGCGCCATTGGACAGCGCGCGCCTAAACATGGCAAAAGTACTTTCTTTTCTGGGTTGAGAATTGCTGCTGATTCAGCCATGAAATCTACAGCTGAGAAAACAATCATTTCAGCATCTTTTTCCTCAACCGCTTTACGGCTCAACTCAATGCTGTCGCCGACATAGTCAGCTATTTCTTGAATTTCTGACCTTTGGTAATTATGAGCCAAAATCACAGCTTTCTTTTCTTTCTTGAGCTTCAGAATTTTATCCGCTAACGCCATATTTCCGCCTATTTCGCATTGAAGTTGAAAAGAAACAAGAACAAGTCAACAAATATATGCTTTTACCCTTAACACAAAAACTTTAATCCTAAAACCATCAAAAAAATAAAGAGTGGAAAATTTTGGAGTTTTATTGTCCTTTTTGTTTACGAATCCATTTTGCTGTACCTTCCTGTGTGGTCAGATTGGTGAACATCTGCTCTTTACCCAGTGAAGTTTAAAATGAAAATTCTTCTCGGATCTGAACCAAACGTCTGCTCGGGTGATATTTTTGAAAAATTGCCTGAAGCGTATAGCTGCGTGTAGATTTGCATCAGGTCCAGTGTTGTGTTGAAGTAGGGTACTATGCCGCCGTACTCGTAAGTAAAAACGAACTTCACATTGTTCTGCTGGCATAAACTGATAAAATCAGTTATGTTAAAGTTAGGCGTATAAGTGTCGACTGGCAGTTGCGGGTACTGGTAGGTTTGAATTTGGTTTTCGCCTTCTGACCATAGATAGAAGTTTACCATTTGATTGTTGAAAAAGTTGAATGGACAAAGAACCATTATTGATTGGTTCGCGTTATCATGGCTGATAGCATAGTCTGTTGCTTCTTGGATATCGATTTGTATGTTATCTGTTGCAACCCAATGGTAAGTATCATTTATACTGTAAACCATTGCAACAGCTAGAAATATTATGAATAATCCTGCGGCGAATTTAACCATGCGTTTCTTGTTTACGCTTATTTGCCTTTTCCAAGTGTTCTCAGCCTTCGAGTAAACGAATAAAATAAAAGCCGCTGCTGAGATTGCCAAGGTTGGAAACAACGGCAGCACATAGCGCCAATCCTTATTCGCTATCAATGTAAAGAAAACAAACACGCTCACAAACCAGATGAAAACAAATTTATCTTCTTTTTTCCGTCTCCACGCCAAGAAGCCTAAACCTAACAAACCTACAACATAAAGAAGAAGCGAAATTGGGTGAATACCATTGTATGGCCAGGTCATCTCTACTAAATAAAATATTGGAAGCGGAAAACGTTCACTGTACAGTGAGCTTGCAGGATTGCCTATTTGCAAAGCGTATATCCATTGGTTTAGATTTTGAGACGCCAACATGCCGTAAGCAATTATAATCCATGGGGTAATCACTATCAGGGCAGTAATTATTAATAGAGTGAATTTTGAAAATAACCGTTTAAGTTGACCCCACCCTAAAATTAGTAAGCTAACAATCATTACAGCTCCTACAGCAAGAATTTGATACTTTGCCAGAAAGCCAAAACCTAAAGCTAAACCGCTTAAAACTAACATTTTATTCTGATGGTTATTCAGCCAACGGAAAAAGAAAAGCAATGACACCGTAAAAAAGAAAACAAGCATTATGTCTAACAAAGCCAGACGTGAAAGCCAAAAGTAACCCGGCATAATCCCCAATAAAACAGCTGAGATTAACCCGGCTTTACCTCCGTACATACTGTAGGCAAACTCAAACACCACCCAAAGCGAAAGAACAGAAAAAACGACTGAAACCAGCCTGCCAGAAACCATGCTAACGCCAAAAATATTAAAGAAAACCGTGGCGATTGCCTCATAAAGCGGTGGATAAAATGTGTAACCAATAAACGTGTTGTATTGTCCCAATTTTAAAAGTAATCCGCCGTTCAGTTGGCCAACTTCATCCCATTGCATCGGCACAGTAGACAGATTCAGCACGAGCAAAATAGCGTAGAATAACGCAAAAACCAAAAAGGCTACTCGCCACTTGTTTAATTCCGCCTTTAACTGAGTTAAACGCAACCTTGAACTTGATTTATCAATCATAGTTCTCAGCGCTATAAAGCCGGTTGCTGAATCTATGGCAAATAACGGATATAAAACCTTCCAATGTCTCGGAAATCTGAGGTTTTTGGCATTAACACCTAAACGGGGTCAGCAAAGCGTTTTTGAGCGTTCATTAGCCATGGTTAATTAATTTAAGCATCAGAAAGCAACATTACCATTAATGGGCTGTAGAAACCCTCGATTAAGAGGCTTATCTTTGAGAAATGAAATTTCTTAGTTATAGGCAATTGAGCTTAATCTTCATTCTATGATTAAGGCAAACTGCCGCCTGAACGCGCAAATAAAGATAAAGAAGATATCAAGGCAATTTTAGCCTTCACCAAATTGAATATTATCGCTGTCAGAAAACAGGCGCAGAAAGATAAAACACTTGAAATGCTTGAAGCTTTAACGCATATTGCTTAGGCTTGAATGCTTAAATATGCTTTTTGCTTAATGTCTATTGGTTGTGGTTTTGTTTGACTTCTAATAGTCATATCCAGCAAGACGCTATTGTCTGGCACGGAAAGCCTTGGGTTGTCCCAACGGCTATTATTCGCACGGTCACTGTTTTTGTGGTTTTAGCCATATTTGTCTGGCTTGAAATCTACTTCAGCGCCTTTTCATACTATTTGGCTGGTTTACCAGTTTTCGCTTGGACAATTTTGGCGTTCGTCGTAATTTGGCTGCTTATCATGCTGGATCTATTGGTTTTTTGGGCCTCCAATACTTACGTGCTGAGACAAGATGGAATAGAAGTTCGACAGGGCATCATTAGGCTGCATTCGTTTGTTGTCACGCCGATGGGCTTTGGAGATTTACTAGTTTACCAGTCTCTTGGCGGCAGAATCTTCGGTTATGGAGACATAACAATCAACTCTCAAGGTGAACGCCAAACCAAACTTGTGCTCGTCCGCTCGCCATTCGCCGTAGCTGACACAATCCGAGACATAATGGGCAGGCCTCTCGTCCGCGTGGAGCCTCACGCTTAGAACAGGCCGATTTTATATGCAGTTTGCGGTGGAAAAGGCTGCATTGCGTCTAAGTGCCCCACTATACTTTGCATAAAAATTTTCCCTTCTGAATGTTTTGCATAAGTTTAGATAAGCATGTGTGTACGAACTGTGATAACGAAAAAGAGCTGATTAATGATAACGAGCCCCTGTTTTTTATCTGTACATTTTTTCCATTAATTGTCGTCAAATATTCATTTTTTTGACTTATATTATGACGTTTACATAGTTATTCTTAACATTTATGAACATATCTCAAATGGCTTTATATCTTTAACCATGCACTTTGTTTTCAGAGCAAAACAAAAATAGGATGATATGGCATGTTGGATTTGGAAACCCTCGTGTTGGCATGTTTAAGCTTGTATACCTTACCCTTCATATTTACGGGGTATGCCAGTTCGTGCATGCAACAAGCCTAAGAGCAACATCCGGCAAGGTGGCTTAAACTTGTATAGTGCGATAATTTTGGATTGCCAAACCAAAACAGCCATCTCCTGCTCGAAGAACTGTATTGCTTACAAGACATGCACTGCACGCAAGAAGCGCTACTAATCCGCTTTTAAATGTATATTCATGCATGTTACATAGTCTTATAAGCAGATTCCACCGATGCTGAACGCTCCAAAAGGAGGCGGAAAAATGCTGAGTAGAGATTGTAATGGCTGCACGCTCCTGCACATGTGCAGTGAACGCTACAGGCGCGTTAACAAAGACGAGAAAGTGTATTGTCCGGACGGAACAGCCCATTTAGTAGACCAAAACTAACATCTTCTTTTCTTATTTGTTTTTGATTATTTTTTGGGCAAAGGCAGAAATGTAAGCAATTTCTCAATTATTCACTGCATGGTGATAGTGTGGATAAGGCTGATTTTTTGTTGTGGAGCCGCAAATACGATAAAAGCTTCGGTTGGCAGGCGCAAAGGGAACGGGAGTTGGGCTCTAAATTCCGAAAAGCGAAAGCGTTAACGCTGTCTGATTTAGCGCAAGTTGTTGAGTGGAAATTCAAAGAAGAGCCCGAGAAAAAAACCCGGGTTTTAGCGTTAGTGACTCGAAACGATGAGGCGACAGTTAATCGCCTTTCAAGCCAAGCTCTAAGCATTCCTTCTTGCGAAGACGCCTACCGAATGAACTGCCTCACACTGCTGGAAGGCATCAGCCCAGTGTTAGCCAGCGTTATCCTCGCGTTTTTTGACCCCAAACAATACGGCATCCTGGACGTAGCGGTATGGAAGGCGCTGCTTGGCAATCCACCGCCTAACTTGTTAACAACTCAGAATTACCTAAAACTGCTCTTGGCAATGAGGAAAACAGCCACCAAACAAAATCTAGACGTAAGAACAATCGATAAGGCGCTCTACAAAAAAAGTTTTGAAGAATCAAAGTAAAGGATTGAACGACTCAAGATGTTTGACGTTTAATTTTGATGCTTGAAAGTTGTTATATTAATCCTTTTATTTTTTCGAAAACGTCTTGGGCGTAAATTGTTTTTCCACAGTGTATGCATTTTATTTCGTTTCCGCTTTTTGGGAAATCAACTGTGGCTCCGCATTCGGGGCATTTGAGCACTTGCATCATTAAGCCGCCTTTTTCCATTATTGATTTCAAAAATGAAAAGTCCAGCATTACGTGTATTTTGTCTCTTTTCCTTTCGGCTTCATTTTCGTCTCTTCGCATTTTAATGGCGCTTTCAATCATTGGTCTTAGCAGTTCTTGGAGGGAGTTTTGAAGGTTGAAGGTCTTTTCGCCGTCGTTGGTGACGATTGAAACTTTTTTTGGTGATTCCCAGTTGCCGCTGTCTCCGCTTTCTGCCGTTATGCCCTTTATGTCCTCCAGTGGCATGTCGAGTGCGACTTGGTAGTTGAATTGAGGCTTCCATACACCCACTCGCCGCTTTTCAAGCCAGATGAGTCTTCGACTTGTAAGCAGAAGAGCGCCGAATTGAATGATTATTCTTTGACTTCTGGGGCTGCCTACGGGCGCTTTATTGTTTTGTATGTGACGGTTGCCCGTCCAGAGGTTTAGGATGGATTCTGATTTGTCTATTATGATGCATTTTAAGACGGCTGGATCTACTGCGTTTGATAGGAATTGCCAGTCTATTTTTCCGTCGAGTTTAAGGTCTTTCCAGAAAACTAACGCAATGGGCTTGCCGATTTCTATGAATAATGGCGCATTTGTGCTTGCAACTTTGTACAACCCAGCTCCGTTTTTCGGCAGTTCATGCAGCGCCAAGCCTACTATCTTTTGTTGTTCTATGACCAGTTTCCATTTAGTTTGGCACTGGTTGCATTTAGCGTATTTCCCAACTATTCCTGAAAGCTCGTATGCGCTTGTTGACCCGCATACGGGGCACTGCGGAAGTTCCTGTTGCAAGCTCATGGTTGATCGGTTGCTGTATTAGTGTTTGTATTATTTATATTAATTATGAATTGCAACAATAGTTTTAGAAATAAAAAGTTTTAGAAAATGAAGCAGTAGCGGTGGATCACTGCGGTTTGACGTCTAGACTCCGCCTGCATGCCTCAAGTTCTACGTCTTACCCGCACCCCCTTGAGCGCATAACGTCCAAACTTAGGTTGCTCTCTCCCGAGCCTAGCCGGGTTTGCCTGGTGAAAAATGAAACAACTCCCTTGCGGAAGTGCTCAAGGGATCTAAGGCAAGAAAAAGTCATCTGCTTTACAATAAGAGCGTTAGATAAAGTCACTGACTTTGTTTTGATGTTTTATTGAAAAGTTATTAGGTCGGTTAATGATATCTTTTCAGAGAGGATTCATTTGACGACTGAGGTTAGTTTGGACAAGGTTTACGAGGAAGTTAAGCGCATACGGCTTGAACTCAAGTCGATTGAGAAGTCGCTTGATAGCCTTGTTGAATCTTTAATTCCGGAGGAAGAAATTAGCCCAGAAGAAGTAAAAGAGCTCCGTGAGATTGAGGCAGAAATGAAGCGTGGCGAATGTGTCACGTTGGAAGAAGTTAAGAGGAAGTACGGGGCAAAGAAACGTGCCAAAGTACCGCGTAATACTTTCTAAGAGAGCATTCAAGTTTTTAGATAGTTTGGATGGTAAAACAAGGCAGAGGGTCATTGCAGATTTAGACAGGTTATCGAACTATAGTTCCTATGACAAGTCACTTGATTTATGCAAGCTTCAAGGACAAAAAGACTACTATCGCCTAAGAACAGGCAAGATAAGAATAATATTCATGTTAGATACGAGAGCTCAATCGATTTTAGTGCGCAAGATCGCTTACAGAGAGGCCGCATACGAATAGATTAGTAGCGGTGAATCACTGCGGTTTGACGCCCAGACTCCGTCTGGAACCCTCAAGTCCTACGCTCTTACCCGCACCCCCTTGAGCGCATAACGTCCAAACTTAGGTTGCTCTCTCCCGAGCCTAGCCGGGTTCGCCTGGTGAACAATGAAACAACTCCCCTACGGAAGTTGCCCATAGACCGCCAGCCCCAAAGGACGGATAGTCAATGTTTCGGAAATGAAGATCCAAGCGGCCTTTGACGCCTCATCCGCAGATGTCGGCCCGTCATATAGAGGGTTTACGGTACAATGGACCCCTACCCCACCGCCTAAGATCCACCGCCGAAACTTAAAGGCGCACAACAAGTTTTAAAACCTTCTTAATGTTTAGCCAAGTTTTTCAGGTTCTACTGCATTTTTTGTCGATTACATGTTTTCTTGCGTTTTCTTCTACATAAAAAACAGTTAATTCATGTTGAAAGTGCGGGACGTTGCGTCTATGTTGAACTATGTTGAATCTTATTTGAAGCCTAATAGGTGCATCTAGTAGACTAGGCGGTAAGCTTGAGCACACCACTCATCCAATCCAGATAAGCCTTCGATGCATCAACAATCGGAAGCGCCAAAACCTCCGGAACGTCATAACTATGCAAACCTCTCACACGTTCAGCAACTTGCGAAAACAAATCCACGCGCGATTTCATAACGATTAAGCATTCCTCAGCCTTTTCAATTTTGCCAAACCAATGGAAAAATGACGTGACTGGATTAACGATGTTACCGCAAGCAATCAAACGTTCATTCAAGAGTGCCTGTGTTATTTTTTCTGCTTCTTGCTTATCCTTCGCAGTGACTAATATGATTATGTAATTGTTCAACAGTCTCCACCAAGTTAAAGTTAGGTTTTGAGGAATAAATAAACTTGATTTACTTGAATTTTACCCTTTCCACCGAACTTCAAAATGTTTTACATAGAATTTATTGAACTCAAAAATTTATGACGTGAAAGAGGAATATGTAATTTCGAGGCTTATTACTGCTATTTTGGGGAGAAATTTCCCTTCGTCATTTTATTACCATCGGAGTGTCAGCAAAGGTGAAGTAGATGCTTCAAATTTGGACGTTAAGGCTTGTGATGTCAGAGATGCTTGAGATATGGTTAGGGGTTTGTGCCGCCGATGTTTATAATGACGCTGAAGCTTGTGACGTTAGATATGCTTGAGGACACGGTTAAGGTTAGGGTTGCGGCTGTTGATGCTCCGGGCTGGAGGTCTGTTCTTTGCTGGTTCCATGTTAGGGTTATTGGTCCATTCGCGCTGGCTGGGCTCCAGCTACTTGTCGTCATGCTCAGAGTTAGTGAGAGGTCAATGCTGGTGTTTTTAATGTAGATTGTTTGAGTGGTGGTTCCCCCCGGGGTTAAGGTTCCCCAATTTATGGAACTGAGGGGGATGGTGCATGCGCTGTTAGAATACACGCCTAAGTTTGCCGAGGTGGATACTGTACCGACGGAAGACACAGTTTGAGATGTGGTGACGACTGAAAAAGTGATAAGTGTTAAAGCTATTGCCATTATGGCTAATGCTACCGTAATTTCTACGCATAAAAATCCAGTCTTCCATCTAAAATCTTTTTTCAAAAAAATCTTTCACCTTTAACTCTTCTTCTGTTAGTCTTTTCATAACTTGTTGATGCATCAGTCCATTTATCTCAAAAATAGAAGCAAGCACTATCTCTAGAATAAAAAACTAGAATAAAAACACCTAATGAACAAAACTATAGAACAAAGTTAAGAAAGTTATAGAACATCTAATTTTGTTAAGAATTGAATTGGCATAATCCAAATGTAAATGGTGCAGAACGCGGCAAATTCGCTTGAGTTCAGAACTTTTTGTTGTCAGTCAGCCCTTACGAGGTCAAGTTCAGAGCTGGAAGAGTAACATTCGATTTTGTAACGTTTGAAGATTGCCAATAGATCTGCCATGAAACCACAACGGCTACGATAACGAGGATGATAACCGGAATCGCTAACAGCTTCTTGTTGAATTTGCTTTTTGCTCCCGACTCCGCATCCATTCATTTGTTCATCCTTGTTTTTTGTTTTTTGGCCTGTTTACTTTTTCTAAGAATTACTACGGCGGTTGCGGTCGCAAACAAGATCGCGATTACAGTTATAAATATGTAATTTGTCATTGGAGGCGTTTGTTTGTCTGGCTGTGTTGGCGTTGTCAATGCTGATGTGGGGGGAGTTGTTGCGGAAAAGTGAGGCGTTAGAGAAGGTGAAAGCAAAGGAGTGGAAGAAGGCAAATTATCGTACGACGGATTGTACGACGGTGGAGCAGGAGGTCCGCCGATGTAAGGGGAGACTCCGTTGTCGGCGTATCCTAGACTTTCCTCGGTGCCTAAATAGTTGAAGTTTACAAGTTGGATGTTTGTGACTAGGTCTATCCACTTGTATCCCCACTCGCCAGGCACTACCAAGCGCAACACATTAGATAGAGGATTTCCGTTTAATGCGTAGGCTAACACTATGTTGCTTTGCTGTGCTGTTGCAATTGGCAAGTCTGTTGAAAAGCCGTCGCTTGCAAAAAAGGCAACCTTGGTCGCGTTGGGGTAAACTCCTGCTGTGTCCAGTAACGTCCAAAGTTGGACTCCGGTCCAGTTACCTTCTGCGACCGCAACACTAGGGTCATCCACACAATACAATGCGGCATATTCAGTGGTTTGGGGCATAGCCTCCAGTTCTGCCACTGTAAGATTCAAAGGGTTCTCAACAAGTCCAATCACGCTTAGCTGCCAGTCGACATTGTTGGTCTCTGCATGAGCGGTAGCTTTTAAACTCCAGCTAAAGGAGGCGACAAGCAACAGTCCGATTATTGTTGCAGTTACTAATAGAAAAGCGGATTGCTTCATTATGCTACCAACTTATTGGTTGATCAAAATATGACATGTGTCATATTTAAGGGTATTCCGCCAAAGAAGCTACGTTAAAAACCAATTTGGCCTTCAACTGTTTGTAAACATCTTTAGCGCCAAGTTAGCGTGTAAACATGATTTATCAGCATATCACCAGCAATAACCTCTTAACCTTGGCTGGTCACCTCCAATCAGAGCCAAGTAACTTACTGGTTTAGCGTCTGCAAAACTTTAAGTAATAGCCTAACTCCGTAAGGCATCAACCCCTAACACGCTATTGCTAATAAACAAGAATTTTCGCTTATCCTCAATTGAATAAAAAAAAATTGCTTTAACAAACGTAATAAAGTTTAAAAGAGCCTTTTCCATCTCTACTCGGCTTTATCAGAGGCAAGAGACGCACATGCGAAACCGGTAGAAGCCAGTTCAGAAGATATGCGCTCAACTTGCCCCTGTAAAAATCACAGTAACAAAAGGAGGAAAAGAAATGTTATCAAGAGATTGTGACGGATGCTCCCAAATGAAAGCGTGTAGCAGACGTTATTTCATCGTGGAAAAAGGCAATTGCGTCTTCTGTCCAGACGGAACAGCCCATCTAGTAGATGGACTATAAAATCAAGCAATAAATCATCTTAAAATTTTTTAATCGCTCCATTTTTTTATTTTTCTTACTGATTTTCACGTGAAGTTTCATAAAATTTTAATTACAATAATATGATTTTTTTGTTTGAGAAAGTGCGTTAATTCTGTTCTTGAGAGACACGTATATTATCGATGAAAGAATCAGGTAGCTCAGTTGTTTATTTGACGCGCAGGAGATTAACGGCGGGTGCAAATCATCAAATAATCTTTGCCGTGATCTACTCTTAATTTATGGCTCTTAACGTAATCTTCCAATTGATTGCGCAATGATTCATCAGCTAAAGTTGCATCCGTTAGAACCACATAACCTTCATTTTCAATATCATAAATCCTCCACTCAGTAAACCCTTTGAATACTTTAGGGTGACAGGCGGGAAACTTCTTTGAAAACTCTATTGCTTCAGCAAAATCCATGCAAACAAACCCGATTTACATACCGATTTTGCTACATGAAATTATTAAAAACTTGTGCGTAAAACAGGCTACAACTCGGTTTAAAATTTTCAGATCAAACTGTTGCAAACGGCAAAACTTCAGATCAGGGCGTCGCTTCAAATATCATGCCATGCATAAACACCGTATTAGCTGCTTTTGCGTCTTCTATCAATCAAACGGAAGGCTCCGTTAGCGCCGACAAAAATTACCAATAAAACCAAGAGAAATCCCAGAAAACTAAAGATCCTAAGTTCCAAGAGAATCAAGCTTAACAATAGAACCACAGTGGAAATGATGAAGATTGCAACCTTTGCTTTAACGATAACCCTTGGAGACATAGATTTGTTGGTCACGATTAAACGCACCACTTGCTCTTACTAATCTCTTTCCCATTCACTGCATAATAAAAACGGGAACTGCAAGATGAAGCTAAATTTGTTAGAGCGTATTATGATATTAATGGCGGGCCCGGTGGGATTTGAACCCACGATCTCCGGCTTTCTTCCGCTTTCAGAAGCGTCCGAAGGCCGACACCTTAATCCGTGCTAGGCTACGAGCCCACCTTTGACAACACAAATAATGTATTGGCATTAAAGATTTACGACAATTCTTATAAACCAACATAATATTAAACTTGTGTCACCCTAAGCGCGGGCCGGTAGCTCAGCACGGCTGGAGCGTTCGACTGATAATCGAAAGGTCGCCGGTTCAAATCCGGCTCGGCCCACCAGCTTAATTATCGCTCTTTTCGTTCTTGTAGATCTATTGATTTTAACGTTGACATCAAGACGCCTTCATCTTGGTTTTCTGTTTTCGCTGATTTAGCGGTTCATGATTCTACTCGATGGTTCCTTTGGGGTAGAAAAATTATTTTGCGCTATACTATTAAGCAACGCAAAGACTTCTTAGCCTGAAAAATATGACCCAGCTGTCTCCCGAAGCAATTTGGAACTTAAACGAAAAAGAACTCTTAAGCTTGCTGGAATCAGGTTTGTTTACATCCAAGCCCAAAGAAATCCGTTTTTACGCTCCAAGCTTCACCTACTATAAAACAAAATATTACTGCTCATCCCCGAATAGTTTCCCAACTATTTCAATTACTGGCACATCTTGCGCGTTGAACTGCAAACATTGCGGGGGCAAAGTGCTTGAAACCATGCGTCCAGTGCTCTCTCCTAAGGAACTGTTTGAGTTATGCAGCAAGCTGAAACAGGATGGCGCTCAAGGTTGCCTGGTCAGCGGCGGATGTTTGCCTGATGGCTCTGTGCCTCTTAACCAGTTCATGCCTGCGCTTAGGAGAATTAAGCGGGATCTCGGCTTAACAGTTTTTGTTCATACAGGCATAATAAATCTTGAAACTGCCGTTTCGCTCATGGACGCTGAAGTTGATGCAGCATTAATCGATGTTATTGGTTCAAAAGAAACTATAAAGAAAATCTATAACCTGAACGTAACCCTAGATGATTATGCGGATTCATTGAAGGCTTTGGACAAATCAGGATTAAATTTTGTGCCTCACGTTATCGTCGGGTTAAATGAGGGCAAATTAGACGGCGAGCTAGAGGCGCTCCAAATGGTAAGCAGAGTTAAGCCTTCCGCCTTAGTGATAATAGCGTTCATGCCTATTCATGGAACAGCCATGGCAAAAGCGCCGCCGCCCAACCCAGTCGACATAGCCAAAGTCGCATTGGTGGCACGGTTGATGTTTCCACAAACTCCGTTGATTCTGGGTTGCATGAGACCTAAAGGTGCAATGCGCAGTGAAACAGATGTTTTAGCGTTGAAGGCTGGGGTGGATTCAGTTGCCTTTCCCAGTGAAGAAGCCGTAAAATACGCAGAAAGCAAAGGATGCCCGGTTTCTTTTTCTTCTTATTGTTGCGCTCAAATGTATATGGATGCCACTGGAAAAATTGAAAAATAATTGACTTTTGCCTGATTTTAACATTTAACCCCAAACTCGAATCCAAAATAAAAAAGTGGTTTTTTTGGGCTATTCGATTGAGCAAGTTTCAAGTGGGTTGGAGTTATATTTGTTTGAGATAGAGTGATTCTTCGTTTTCTCATATAAAGTAGTAGAAAAATGATGATAGCTAACAAGAATGCGATTACTACAAGAGCTATGGTGGTTATTAGTAAGAGAGATGAGTTAAACTCGCTACTAACAGAAGTTAAAGTTGACTTTGGAGTTGCAGTTGGAGTTGCAGTTGGAGTTGCAGTTGGAGTTGCAGTTGGAGTCGGAGTTAACGTTGAAGGTGACGGGGTAGGGCTTAAAGGAACATTCGCAGGTATTGTTACTGTTTGTGTTGGGCTCCAAGCGCTTGTTTCGCCAGAAAAAGTATAGTTACCATATAATGAATATGGGTCTGCGTTGTATACGTATCCATCCATTGCTTGTACTTGGATATCGATTTGCATACCTGCAAGACCCACTTCTTCTATAGAGATGGATATGCTAGTATAATTTGAATCTGGAGACTGCATTGGGTAAGTGCCACCCCCTTCGGTAGTGTAAAGGTCTCCCCAATTTATGTTAGCGTTGTGGTCTTTTATTTGAATATTATAATTAGATGTATTGGCTTGGTTCTTAATTGTAACTACTATATTGCTGTATTCGTTAGTGTAGCCAATTTGAGCCACAATCTGTCCTGAACTTTGGTTTAATGAATAAGTTGTAGGCACGGTGTAAGGAGGACCAACAAGCTGTACAGTGAATTCTGGAACAGGGGGTGTAGGTGTGGGTGTAGGTGTTTGAGCAAATGCTGGTTTAGCCATTATTAGACTTGACATGGCTAAGATAAGAACAATAAGAAGCAATGAGAAACTCTTGCTGATACTACCCATGCTTGATTCTTAGAGATGGTTGACGATAAAAGGGTTCTTGTAAAGATTTCTTGACACAAAAAGCATGCACTGCTGTTACCGAGTACATTGTAAGGTTTATGCTCTCTTCTCTTCTAGCCGAGGAAGGAAAGAAGAATTATAGCATTTTATAAGCCATTATGATGGTCCATGCTGAAACAACGAGTCCTGACGCGAATTCTGGGATAGCCACATTTGGAACATACTTGAAAGCAAACAATAGTATCCAAGGCAGCGCCGCGGCAATACCAGTTGAAACCGTGAAAAGAGCCATTCGTCCCTGATGACCAAGCAGAAAAGCGCAGGTTATGATGAACATTGCTATGGGCATTAGCGTGAAGAACGCCACTGAAACTGCATAGTGCGTCACACCATAGCTCTCGTTAAAAACGCCGATAGCGATAAGCGCTACCGTTGCTGCTGCAAAGGCTGCGGCTCCAATTTTGCCAACCCAATTTTTTCCAATGTAGGAAAACAAGCCGAATAACGCAAAGTTTAAGGCTAAAAGCCCGGTTGCGCATAGCCCGAAGTTGAAGAGTAATCCAGTTATGCCTGCTATTACGCCTAAATCGCTTAAGGCATTGCTTGTCCAGCTGAAGGAGGGATAGGATGCGATGGCTATCAGAATGCAGGTAAACGCAAGTATGGGTGCAAATATCCCCGTGGCGGCTCCAAATCTTTGTTTTCCAGTGTTTCTATATTCAGGCAAACCCTTGATTCCTCAATAACCCTGATGGGTGTAGCTTGCTTTAAGAATTTGCGTCCTAAGAAACAAGCCACCTTAACGTCTGCGAAAAACGAGGGAATTAATTAAAGGACATGTCAAGCAGACCCTGCTGTAAATCAAGAATTCTTGGTTTGTTCAATAATCCTTCTGTGAAAAGCGAAAGGTTAATGAAGGAAAGCTGAGGTGTATTGCTGGGTTTGCCGGTCAAAGGGCACGGGTTCCACCTGATCCCATTCCGAACTCAGAAGTTAAACCGTGTTCCGTTTCCAGCTGTAGTGTGGTCTTAGGCCCCGCGAACCTGGGAAAGCTGGTAGCCCACTTTTACCTAAAAAAATTTAGGTAGATTTGGCATAGCTTTATAACTAACCGTTAATAGTTTTTGGGAAGTGGTGTAAACATTGAGTCTTCTTTCAGGCAACGACACGCTCCTTCAGGTACTGAGCCTGCTTTCATACGGGTTCTTTATAGTGTTAATTTTCTATGGTCAAAGAATCCAAATGTACGTTATGATCCGGGAGGTAGAAAACTCTCTTCGTAAATTAAAGGTCATAAAAGAGGAAGGGCGAAAAAACGCCATAGATGCCATAAAAGAAATTGGCAAACCACCAGTTGACCCTACGGCTCGTGTTGACCGCTATTTAGAGTATTTCACTATCGGTCCACAGAGCATGGATCCAGCGGGTGTCGTTTACAAGCTTGATCATATTCTTGATGTTAGGGATACACGGTTGAAAGATGAAGTTAAACTGATGGCGCCATCAAGCGATGAAGTCCAAGTGAACAATTTAGAAAATACTTTGGAAGCCGCGATGGCGTTGAACTTTATCTACAAAGTGGTAAGACACTATTACATTCAAGGTAAAAAGACTCTAAGTCTCTACGTAATAATGCAGATTCAAATGATATTGCCCATGGTTATGAAAGAAGCCGAAGCATACTCCAGCGCTTTGAAAGCGTTCGCTTATGGACAACCAATCGGCGATGGCGCAGGACCATTAGTCGCTGCAAAACTAATGCACGGCTACGAAATCCGCAAATTGCAAAAAGACTGTGTCATGGCTACAGTCCCAATTGAAGGACGCACTGGTTTAGTCATAAAGGCTGAGGGTCCAGGCGGAAACGTCGGCAAACCAGGTGACGCTGTCGAAGCAGTCATTGAAGAAAATGAAGGTAAAATTGCTAACGTAATAATGATTGATGCGGGGTTAAAGCTTGAAGGCGAAACACTAGGCGAAGTCGCAGATGGAATCGGCGCGGCAATCGGCGGACCAGGAGTAGACCAGTACAAGATTGAGGAAAAACTCACAAAATACCATATCCCGATAAACGCTATAATAATCAAAGAGGACATCGGCGATGCAGTATCACCACTCCGCAAAGAGATCAACGATGCCGTTGACAAAGTCATTGAACGAGTCAAAGCCATCATCTCGGAGCAAACCAAAGAAGGCGACAAAGTTATAATCGTAGGCGTCGGCAACTCCATCGGAGTCGGACAATAGGGGGATAAAAAAAAATGGCTCAAAATCAACCGGCAGGAAACCAAAAAATTTCAAATTACATCCTGATGATAGTCTTAATTGTTCTAGCGCTTTCAGTAGTCTCTATAATATTAGCGGTCAGTGTCTACTTAAGCGGTGTTTCCACAGCAAGCCACGTCGTATCATCAAGCCAAACTGGACAAGACGATTTAACAGCGGCTTTCCTAGCGATCATTGGTTTAGTTGCTATGACCATGTCAATGTTCACACTATCTCAATCAAGGAGGCAAGCAGCAGAAATGAAAATTGAAGTACCCAAAGTAATGACAACCATCGAATGTAAGAAATGTGGAACCAAAACCGTGCGTGAATTCCAACGCGGCGATTACGTCTATAAGGACCTTGACCCATGCCCCAAATGCCCCGACACAAAACAGGTGATTACTGCCGTTTACAAGGATGTCAAAGAGAAAGAAAAAACATACAATGTCTAAGTTAAAACTTCGCAGCCATCATCTTTTAAAAGCACCGTGTGCTCGGCTTGAGCAACGGGTTTTTTGCTCGCTTCAACGAATACTGGATAACTCATAATTGCTTTTGACGCAAGCAACTCCTTGAATGCAGTCCTGTGCTGTTCCTTGGGAACCACGCCCGTTAGCCATCGTTCAGCAAAAGGCAAAGTTCTAAAATTAGATTCAATGTACTTTAATAGATTTTTGGCAGATTCGTTTTTTACTGATTTTGCTTTAAGTAAGCGGTAAATGGTTGTTTGGGGGCTATCATCGACGCGGCCAACTGCTTCCGGCAATGTAACGAATGGTTCAATGGCGTAAACTTCTCCAGTTTTCACTTTTGTAAGTGACACTTGAGCCACATTAGGTATAGATGTTCCCGCATGAATCAGGTATCTCCCAACCGAGTGACCCGTCAGGTTTGAAATGGGTTTAAAACCGCGGTTTTTTATCGTGGTCTCTACTAAGCTGCCGATTTTGCCCAGCGCCATGTCGCCATGAATGTTTTCTATCACAGTTTTCAAAGCTTGTTCAGCGGTGTTTGCCATGCTTCTGCCTTCCGGATTGAAAGAAGCCGTGAATGCAGTGTCGGTGACGTAGCCGTCCACATGGGCACCTAGGTCTACTTTAACCGTGGACCCTTCAGGTATCCTCAGCGTATCGTTGGGGGGTGAAGTGTAATGTGCAGCTACTTCGTTGATGCTGACGTTGCAGGGAAAAGCTGGTTTACCACCTTTAGCTCGGATTAATCCTTCGGTTTTTTCACATACATCGATAACCAGCATGTTTTCTTTGACGTATGTTTTCATTTCTTCTCTTGTCTCACGCAGGATCCGTCCCGACAAGCGGAATTTTTCAAGTTCTTCTTTATCGTATGCCATCTTGATTCACTCTGCTGTGTTAAATTGGATTATTGTGTTGATGCTTAAATGCGTAACTTACTCTGCTAAGGCGGCTATGGAACTTGACTTTATCTCGTTTGGTTTTTAGGGCTTGTAGATTTTGGGGTCAAGGATTGCAAAGTTGTTGCCGCCCACGTGAAAGAGCATCCTTGCCTTTTTCAGGTCATAGCTTTCTTTGAAGACGCCCATGTCTGCGTAGGCTTCAAGTATTTTGCCCACAAAAACCGTGTGGTCACCCGTTGTAAATTTACTGTCAACACTGCATTCTAAATGGGCTATGCACTCGCGTATTGCTGGCGCTTTGACTTTTTTAGCAGGCATCGGTGTCAAATTTGTTTTCTTGAATTTGTCATAGCTTCTGCCCGTTAAGGAGCCGCAGGCGTAGACAGCTTGCAGTATCTCCAGTGTTGGAATATTCACAATGAACTCCCCTGACTCCTCAATTAATGTATGTGAGTGACGTGTTGGCGCGAGGCTGATGGCTAAAAGCGGCGGGTTAATGGAGGTTGGCATCGCCCACGCGAGGGTTGTTATGTTGGGTTTGCCTGCCTTTCCAACGCATGAAACCAATACGGTGTGCATTGGGTGAAGAAGCCTATAAGCCGAGGCTATGTTTACTTGAGTTTTTGCGGACATATAAATCACCTTTGTAGAGTAAATCTAGTGTTGGTGCGTTCGCTTATTTCTCTTTTTCTTTAATTCTAACAGTCAAAGGCTTTTCGTGTGCTTTGTTTGATTCTCTTCTCATGACACTTTTGGCTTTGGCTTGAATCTCTTCTAAAACTTCTTCCTCAGCCAGCTTCTTTTTTTCTTTGTTCTGTTCGTCGATTTCTCTGAAAAGTTCTTTTAGGTCCACTAAGGGGGAACAGTGAGTTTTGCTACCACAATTTTGTCGTCCTTTCGGTACAAGCGAAGTTTAGTGTTTGGTGTTATCGCTAATTCTTTTCTAAGTCGTTGTGGGATAACTATCTGACCTCTGCTTCCCACAGTCGCAATTTCAAATTCTTCTACCATTTTTAATCAACTACTGATTAATTATTTGAGGTTACTGAGTATAACTTTCAGAATGCTAATAAATAAGTTTTCTTTGTTTTTCCCTTCGCACTTCATTTTTGTTTATTGAAAATTTAACCGTTTTATATGTTGTTGACTTAGGATGTACGTGGTAATCTCAGGGACCAAGGGGACGAGGAGGTACACTATTGATATGAAAACTACGTCAAAAGTGCGGGTATCTATCCGCATAAGCAAGGTCAAGCATATTCTGAGTGTTGATACTGAGCGGATAAGGCGGAAGCTTATCACTTTCACTTAACCCTCCACTGCTCCCATTGGTCGTTTGTCCAGCTGTCTTTTAAGAACAATGAACCATATGGACGACGTGCTCAGGGGATTGCATATGAAAGCGAAACCTACACTATTAGCCACAGAGAATGATCTCTCAGTGGATTTAACGTTGCATGATGTTCCAGCTTCGCTCATTAGCGAGTTTGTGGAAAAAATCGTTAGACCCTACTACAACGGCAACCTAAACGTCGCCATCCAAGACCTAATCAAAAAAGCCATAGTGGAACAAGACTTCATCCTATCCCACATAACGCACGTTCGAAATTCTGTGGAGCCTTAACAAAGGATAGTTAAGACTGTTCCTTCATACCGCATGGCTCTGAAAATGATGCCCAAAAACTATTCAGGAAGAGAAAATGAAATGATGGCGAAACACATGTTCTAATGATTCTTTACCGTTTTATGTGGTATTGGTCGATTACGTCTTTGGCTTTTTCTCTGCGTTCCCTGTGTTGTTCTAGGAATTTGTTGAGTTTGTCCGCTATGTCTTTTTTGCATTCGCCGCATAGTATTTCGCCTGTGCGGCATCGGCGTTCTCTTTCGGCAAGTTTCGAAGAGTCTTCCTCGAAAAGATAGAAGTAGTATTGGAATATGCTGCAGACTGCTGGATCCCCCCCTGTTTTTCGCTGCTCAGCCGCTGTGCCTTTGCCCCCTGTGAAAGCGTTCCAAATCTTCTTCTTCACCACATCGGGCGGGTCAATGGTGAATACACTGGTTTCTGGCATGCTAGCGCTCATTTTTCCGCCTGCGCCGAGCCCGGGTAGGAAGCGGCAGTGGATTTGAGCAGGTTTATAGTAGCCGAGTTTTGGGGCTATATCGCGTGTTACCCGCCAGTACGGGTCTTGGTCGATGGCTGCTGGGATAAGCGCTGGCACGTTCTCGCCTGTGAGTTTTTTATGGATGAAGCATGGTGCGGCTTGGATGGCTGGCCAGAATATCCAGCCTATGTTGGTGCTGTCTTGGAAGCCGAAGCTGCTGCGAGCGGTGCTGTAAGTGATACGTTTGGCTACTTCCAATGTAATGTCATACAGCACATCGATATCTTCGGTGTCATAGATGATGAAGGTGTTCTCTGGTTTGAATCCCAAGGCGATGAGATCCAGGGCGTTTTCGTAGGCGTATTTTCGTGTTTCTTTCAGGGTGGCATCGTCGTCGACTAGGAATTTTTCATCATCTGTGAGCTGAAAGTAGAGTCTAGTGTTGAATTTTTGTTGAATATGCAAGGTGAAAATCCATGGAACGAGGTGCCCGATATGCACTGGTCCTGACGGTCCTCTTCCCGTGTAGAGTACAAATTTTATGCCTTTATCGTAGAGGTCAAGGACGGTATCTAGGTCTCGTTGGCTGAAGAATATTTTTCTTTCAAGTTGAAGGTGCAGTTTACCAGTTTGTTTTTCTATTCTTTCAAGTTGTTGAGTTGTTATTGGTTGGGTGCCGAATTCGCGTATTAGGCGTTCGTAATCTACTTTGCCTTTTACTTCCCAAGGTGTAACTACCATTTCGTTATTGTTTTCTTCAGAGTTGGATGAAGCCATCTTGTATCACCAGTTGCCTTTTAACAAGAGAAACAGTGCTTTGTCATATATTCTTTTTCCGCAAGGCAATGTGTGGGAAGAAGGCATAGGCAAAAGTCCATAATAGAACTCGGTAGAAGTACAATAGCTTTTTTAGTCTTCATTTTCAACTTTATTCGCGGTGCATAAGTATGGCTGAAGATATTTGGGTTCCGATGGATGGAGACACCTTTGTAACTAAAGACGGCTTCATACTCAACACCTTCGGATACGAGCATCCGGACGACCGCGTTTTTGCATTTCTCAAATACATCCCAGCGAAATTCAAAGAACTCTTTAACGTTGAAATGCTGGAGAGAACCTGGAAATTCGGCGACAACCAGCTATTCAGAGCAGAAAAGTTGTACACGGCGAAAAATTATCAGACTTTCATTGAAGCCTTCCGCAAAAACTTCCCAGATTACCTGTACTACTGCCCCTTCCGCAACAAGGAACTAATCACTGCACCGTTCGAATTAATCCAGCAGGTTTTTGTTCCTAAAGACCGTTTGGTCTGGTTGAAAAAACTTCCGAAACGTGATAAGCTGCAACAAATGGCTTTAGACCTCATCCATTTAATATCCAAAGAATCAAACGTGCCCTTAAGCGACTTTGGCGTGCATGGCTCCATCGCTTTGAACATGCATGCGCCCGAGTCAGACATTGACTTTGTCATTTACGGCACAGAAAACTTCCGTCTAGTAGAAGAAGCCATAGCAAGACTTGTCAACACTGCAAAACTAAGCTACATTATTGGCAACCGCTTGGAAGCCGCAAGAAAATTCCAAGGAAAATACCAAGGCAAAATATTCATGTACAATGCAACGCACAAGCCAAAAGAAGTCAAAGCGAAATATGGAGCATATCGCTATATGCCGCTTGACCCAGTACGCTTCCAATGTACAGTTTGCGATGACACTGAAACCATGTATCGCCCAGCCGTCTACAAAATATCAGGCTACAAACCCATAGACGACCAATCAGAACTTGACTTGGACAAAATCCCTATCCAAGTTGTCTCAAACATCGGCTGCTACAGAAACATCGCCCGCTGCGGCAGCGACATCAAAGTCGCAGGAAAACTGGAAAGAGTCGAATCAACCAGTTCAAGCGAAGTCTTCTATCAAGTGGTGGTTGGAACAGCAACCTCAGAGGAAGAATACATTTGGCCAACCAGTTAAAGCTGCGCGACCGAGACGCCATAGAGACAAGTGAAGGCTTAATCTTCCGCGTCTTCGGCTACTCCCACCCGTCAGGCGCCTACATCTGCGATGCGGAATATGCATCAGCAAACATTTTCACGTCAACCGACCCGCGGGCGCCAAGAACAGGCAAAAACAAGCTTTACCACAAATTCTACAATGACGAAGGCATGAAGCTGGTGGCTAAGCGGTATCCTCAGTACTTGGTTTTCCACGAAATGCTTGGGGTAAAACTCGTCGGCGTAAAAGAAGCAGCTATTATGGAGGCAAGAAAACCTGAGGAGCGACTGCAGGCTTTGCTTGAGGCTGGGTCAACGGATGAGTTGCTGGGTGCAATGGAACGTGTACTTAACATAACAGTTGAAAATTCGGGCTTAAATGCGGGAGATTTTGGAGTGTTCGGTTCGATGCTTCATGGTTTCCATCATCCGAAGTTTTCAGATATAGACCTGATAGTTTACGGCAAAAAAGAAAACTCCAAGATGAGAAAAACGCTTGAAGCATTATACAGCGATGAGAGTTCAGGGTTGCATAACGAGTTTGAGTCAGACCAGGCCATGGCAGGCAAGGATTGGCGGTTCAAAAATTTCGCCGTTGAAGACTTCGTTTGGCATCAGCGAAGAAAACAAATCTACGGTTTATACGACGATAAAGCCAGTGGAAGAACCATAAAAGCCGAGTTTGAACCTGTAAAGGCTTGGAACGAAATCAAATCAGAATATGATCCCCAAACAAGAATCCAGCAAAAAGGCTGGGTTAAACTCAAAGCACGCATCACAGCGGATGACGAAGCCCCCTTCATTCCATCAATCTACGGCATTGAGCCATTGGAAGTGTTAAGCGGTAGACCAGAAGCGCTTGAGGCTAAGAGGGTTTTCTCTTTCATGGAAGAGTTCCGTCAGCAAGCGCAAAAGGGCGAAGTGGTAATTGTTGAGGGCAGCCTCGAAGAAGTAGTGTCGCCAAAAGAGAGTTTCCGTCAGGTTACTTTGACTTATTGCCCACGCTATTACGAGCAAACCTTGAAAGTGCTGCATTAAACATGTGACAGAACCATGTAATCCGACGGTTTATTACCAAGAATCAAACGGTAATATTCGCCACCGCTTTTCCTGTTGGTTACCAATTCAACTTTTCCTTGAGCCTCAACCGCTTCACCGTTCTCTGCTTGTTCACAAAACCTGCCGCGGAAAGAAACAATCTCCTGTATTGGCTGCAACTTGGGGCCTTCAACAACTCGGACATTTTCAAGCTCGTATATGCAAGGCGTGAAAAGCGAGTCTGTGCTGTCGGCTATTTTGGCTGTTATTTTCGCGTAGCCACTGTTTTTGAAGCACACGTCTCCATAATGCTCGTTTACTTCGCTCCAATCCTTCACAAAACGGATGAAATAGTCAGTTCTCATGAACTTGCCCTGAAACGCCTTACGGCTTTCGACCAGTACGAAGTCTTCGAAGCTCATCTGGGTGTCTTTCGAACGGAAATCGAACAGCTCCTGCAGCTCCGCTCGTGTATAAGGCTTGAACCCAGAATCCTTGTCTTTGAGCAGGTTCTGCAGGGCGGCGTAGGCTTTTCTGCAATTCTCCACCCCGTAAACCAGCGGGTCTATGTCTGATTTTTCAGTTGTTAATTCAGCCATTATCGACCCGGAAATGCCGATGCTGCTCCAGGGAATCTTCGCTTCTTTTTTTAAGGTTTCAGCCAACTGCAAAGCCTTGCTCTCTAATACGGTAAGGTCCTTGGATGTACGTAGTGCCCAAAGTTTTTCTTCAGGCTTATAATGCTCAGCTATGTCTGTGATTGGAACTTCACACATTGTTTCCCCAAAAACAGGGTCAAAAACTATCAAATCGGGATGATTTTCTTGCAGATACTTAAACCTGTCACCAAGGCTGTACACTTTGCCGTAAGTGGCGTCTTTGCCATGCCTAGTGCCCTGCGACGTGGGGATGAATCGGGGAAACGCAACAATTTTGTCTGCTGGGTGAGTTAAGCCTTTGACGTCAAAAACCACTTTGCTCTTAGTTTTAATTAAGTCGCCTTCACGAGCCTTCATCAAATTCATCATCTCTTAACGTAAGATCATTTCAAATGTTTGTATTTTTTATAAACTTTAATAACCTTTTTTGCGCATTTAAGGTCGATGCATCAATGAGCAATCAAGAAAAAGCACAGCACATTTCCAAATGCTTAGAGTTGGCGATACTGCTTGAAGTGAGCGCAGAAAAACCGGGCAACGTCAACTTAACATCGAGCTTTGAAGGAACAATATGCCAGCATTTCTTGGCTTCAGCTGTTGCTGCAGGACCAACTTTCCAGAAAGCTGCTAACCGTGGGGCTTCAGTGGCAGAAAACAAGCTTGGCATAAGCGAGGTTGGCTTGGGACGACTAATAAAGACCTGCACCGCTGATGTTAATGCTTGGCAAAGGGGCGGAAACACGATTCTCGGCACTGTAATGCTGTTTATGCCTGTCGCTGTTGCCGCGGGCATGACCCCAACCAACAAAAATTACGCCTTTGATTTTTCCGTTTTGCGCAAAAACATTGACTTAGCAGTTAAATCAACCACCGCATTGGACTCAGTACACCTCTATGAAGCAATAGACATTGCCAACCCAAGCGGTCTCAATGACGCGCCAGACCTTGACGTCACCGACTCACGTTCAAAGGAGCGCTTAATAAAAGAGAACGTTACTTTGTTTGAGGTTTTCAAAATCGCCTCAGCATATGACGACATCTGCGCAGAATGGGTAAACAACTACCCAGTAACCTTCGATTTAGCCTACCCTTACTTGATGGAGCAGCTAAAAAGTAAACCTTTGAGCACAGCAGTCGTTCACACGTTCCTAAAAATCCTCTCAGAGCGCCACGACACTTTTATAGCAAGAAAAGTAGGGAAAGAAAAAGCACAAGAAGTCTCCGCAGATGCCAAAACTGTGTTGGAACTCGGCGGGTTAGAAACTGAGAAAGGCCAAAAAAGCCTCAAAGAATTTGATTTTAAACTGCGACTATCCCAAAACAAATGCAATCCAGGAACCACCGCGGATTTAACAGCCGCTGCCTTGGCACTTTGCACTCTAAGTGGATACAGACCATAAAGTTAGCTTTAGTTTTCCGCAAGCTTCTTTTTAGAAAGGCTTTTTAAAACATGCCTGTTAGTTTAAAGCTATGTATTTGCAAGTCTTCAAAAACATGCTTAGGAGCAGGAGGTTTTGGGTTTGGGGAATCTGCGGTGCAGTTATCTATGCTGTTCCCGCTGCGATTCGGATCGCTACTGGCAGTGTTATTTTGCCTGTGTTGAGTTTAGTTTCGACTCCGTGGATTGGCATGTATGTTCCTGCGAACCTGGTTGAGAAGATTCTGGTTAATGCCTTTTTCCCAGGCGGCGCAGGTGCTGTTGCTGGTGAAATCTTTTTTTCAAATGCCAAATCTAAAATCCTTGCGGGACGAGAAAAGTATGTTGCGCGACTCTATGGCGCTTTGTTGGCTACGGCTGCTTGGTCGCTGATTCAGCTTTCGGGTGGCATTCTACACATTGCTGGTTCATGGGGCGGCAACCTTTTCGAGTACCCATCAGTTTTTCCACTTAATTTCCTATTGGCTTCGCTTTCAATTTTTACCCCCACTGTCCTTGGCTTTTTTAAAAAACAAATTAGCAGGCCTTATCACGGGTTAAACCTTGGAAGGTAACGTTAAGTTAATAGTAAACTGTGGTAACTTTAAGTGTTAACCAAATGGCTTGGAGAATAGCCCAAAGACTTCTCGATAACCCCGAATTTTACGGCGTGAATGTTTCAAAATCAACCGCGGGAGCCATCATTGTTGATGCAGGCGTAAATGCTCCAGGCGGCTTTCAAGCGGGCAAAAAACTAACCGAACTATGCATGGGCGGTGCTGGGAAAGCCAAGTTAGGCTTCAAAACCTACGATGACTTAAATTTTCCCTCAATAACCATCAGCACCGACCACCCCGCGATTGCAGCTTTGGGTTCGCAGTTTGCTGGCTGGCGCATTGGTGCTTAGGGGGTCACAGGATCCTGATACGTTCTGAAATGTTGATTTTGTCTAAGGCGGCTTTATGATTATAAGTGTGGGAAAACAAATAGTGTTGGGGGAACAGTTTGCAGTTTCAACGGGTTGCTATTTATCTTCCACTTTTAGGATTGATTGTTTTGGTTCTTGTTCTTTACTCGCCTGAGATTTTTGCTAGGAATGTTCCTGTTTTGTCAACAATGGGTTTTACAGATAAGATCACGGTGCTTCTCACGTTCGCGCTTGCTTCCTTCGCCGCAGTTGAAGGTTATTCAACATTCCTACGCACTTCTCTGGAAACCAAATGGCATAAAATCGAAGATGCTAGAAACGAACTGGAAAAAGCTTATGGTCCATTGTACACGTTACTAAACAAAATCACTTCCTCAAGCGATGAAAAGAAAGGTTTTTGGCTGGAATTTGACGAGAGAAAAAAGCTTGATGAGATAATGGCAACGTACCCTTTTATGTTTCCATCTCAAATCAACGATTTGTGGCAGCAAAAAATCCGCAAACTCGGGACTCTGCTTGGAAATTCTGATGTCAAGTCTGTGCATGAAATAAATCTGGATGTGTATGTGGAACTTAGAAATTTGATCAACGCGGAGTATGCTCGCAAAGTCAACGAATATCATGAGCTGTTGAAGCATTAAGAAATCTGTTTTGCTCTGCACTTTAGAAGTCTCTTAGGAACGTCTTTAAACATGCTGCCTTCCAATTGCATCTGCGTAATCAATGTAGTTTCCGAGGACTGAGAAGGGAAATACTTATTTCTGCTAGCGGATTTATTTTGCCATTCCAGTCATCGAGGAGGATAATAAGTGTCGCAGTCGAAGATCAGTTTGAACAAGTCGGCTTTGAATTTAGTTAATAAGCTCTGCGGCGAAGCCGACAAGTATGCGATTACGATTGAAAAATCGGAAAGTGGAGCGACTTTAATTGATGCAGGTATCAACGCGGAAGGCGGCTTTCTAACTGGTGAATTAGTCACTGAGATATGTTTGGCTGGTTACGGAAAAGCTTCTATTTTGCCCATTCAATATGGCGATGTTATTTTGCCTTCAGTCTTTGTGATTACGGATCATCCTGCGCTGTCAACTCTGGCGTCTCAGTTTGCAGGTTGGCAAGTGAAGGGTGAAGATTTTTCTGCTATTGCTTCCGGTCCCGCTCGGGCTTTGGCTCTTAAACCAAAGGATCTTTATGAGAAACTTCAGTACCAAGATGAATCCGACACGGCTGTCCTTGTTCTAGAAACTGAAAAGAAGCCCCCAGAACCTGTGATTCAGCTAATTGCTGACAAATGCAAAGTCTCGTCCCAAAACCTGTTTTTAGTAATGTTTTCTACTACGAGTTTGGTTGGAGCAACGCAGGTTTCTGGAAGGATTGTGGAAACGGGATTACACAAGCTTGACAGGTTAGGACTCGACCCGATGATTGTGAAGCATGCTTGGGGTTACGCCCCGATTGTTCCCCTCCATCCGAACGCCGACGAAGCCATGGGAAGAACAAACGATGCAATTCTCTACGCAGGAGTAACAAACTACACTTTGAGCTTTGAAGACGAAGTTACGCTCGAAAACATAGTGAAGCAGGCCCCGTCTTCATCATCTAAGATGCTTCAGGAAGCCCAAAGGCTTGCTCAGAAAAATCCTCGTTTTCTAGACATCTACAAGGAGGCTGGCTTCGACTTCTACAAGATTGACACAAACATCTTCGCCCCAGCAGTTGTCTCCATAAACAATACAAAAACAGGCAAGACTTTCCGTGCAGGCAGCCTAGACGTTGACGTGATGAAGGGATCGTTGGGACTTTAACCAAAGTTGAAAGAGCACAAAAGTCTGGAGCGCGCCCGCCTGCCATAGAAGATGAAAGTATCGAAAGAATTTTAAGGCGTCAAAACGCAACATAGATTACAGGGGTAATCAGATGATTGTTACAAGTTCCAAGCCATACGGAGTTGTCAGAGGCATGCTGAAGAAATGGAAGAAAGTTGGAATCGTGTCCTGCAATTCCTGCGCAAGGGCTTGCGAAACAGGCGGAAAAGAGAAAATGGAAGAACTCGCCCAGAGACTAAAGCAGGACGGGTTTGACGTGGTAGATATGGAATTGGTTCCGATGGCCTGCAACGTCGATGCAGTGAAGAAACCAGAATATCACGCTGATTACTTGGTAGCTTTGGCATGCGATTCTGGTGTTTGTACTCTTCAATCACTTTTCACTGACAAAATAGTCGTTCCAGCTCTCGAAACGATTGGACTTGGAGCTAGGGATGCGCAAGGCAACATTTTCTTGATGAGGAAATTCTAATAGCCCAAAGCTATCATGCGTTGGCAAACCACGAGTCAAGTTCTACGTTTCCAACTTAGCACAAAGCCGTCTCACCAACATTCTTCACACATGATATCGGGACAAGGCAACGCGCTTATTCGTTCGGTCTTGTAAGGACATTATTTACGCGTGCGTGCCAGTTTGATTGCTACGTTCAATCGCTTCTAAAATCAGCAGCTTCAAATTGTGAGGCTCAATTCTTTTCGTCTCCAAAACTGAGAGACCGAAATTCAACTTGTCTATTTCTTCAAGGTTCTTCTCAACTCCTCCCAGAGTATCAAAAAGCAGGATACCTTTTAGACCACTAAAAAACTGTCTAAAAATGTCCTCATCAATACCTTCTTTCAACGCTTTATTCTTAAGATGCTTGTAAAAATCTATCATCCCAGGGGGTAATAACAGAAGTTTATGAGTAAGGTCAACGTCAAAAAACCTCCCTTTCCCACCAAGTAAGCAGTCAACACAGTTCACCGCGTCTACTTTAGTTACGCCATATTCTTCGGCGAGCTTTTTCATCTCATTATTTGGACCAAGACACAGGTCCCCATAAACCAAAATTACCCTTCTGGAAAAGCAGGAGAGCGTTCGTTTTAGAACTTCTCGAAGATTCTTCTCCAAAAGAGCGTAATCTCCGTGGAAGAACTTGCTTACAAAAACCAAATCAGCATTAAGATCGCCTCTTTTCACGAACTCCTGGATTTCCGCCTTCAAAGCACTGCAAGACACTAAACAAGGCTTTTCCTTTTCATTAACCATTAACAAACATCCCGCTTACCTGCTAAGCGTGCGCGTTCGAACATGGTCTTAACTGTTCTGACAAACGCTCAAGCGCCAATTTTCTCTTGAAATTATCTGCACATCCAGTCGCATGGAACGTGTAGTCGCGATCCTTTATAGTCTCCTTGTGAGGCTCGTATGGGATGACCCCTCCACACCAGGCGCATCTCGAAGTACTATCATCAACCATCGATATTCCTCTTTCAGTAACGTTGAAGACCATCCAGCGGGTCTGATGCTTGACGCCCTTAATTGAGAATATCCTGAACATTCTGGTAATCTCCGAACCTGTGTCGTCCAGTCTCATCTCAAAGATCCCGTTGAACATGGTCCTAACTGTGCTGACAAACATGCTATCGTGGGACGTTGGGATCAAGGTGAAAAAAGCTAGCGCGTTCAGGCTTCTCATCTTGGCTGTGACTAGTTGTAGAAACTTCAGAGTAGTATCTGGATTTGATTGAATCACCAGATCTGTAATTGAATCAAAAACAAACCTCGGCTTCGATACGCCCTGGCAGATCTTCTGACATGTGATCATAACTCCGGTGAGGTCTGCCGGGTTAACCGTTACGAATGGTTCGTCGCCCCTGACGCCTCGAACACGCCAAGAATACGCGTCAACCAGCCTAAGGTCACCTTTCATTCTGTCCTGGTCTTCCGTGAGTTTTTGAATTGATGCTTGGATCTCGCCGCAATCTTCGTCAGTGGACAGGTATATTCCGGTTTCTTGGTTTGACAGCCCTCTGGCTATGAAAGTTTTGCAGAAGGATGTTTTTCCAGCACCTGAGTTACCTATGAGGAGGTATATACCGCGAGGAACCTCTCCATCTATCAAGAGACTTGCACCGGGAAAAACCTCAGTTGAAACCATCTTCACCGCGCACGCCCCTTCTCAAATAACGCGCAATAGTTTCATTAGTGTCTTGTTACTATTATACTTTAATTTAACAGCCGCGCCAGCTTGTTGCAAAATTATGAAAGTTGACATGTTGCTGTTAAAGCTTGTTTGAGCTTAGCGCGTGGGCGGTTTAAATAATTGGTGTAAAATGGTTATAATTCTTATTTTCTGATTTGGAGGCAAATTTGAGGCACACAGTTCTTTTTTGCTTCTTTGCAGTAGGACCCCTTCTCAAACCTGCAAACATATACCTCAGACAGCTGAACTGCAATGTCACGAGCGCGTGCTCACCATTCTCAAAAAATAAGGTTGAGGTTCAGCTTGCCACCTCGTAGACCCAGTCGCAGTCACCGACAGGACCTGGTTTGCGGATTTCTTTTAGGCGGACGTTTTTGATTTTGAGGTTTTCTGTAAGCGCTCCCGCTGGGAACATAGACATGGCGCAAGCGGGCATGATACCGTATCTTTCTTTTACGAGTTTGCCATGGCATATGTAGCAACCACGGTTTTTCACGATGTAATCTTGTCCTTGCTTTTCCACAGTGATGCTTTCTGCAAGCTTTAGGTCGTCGCGGAGATAGTCTGCGATCTGCTTCATCAAGGCATCCAGATTTTCGGCTGGAGGTATGGTTCTACCCCAGTTTTTTCCAAGTGTCATACTGGCTTTCGCGAATACCTTCTGATTCTCTTCACCCAAAGCACCTTGAATTGCACATAACACTTCAAGAACGGGTTTTTGAGGAATCTTTTTCTCTTCAGACATTCTCTTCTCACCCCCACACATTACATTTCGAGGTTAGGAAAAGCCCAATATTAGCGTTAAAGCTAGGTTGTATATAAGATTTAGCAGGTTGAAAAAGTGTCTACCGCAATACGTCCGCGCAATAAAGGGACAAGCCAGCGCGCCATTCGCGATTGTTAAGCGATGCTGGCAGCTGGTTTGAAGGAGGGTGACCGCTGGGCACGTTTACAGTTGAATTAAAAGCTTTTAAGGCTTCATTGTAGCTCTTCGTTTGTCAGGATCAGTTCCTTTTCTAGGTATTTTTGGTTGTATAGTTTTTTGATGCGTAATATTTTTTCGGGTCCTTTTTCGGTTTCTTTTTCATAAATTTTGATTTCGCCTTCGAAGAGGCCTAAAATTGCCTGAACTTCTTCTTGGGCGTGCATTTGCGGGTTGATTATTGCAAGCGTTGTGAAGCCCTTGGATCTTAGGTCTGGAATGAGCCCGCTGAGCCATTTTCGGGTAGTTACGGCGTGGTGCTGGAGCAGAACGTCGGATACAATATCTATGCAGGCTCTTCGTGGGCCGCTCCGCGATGCATCTAGCATCCGGAAGGATTTGGTGAGGGCGATGTCGATATCCGTTAAGCTTTCTACTCCTTTGATTTTGAAGACGTTGGGCAGATTTTGTATAATGGCATCTGCTCTGGGGTTGCATACGAAAAGATACAAGATCGATTGAAATTCTTGAGCTAGGGAAGCAACGTTTCCGGGCTCTCCCGTGATGAAGAAAGTTGTTTGGCCGTTGGTAAGTCCTGTTTGTATGAATTTTCTTATGAGGCGTTCGCGTTCGTCGATTGAGGGGGAGGTGAGGATGACCGCGTAGTTTTCGGGTATTCCTCCCAACAGCAGGTTGTCGAGGTTCATGTACCCAGTGCTGACTCGTTCCGGAAGAGCCGCCTCTAAGAAGTTGAACGTCACCGACTCTGGGCTGTAGGTCATTTGGCGTCCGCTCTGGTCTACGCATATGATTCGGGGTTTTATCTCAACGGGACCCTTGATGAATGAACGAAAGGCAAATTTAATTCCGTTGGGTTCTAGAGGCTCGAGTAGCTTTGCCTTCACGGATAGGCCAGTGCCTTCGATTGACCAGGAGTCCGGTTTAGAAGATAATTGGAAGCCAGCTGGAAGGATGTTGTCGATTTTAGTGAGCAGAACCGCTTCCTTGCCCACATTTACGATTTGAACTTCGAGATCCGCATCTTCTCCAACATGAAGTTCGGTTTTTTGTTGGACGATTTTGGCTTGAACGTCAGCGTGTTCGAACCGCTCTAGGCCTACCGCTTTTTCTTCAGTGGGTTCTATCGCGGAGAAACTCGTCGTTGAAGATGTGATTGAGGACGCCTGGAAAACCTCGTTAAGTGAAAGCGCGAGTTCTCTTTCTTCTCTGACTTTTCTCAGAAGGCGTTCGACCTGCATGCTTTTCTTCGTATGCCCAGCTTTCGCGTAGCATTCGGCAGAGATCTGCAGTACACGTTCGGCCATGATGTAGAATTTTGCTTCCTTGCCAAGGTCTTTTTCGCGCTTGGCACTGTCCATGTAAACATAAGCGTCGAAGAGGCGTTGCGTGGCTTTGGCGTAGTCAGACGCCGACTCAAAGCCGGCTCGGAGGTAATAGTTTGAGGCCGAGTCCATGTACCTCATGGTTTCTTCATACATTGAGGAGTTGCGGGTGATTTCAAACTCCGTTCCGGCTTCCAGTGCCTTACAAAAGTTGCTATGACCTAAAGCCAGCAGGCTCGTGGACTCTTTAGTGGAATACTCATTGGCGAGTCCGAAGAGTTCTGCTGATTCCTCATACATTATGGGGGAGGCTCTTGCCTCGGCCAAAGTCATTTTCTGCCAAGCTTGGCACAGATAGACTAGGGCTCTGGCCTCCTTCCCTATCTGTTCAGAGTCGACTTGGGCGATTTTTTGGAAAGTCTCGGCGGCACGTTCATACTTTTCTGAGCTGGCTGTATGGTTACCTTGCATGTTGAGGATCTTAGCCTCTTCGATGGCAATTCTGCCTTTGCCGTATTCACCCCTGACACGTGAAACATCTATCAAATTCTTGACGAGGTTTTGCTCGTCGGTTCTGTCAATTTTGGCGAACTCGGAACGAAGAATTTTCTCGGATTCACTGAGAAATTTGACGGCTTTCTCGAAGGCTGCGATCGATTCGGCGCAGTTTTCTTTTCGGCTCAAGTCTTCGGCTTGTTCAAGGAGCGACCACGCATAGAAGTTGGAGGATAGATAGTCCCAAGATTTTGACTGTTTGAGCAGGTTGGTGGCTTTCTCGTAGTGCTGCATGGCCACCGAGTAATTCTCGTTAACGTGGGCGAGCTTGGCGTGTTCTATCTCGCTCCAAGCTTTCATGTAAGAGGCGTAGTCGAGGTAGAAATCGCTGAACTGGCTGATTTTTTGAGCTGCTGCTTTGTATCCAGCGAAGCCTTTTTCAAAGTTTCCAGCAGCTTGATTATGCTCGCCGAGGAGATCGAGGTTTCTCGCGATTTTCCAGTAGGACTCTGCGACACGGCTTGGCAAGTCAACTTTTTTGAAGTCTTCTGCGGCGTTTCCATATACTTCATTAGCCTTTTTTAGATTCTCTTTATCTGAGGTTAACTGATAGCCTTCGTCCAACATTTCAGCAAATGCATCCTCCATTCCAGCGACCATCGCTATTAGCGAGGGAACAGCGCGACTTTCAGTTTCTATCCAATTCTTGCAATATGTAACTCCGTCATTCATATCGGAGATGGCGTCTTGGAGAAGGGCGATTTTACCTTCTTCTTTTTCCAGTGCGGCAAGGTCTGCTTCTATCTGAGCTTCACAGACTAGGCCCACACCTAGTACCCAACCATTTGCTGGGAACCCTTTTTGTACGGTGTTTAGGTATTCTTTTCTGAAACCGAGAGCATTTTTTAGCTGTTGTTGTTTTTCTTCTTTTTCAGGTTCAAGTTTTGAGTAATAATGATATGCCTTGCTCAATGCATGTAAGGTGGATCCCAATGCATCAAGTGAGCCGGAGCGTAGTGCGTGATCCAGTCCTTTTTCTCCGGTCTCTATTGCTTTTCTTGAAAAGGAGAGTTTCTCCGACGCGTTGGTCGCAAATTCTCGTGCTAAACATGAATAGCTTTCAACGTAGAATAAGTAGGTTTCTGCGATTGCCGTGTCTTGGTTCACCAATTGAAGGTGTTGGATGGCTTCTCCTGCATATTTGAGGATCTCTTCGTGGCTATTTTTCTTTTTATCGGGGTTTGCTTCTCCAGGAATCATCCAATTTAAGACGAAGGCAAGAAGATAACCTGCAATGCCTTTATAGTAGTTATCTCTTATCGCTGAAGCTTGTTCAAGCATTTCTTTCGCATATTCTCTAGAAGACTCGATGTTGTCTGTAAAAAAAAGAGCGGACAGAGTTCCTGCCCACAGTGCCATCACCCTATAATGTGGATTTTTGACTTGTTTGGAAAGTTTCAACGCGTTCTCCGAGTAACTCACGCATCTGTTTGCAAGTGTCTTCGCCTGTTTTTCTTGCTCAGAAACATTTGCAGCGTACCAGGTTTGAAGACTGGCCCAGGAGAACGCAAGAAGAAGCTCATTCTTATTTTCAAGCTTGGATAGAGCGGTTATGGCGGCATCCGCAGTGTCTATTCCTTCTTTGCAAATCGCTTTAACCTCATCTCCGGTGCCTGCAATGTACAAACGGTCAAACAGGCATTGATTTAGGATGTTCGCGGTGCTACCGTATTCCATTATGTTTCCAGAGTTCTTGAAGACCTCTAATGCTGCTTTTGCGAGGCGATGACATTTATTCAATGCTTTTTGTTTCTCAGAAGAGCTGGATGCCAGCCAGGAGCGTGCATACTCAGCGAGGGCTAGACATTGCGAGCTCTTACCTTGAATTTCTGGGGTCAGACCTTCAACGAAAAGTCCGGCAGCCTTTTCGTAGGCTTCGACTGCCAGCGTTCTCAGATTCTTGAATTCCTCCATATCTCTTGTCTGCCTAGAAGCTAAGTCATAACAGTAGCCTATTCTCTGCCAGTAATCCGCGGCGGAAGAAGAAGGTAAGGAGAGGGAGTGCAATGCTTGCTCATAGGATTTTGCTGCTTCAAACCACTTGTACTCCCTTTCATCTTGGCTCAAATCCATGAGCATAACCTACGTGCTACGCGAATTCATAACTCAATAATAGTGTGACGCGCAAATAAAACGTTTTTCCGTAGACTACTTGAATAATCTCCCGTGTCAAGGTCGGTTTATAGGAACAGGGATTGCCGTTGCAACTTCTCCGATTATGCCTTCCATCGCTTTTGTGTGCAATAATCCACAACTGCACGCAAAGTTTTCTCTGTCGTAGCCACTGTCTTGATTAAGTCTTTGAGAAAAAAGATGTTGAGTGTATGTCTCAGAGAACCCATCAGAAACAGTCAATTGCTAACCAAATGAAGCGCCAGTCAGAGTTGGATGAAAAACAGCGTCACTATCATGGTCCCACGCCAAAGATGCTTTCTGGAATAAAAACTCCGTTACAACTTCCCTTATTGCATACATAAACCACATCGTCCTTTACTTTTTTGTTTGGATATGTTATTCTAACGTCTCTTTTTTCCATTTCTCCACCACATTTTGGACATTTAGGCACTATTTCACCTCCTTAAACTACTTACTACTTTTATTGAAAAATTTTCTTATTATAATTTTCCTCCTTAAATTATTACACGCTTACCGGGAATGAAAGAGCGATAAAAACTCCTAGGCAAGAATTGCACACATAAAACGTTTATGTGCAGTTCATCTTCAACGGCTCAAATCCATAGCAATTCTTTGGAATTAGTTCGCGAATGCCTGAAATTTTTTTGATCCTGAATGAGACAAAACTCTAAGCGTCAGGGCAGAGTTGATGTCCTCTTGTTTTTCGGGCAGCAAATCGAGAAACGCATTTCTTGCAAAAAAGAAAAAAAGAGATTAGTGAACTTTCAGTTTAGTCAATGTATTCGAAAATACTGCTTTGATGTGTTCCATTCCTACGTTCTGCGCTGTTCTACCCTCCTGCAAAAATTATAAATAGACAGAAGAGTCTTTTAGCATGTTCAAAGGTGAATAGGTTGTCAGACTCGGTGCCGACGGTTCCTACTGGAATTGAGGGTTTGGATGAGTTGATCAGCGGGGGCTTCCCGCAGAATAGAGTCATATTAGTGATCGGAGGACCAGGTGCTGGAAAAACAATACTTGCTTCCCAATTCTTATACAAAGGCATCGCCGAATATAATGAAAACGGCGTTTTCATCAGCTTAGACGAGGATAAGAATCATTTCTTTGCTGAAATGGCGAAATTCGGTTGGGATTTCAAAAAAGCTGAGCAAGAGGGGAAGTTCGGTTTCCTCGACGCTACAAGGCTCTCCAGAGTTGCCATGCTTAAGGAAAAAATGATGAAAGAGGAATCAAGCAGTCTTCGAGGAAAGGAACTTCAGGTCGACAGGTTGGTGGAAGACATGACGACGATTATAAAGAAAGTCAACGCTAAACGCGTGGTTTTGGATACGCTTGCTTCGCTTTTCTACAGGTTTTTGGATCCGATAGAGAGAAGAACCGCTAGCATAGACCTTATAGAAGCGCTTTCCGATTGCGGTGCAACAGTTCTCGTTACTACAGAATTGGCTAAACTTGGTCTTGAACGAAATATATCTGATGAAGAATTCTTGGTCCACGGTGTCATTATGATGCAGACTCTGTTTTCAGGCGGAACCACAACTAGAGGACTACAAGTGGAGAAAATGAGGGGCGTGAGCGTAAACACAAACCTTGTTCCCTACACAATCGACAAAACCGGAATAGAAATTTACCCAACCATGTCACTGTTCAGAGAAAAATAGAACCAAGAAGCACATGCTATAAAGTTTTTTAGTTCCTCCTTTTTATGTTTTCTGAGGATTATGGGAAACCGTTCCTGCAGATTTTCCGCGAAGCAGACAAAGATTTCTATAAAATAGATCCTGGATTATTCGCGCCAGCAGTACTCATGATAAATAATGCTAAAACGGGCAGAACATTCAAAGCAGGACAAATTAACCCTAAGGTGCTAGCTGAATCCTTAGGCTTCTAAGGTTTTCTTTTTTTATTATAGTTTAAATTTGGAAGCGATTGCTATTACTACTGCAAGTGCAATAGGTATTGTGTAGAGTGCTACTGTGGCATTGAAGAGTGCGCTTAGAGGCAGAAAAAGCAAAGCGGCCTCTGGTTTATATGAGAAGCCAATTGGAGAAGGTTGCTGAAGGAAAAAATAGTTTGTGACTGTTGTCACAAGGACGCGTACCGTGATTCCTGAGGCAGTTGCTGATACACTTATTAGTTTAGAGTGTTTCTGGAGAAAGGTGCCTAAGTTTTCTGTTTTGTAGCCGTGAGTAGCAAGTCTGTATGGTATGTAAATGCCTAATAGCATTGATAGCACAGCGATTAAGTTGTATATTGGTCCTGTTGGCAAGGCGCCAGGAAAAACTACTAGTAGAATGAGCGTATTTACCAATGCTACCGTTGTGCCGGCTTTTGGCCCTATGGCTAAAAAGGCTATAACTATAGGTATTTCCCATAGTTGGTAGTAGAGGAATGGTGCGTAGGGTGCTGGAATTTTTGGTCCAGCGATGTTTAGGGCTATCGTTAATGCGATAAAGATTATGATTAGTGTGAGTCTTTTAGTGTTCATTTATTTTCTCTCTTTTGCTTGTCCAATGCCGTCGTTAGCTATTTAAGAGTAGCTACCCAAAAAAAGGTTAGTTTAATAGCGTAAAATTTGGAAATAGTGATAAATAAGCCTACCATAAAATAAGATACAGGGAAGCGCAATTGTCGGAAACAATCCAGTTTGCATCATCTGGAGAAGTTAAACGGTGGCTTGAAAACCAGACAAGCTCAATCCTCTCGCCCGTGCATGCTCAAGCCAAAAAATTAAGGGACGACATGAACTCTGCAATCGAGGCCGTTGGGGACGTAAGCCAGATGCTCTTGGATAATAGTACACGAGAAATCGACCGAAGAAACATGAAAGTTTACAATCGAGCCAGAGCCCTAAATAAGCTTGCTCATTTATTTCTTGACCGCCTCAAAAAACTCAATCTTCCAGAAGAAATCTCTTATGATACCTTAAGTAAATATACTCAGGAAATTCAAAAAGTCTTTATGGTAATGGATATCGACATTAAGAATTGGTTTCCAAGAATTTCACCCTTCTTCATCATGGATAGAAGAAAATTTTTAGCCATATACGAAAGATCTAAACAAGCATATGCAACCCTCAATGACTTTGTCACAAAAGAGTACATTAAAACTAAAACTTTGGAAGAAGCCTTCCAGCTTCTAAATGAACTTCAAAACGTCCAACAGCAATTAGCTACAATCGGAGAAGAAAAAGAAAAGATAAAGGATGAGCGTACACCGATTGAAAAAGAAATAGCTGAACTGGAACAAAAAATTGCTGAGTTGAAAAATAGCGGACCGATTGATAAGTTAAACTCG
>Ga0326727_10005210_pt1 | contig 37530 bp, 33 predicted proteins | sample MB2enrmetagenome_FD_207643 | JGI IMG/M metagenome (GOLD analysis project Ga0326727, IMG submission 207643) | Lab enriched peat soil microbial communities from McLean, Ithaca, NY, United States - MB29MY | ecosystem: Environmental > Terrestrial > Soil > Wetlands > Peat | place: USA: New York... | reverse complement strand
TCATATGGGCGTCTTCGGCTTTTTGCATGTCGCGCACGGGGACGAGGACGGGGGTTCGCACCGCAGCGGCGAGTTTTCCGCCATCGAAACCGCACAGGCCAACCGTGTGAGCGCCACGGCTGTTCGCGTAGTCGATGGCCTTGAGGACATTGCGAGAGTTGCCGCTGCCGGAGATAGCTACCACAAGGTCGCCGGGCTGAAGGAAATTCTTCAACTGCTCGACGAAAACATCTTCGTAGGCGACATCGTTGGCATAGGCGGTGATCGTGGCGAGGTTATCGTTTAGAGAGGTCCCGCGGAAGCGTTTTGAGCGGCCGTAGGACACGCCTTTGTTGAGATCGCAAATGAAATGGGACGCAGTTGAGCCGCTGCCTCCGTTTCCCATGAGGAACACTTGGCGATCGTGGTGATAGGCGTCCTCGAGGAGGTGGATAAACTCTTCGAATCGCTCTCGAGAGACGCCCTGGACGGCCTTGCTCAATCCTGCGCAATAGTCTACGAGGTATTCTTGAATCATATTCTCGAATTATATCATTCCCGTTCGTTGATTAAGAATTCTGCCGCCGCCAACAGGGTGGGGACGGTCAGGCGAGGGGCATGGGGCAGCTTTTCCAATGCGGATACGGGCGCGCCGGAAACCATTAGCGCGGGACAACCCGCTGCATGTGCCGCCAGAAGATCGCTTTCAGTGTCGCCGACGAGGAAGGTGCGCTCAAAGTCGAAGTGGTGCTCCGCTCGGGCACGGCGAAGCAGACCCGGCTTTGGTTTCCGGCACTCGCAACCATCCTCTGCGCGGTGGGTACAATAGTAAACACTTAATATTCGTCCGCCATGCGCTCCAACCTCAGCGATGAACCGGAGCGTGACTTCCTCGAGGTCAGCGGCGGACATCAGACCCTTTCCCACTCCTGCCTGGTTTGAGACGACGATGACCTGGTAGTTTTTCTCATTCAAAAGGCGTAAAGCCTCGAGAGCGCCGGGCAGGAAAACAAATTTCTCCCAGCAGGTAACATAGCCGGAGATAATACGGCGGTTGATCACTCCGTCGCGGTCAAGGAGCACGAAACGGGACATTACAAACTTTCCCTCTCGCTCCGCACCTGGCGTTCCCTATCGAGATAGCGTTTCAATGCGTCCTGCCACGGAGGAAGGAGGCCCGGGCCTTCGCTTTCCAGGCGTGCGTGTGCAAGTCGAGAGTTTCTTGGCCGCAGGGCGGGGCGGTCCGAGGCCAAGGTCGGGATAGCGGCCAGTGGAATGTGGTTTAGTCCTGCCTGGCGAAGGATCTCGCCGGCAAACTCGAACCAGGAGCAATATCCGTGGTTCGTTGCGTGATAGATGCCGGCTTTCCCTTTCATCACAATCCATTCGAGTATCTCCGCCAAGTCCACAGTGTAGGTGGGCGCTCCAAACTGATCGTCCACTACGCGCAGTGGATTTCCCTGCCGGGCTCGCTCCAGAATGGTGCGAACGAAGTTCTTTCCCAGGGGGCCAAAGAGCCACGACGTTCTGACAATCCAAGCCGCCGGAAGTATTTCCGCGACGTATTTCTCGCCTTGCAGTTTGCTCGCGCCGTAAACGTTCAGCGGGTTGGGAGCGTCGTTTTCGACGTAGGGCGCAGGCTTGCGGCCGTCGAAGACGTAGTCGGTGCTGATGTAACACAAAGGTACAGAGGACTCGCGGCAGGCGATTGCCACGTTGCGGGTACCCTCCGCGTTCACCTGGAAAGCGACCTCCGGGCGCCGCTCGCAATCGTCCACGGCGGTGAAGGCGGCGGTGTGGATCACGGCGTCGAGGCCGGCGCCTGGGATTGCTCCTCGCACAAGGCGGAGGTTGGTAATATCGACCCTGGGCAGGTCCGCGCCACGCACTTCGTGGCGGGCGCAGAGGAGGGCCGAGAGGTCTCGGCCCAACATCCCGTTGCTACCTGTGATCAGAATTCGCACCTTCTCGACTCTCTTCAGGTCTATGCTGCGAGTCACTTCCATTGACTAACTTCGACCAAGGGAAATGACCCCAAACCCGGTCCTCGCCGGCTGATGAAAGCGCCGTCGCGGGCCAGCCTCTTCCCCCGGGAGCAGGTGACGTACGTTGTTACGATGTTCCTATAGTTGAGCGAGGGAGTTGCGACGGTTCTCATAGAACTTGCGGTAGTAATTCTTGTACTCTCCGCTCTTGGTTTTCTGCACCCATTCGGGGTGAAGGCGATACCACTCGACGGTTCGCAGCAACCCTTCCTCGAAGGTCACAGCAGGCTTCCAGCCCAACTCCGTGCGGATTTTGGCGCTATCGAGCGCATATCGGCGATCGTGTCCAGGCCGGTCCTCCACAAACTCGATTAGACCCTCGGGCTTGTGCAAGATCTGCAACAGCCTGCGCACAACACTCAAGTTTGTAAGGCCTTGCCCGTATCCGATGTTATAAATCTCGCCCGGACGGCCTGCTTCGAGGACGCGGTCGAGAGCGCGGCAGTGATCCTCCACGAAAACCCAATCCCTCTCATTCAGCCCGTCGCCGTACACGGGAAGAGGCTTGCCTTCAAGAGCGTTGGTAATCATCAAAGGCAGGAACTTTTCTGGGAACTGGTACGGACCGTAGTTATTCGAGGAACGTGTCAGTAGAGCAGGGAAACGGTAGGTCTGCCAGAAACTTCGGACCAACAGATCCGACGCCGCCTTGCTCGCCGCGTAGGGGCTGTTAGGTTGAAGAGGAGCGCTTTCATCGGCGGCCACCCCACGAGGCAGGCTTCCGTAGACCTCGTCGGTGGACACGTGCACGAAGCGGGTGAGCTTAGCTCGGCGCGCGGCTTCCAAAAGCGTACACGTACCCTCGACATTGGTGCGAATAAACTCGCGCGCCTCGACGATGCTCCGGTCGACATGACTTTCCGCGGCAAAGTGCACCACTGCGTCGAGGCGCTGTTCCAGGGCATCCCGTACCGCGCCGGCATCGCATATGTCGCCCCGGACGAATTTGTAACCGGAGTGTGATTGGAGATCGGAGAGGTTATCGAGGTTTCCTGCGTAGGTTAACTTGTCAAAATTAACCACCGCGCTTTCAGGGTGGGCGCTGAGAAAGTAACGAACGAAATTGGAGCCGATGAATCCGGCGCCGCCCGTGACCAGAATCTTCAAAACTCACACTCCCAAGCTCAAGAGACTTTATTCGCTCCCCCTTGCGCAACGAGATTCGTGGCGCGCAAGAGAGAGTCGAAGGTCCCGGCGTCGGTCCACCAACCATCCAGCATACTGTAGGTAAGGGCGCCATCAGCCAGGAACTGGTTGTTCACATCGGTGATCTCGAATTCTCCCCTGGTGGAAGGCTTCAGCTTTCGGATGCGGTCGAACACCGTGGCATCATACAGGTAAATGCCAATCACGGCGTAAGGTGACTTGGGCTCGTTGGGTTTTTCCTCGATGCGCACGATTCGCTCACCTTCAAACACCGGAACGCCGAAGCGCTGCGGGTCGGTAACTTCCTTCAGGATGATGTGGGCTCCTCTTTCTTGTTTTCTGAATTGCTCGCACGCGGCGATAATATTCGTCTCAATAATATTGTCGCCGAGAACTACGCAGATCTTCTCGCTGGCTGCAAAGTACTCCGCCAGGCGGAGGGCGTCCGCAATCCCGCCTTCGCCTTGCTGATAGGTGTAGTTGATATGCTGGAGCCCGAAGTCCTTTCCATTGCCCAGCAAGCGCAAGAAATCACCTGCATTCTGTCCTCCCGTCACTAGGAGGATATCCGTTATCCCGGCATTCACCAACGTCTGGATGGGGAAAAAAACCATTGGCCGGTCATACACGGGAAGCAGGTGCTTGTTCGTAACCCGCGTGAGAGGGAACAATCGGGAACCGATCCCACCCGCCAGTATGACGCCTTTCATGCGGCTGCACTCCTGGATGGAGCTCCGGAAAGAGTGGCCTTGGATCCGATGCCCAGCACGACCGCAAAAAGCAAGGCGTTGGCCGGGATCTGCAGATTAAAATCCATCGTAGAGTGAACGAGCAAGGCCGCGATGCTCCCTATACACGCCAGAAGCACAGAGCGGCGATAGGGGTTTCGCGCTCCGGCGTAAGCCAGGATTATCCTGATCAGCAGCCACAGGATGGGGAGGAAGAGCAAAACCGCGCCGGCGATTCCCGTGTCAGTCGCCACTTCCAGATAATCGTTGTGCGCGTGGTCGACCTGGAGTTCGAGCAAGGAAGTCTGATAGCGGCGGAAGGCCACCGGAAATGTCCCCAACCCTGTACCCACGGCAGGATAATCTCTGCGGATGCCGTCGGCCTGCTTCCAAATTGAAATGCGGGAATAGGGGTTTTCAGTGCCCCCGGGTGAGATCAGTTCGAATCGCTTGATCACGGGGTCAAGGCCAATCCAAACGGCGTAAGCCATCGAACAGGCTATAACCAGCAAGGTGATAACCATCCAGGTCCGACGCCCTTCTCCCAGAAGGCCCAGCAGGCCCATTAGAATTAGACCTGTCAATACTGAGAAAATACCCATGCGCGAGCGCGAAAAGACCACGCCAATGAGCAGCAAGATCACGATGAACGCGTAGAAAACGATCCGTGGGTCAAATCCAGTCCGGCCGGGCTGCCCTCGCCACCTTTCGGCACCACCTTGGCCGGAGCGGGATTGCAGGTTGTAGAAGACCATCATCGCCGCAAAGGGGATCACAAGCTCCAGCAACCCGGCAAAGTGATTGTGATTGATGTAAGTCCCGGTGGCTTCCTCGGTGTAGAATTGCTTCGTGTAGCCAAAGATCTTCTGGTAACCGGTCAGATACTGGATAATCCCATAGCCGGCTTCAATTGTCCCCAACACGATCAGGCCGGGCGCCAGGACGCTCTTGCCTTCCCGAGGCTCGAAGGCATAAGCGGCCAAAACAAAAGCTGCCAGGTAGGCGAGCAGTTTGAAGAAGCCGAAGAGTGTGTCGTGAGGGTAGATGCTCAGAGTTGCCCAGTGCGCAGCCCCCGGGGCGAGGGCAGCTTGAACGTCAAAGAACAAACGGTTCGGCGAGAGCCAGGATACGATTTTTCCCGGAAGGGGAATCATCTGTATAAGGACGAGGGCCAGGAACGGAAAAATCCACAGCGGAACTGGGAGGTTTATTTTCCCTTCGCTAGTTTGTTTGATCAGCACCACCGCGGATAAGAGGAAGAGAGCAGCCTCCATGGCGCTATAGGCGGGAGGTTGCACAGCCCCGAAGGCCAGGATGGACCCTGCAATGACCAGCAGAAGACTCCATTGAATGATTCGCTTCACTTATTCACCTCGAAAAGCCTGCCTAAGAATCGTGGACCTCACAATCGGAGGTTCCCCATCGCGACCCATAAAACTCGTCCATTCGTTAAATCAGTTTCGAAACCTGCGCCGTGCTCAGACCCGCCAGGGGTGGAATAAGTTGGCCCAGGACGACAGCCTTACCTTAATAGGCGTTCTTGCTGAAGAAGCCCCGCCACAGGGTCAGCCAGATAATCTTCATATCAAACCAGAGCGACCAATTTCGCAAGTAGTAAAGGTCATGCTCCACACGTTTGGCAATGGAGGTATCTCCCCGCCAGCCATTCACTTGCGCCCAGCCTGTAATCCCCACCTTCAGGTAATGGCGAGTATTGTACTGAGCAACGTCATCCTGAAACTTCTTGACGAAGTAGGGGCGCTCGGGCCGCGGGCCGACCACGCTCATATCGCCTTTCAGCACGTTAAAGAACTGGGGAAGCTCGTCGAGGTTCGTGGCCCGCAGAAAGGCGCCCAACCTGGTCCTTCGTGGGTCATTGCTGGTGGTCCAACGCGTGTCGCTCTCTCCTGGATTGCCCGCGCTCATAGTCCGAAACTTGTAGACTCGAAACAATCGTCCGTTTAAGCCCACACGGTCCTGGGCAAAGAGAACCGGCCCCGGAGAGGTCAGACGAATCGCCACCGCAATCAGCAACATCAACGGCGCAGTTATGAAAGCCACGACCGTAGCAAAGACGAGATCAAAGGAGCGTTTCAGAATAGTGTAGGCGACCGCCTCGGAGGGTGTGGCGTTCAAGTCCAGAAAAGTCGTATCGCCGGAATGGAAAATGGTATTGCGAAATGAGATACCGGGCCCCAGATCCAGGATCGCTCTTACGGGGACGCTCAGACGCTCCAACTGGCGAACCAGGATGGAAGCCTCCGCAAGGCGCGGAAGAGGGACGGCGATCAGCACATCGTCGGCGCGGGGCTCTACCGTCATGGTTTCGAGCGCCTCGAGTTCGAGCAAGGGCTTACAAGCGGGACAGGGGGTCTGTCCCGGCAAGAGAACGAATCCCTCTACGCTGCACGGGATCACCATGGTTTGAAGGAGGGAGTGGAGTGCTCGCTCGGCGTACTCGTCGGCTCCTATCACCAGCAAGCGTGAGCACTTCTCACCTCTTTGCCGCAGGTTGTTGAGGTACGCCCTAAAGACTTGCTGGGTAGCGACGATCAGGAAGAAGAGGGCCACGCCGCTGATGACCACGAAGAGGCGGGAGAAGCTGACGTTACGATAGAAAAACGAGGCGGCCGTCACCGCCGTATACGCAGTGGCGCTGGCCACCAAAGCGTTGCGGGTCGCGTCGCGGGCCGGAAACAAGTGGTCCACGCGAGACAGGTCAAAATGCTCGACCACCACAGCCCAAGCTAAGACCGCCAGGAGCAGCAAGCCGAAGTACGGGGTCGGATCTATATACCGCGCATCGAACCCAAGAGGTATGATGCCGGCCGCAAAGCGAATGTAAGCCGCGATCATAAAGGCTGGTAGCGGCAGCATTAACACCGACAGCCGAAGCGCGAACTCGATCTGGTTGAGACGTCGTCGGATCAACGCTTTAGTTCCGGTACCCTTTTGGATGGTTCTGCATCCACACCCAGGCTGACTGAATGATGTGCTTAAGGTCCGAGTGCCGGGGTTGCCATTTCAACTCCCGGCGCAGTCTTCGTGCGGTGGCAACCAGCACCGCCGGGTCACCGGGGCGTCGTCCACTCACCTGGACTTCGAGCTTGCGTCCGGTGATTTCCTCGACGGCTTTCAGCACCGCCCGAATCGAATGTCCTTTACCGTGACCCACATTATATATCCGTGAACCGAGTTTTGAAAGAGAGTGCAGAGCCAGGATATGCGCTTGGGCGATATCCAGAACATGCACGAAATCCCGCACACAGGTGCCGTCCGGGGTCGGATAATCGTCGCCATAAATGTGGAAAGCGCCTTTAGAGCCGGAGGCAGCGGCAAACAAGCGGGGCAGCAGATGGGTCTCGGGCCTGTGGTCCTCCCCGAACTCCGCAGTCGCCCCGGCGGCGTTGAAATACCTCAGCGCGGCGGACTGAATTCCGTAGGCCTTGTGGTACCAGGCCAGCGCTCGTTCGATCACGAGTTTGGTCTCGCCGTAGGGGTTCACAGGGCTAGTTGGGTGATCCTCCGGGATGGGAACCATTTTAGGCTCGCCATAAACGGCGGCGCTGGAGGAAAAGATCAGCCGTCCGATCTTCAACGATGTCAGGACCTCCAGAAGCGCGATCGTGCCGCTGACGTTGTTGGAATAAAACAAGTGAGGATTGCGAACCGACTCCTCGACTAGAGCGCTGGCCGCAAAGTGCATGACGGCATCAATGCGGTACCGTCTACACACGCGCTTGAGTTTTTCGGTATCCGCAATGTCTCCCACCACAAGGCGAGCGCCACCGGCTACCGCTTGGCGGTGTCCCGCGCTGAGATTGTCATAGGCGACCACCTGATTACCTTGCCTTACCAGTTCCGCGGCGCAGACACTGCCCACGTAGCCCGCCGCGCCTGTAACGAGAATGTTCATAGCTTAATAAGCTCCTCGGCGATTCACGACTTTTCGCGCCCGCGCGGCTCGGGTGCAGGGAGTGGAATCAAAATGCCTTTCTCTGCCTCTGCGCGGCTCCGCGGTGAGGTTCCGACATTATCAGGCCTTCAGCTTGACCGTCTCCCTCCAATAGTCTGTGAGCTCTCGCAGCGTCTCCGTCAGTTCGCGACGAGGTTCCCAGCCGACCGCAAGTTTGGCTTTCGAATAATCACCCCAAATCTCAGCCGCGTCGTGCTTGCGGAGTGAGGGCTTGTCGACCGAGACTTGAATTGGTTTCGAGGCGAAGGAGGTCAGCATGCCCAGAACACTTTTTATCGAGACGGAATGGCCCGAACAGAGTTGGTAGACTTCCCCTGGGGCGCCGCGTTCCAGCAGATCGAAGTAGCCCCTCACGATGTCGCGCACGTCGGTGAAGTCGCGTGCAGCATCGAGATTTCCGGCCACGACCGTGGGCGGGCGCAAGCCCAATTCGATTTCCGCCACCTGCCGGGCAAGGTTTGAGCAGACGAATCTCGAGGACTGGCGGGGGCCGGTGTGATTAAAAGGCCTGACGAGGACGATGGGAAGCCCGTAGCTTCGAAAGAACTGCAACGCCAGGTTCTCCGCGGCCGCTTTGCTGCCCGCGTAAGGATTGACGGGGCGAGGTTCCATTTCTTCCCGCAGCGGCAGTTTCTCCCTAGGCACTATGCCGTAGACCTCGGCTGAGCTTACCAAAAGAAATCGACAGTCCATCCCCACCCGAAGCCAAGCGGAGAGAAGGTTGAGGGTGCCCATGAAGTTCACATGGTAGGTCCGCTCCGGGTCCTTGAACGACTCTGCCGGCGAAGAAAACGCGGCGAGGTGATAGATGCGTTGGGGCTTGAGTGACTCGATCACTTCGCGCACCCGGCCGATTTCGCGCAGATCCGCGCCAATGATTTTGAGACGTTCTTTGATGTGCTGTAGGTTCCCACAGTCGTCATCGGGAGCACGAAGGCCAATGACTTCCTCGTCTCTTCCTAGCAGGTATTCTGCCAGGTGAGAGCCTGCGAACCCAGCACAACCTGTAATCAGCGTCCTCATTTCGCCTCTAGCCGCGCCAGATCCTCGTCCACCATCATTTTGACCAAGCCGTCGAAACTCACTTTGGGTTTCCAGCCCAATTCCTGCCGCGCTCTGCTAGAGTCTCCGAGCAGGTGATACACCTCCGCCGGGCGCAGCAAAGCCGCGTCCGTTTCAACGTAATCCCGGTAATCCATGCCCAGGTGGCCAAAGGCGATTTCCAGAAGCTGGCGTACGGAATGGGCCACTCCGCTGGCCACAACGTAATCTTTCGGTTCGTCCTGTTGGAGCATCTGCCACATGGCCTCGACGTAATCGCCGGCGAATCCCCAGTCGCGCTCAGCGTCAAGGTTTCCCATCTTGAGCTTTTTTTGCTGGCCCAGTTTGATCCGAGCCGCGCCGTAACTCGCCTTTCGCGTGACAAATTCCAGGCCGCGCCGAGGCGACTCGTGATTGAACAGAATTCCTGAGCAGGTGAAAAGGCCGTAACTCTCCCGGTAATTGACCGTGATCCAGTGGCCGTAGAGCTTGGCCACGCCATAGGGGCTGCGCGGGTAGAAGGCCGTGTTTTCATTTTGCGGACTCTCGCGGACCATGCCGAACATTTCGCTCGAAGAGGCTTGGTAGAACCGTATTCTGGGATTCACCAGCCGGGTCGCCTCAAGCATCCTGGTCACCCCGAGGGCGGTGAACTCGCCGGTCAGAGTTGGCTGGTTCCAGGAGGTCGGGACAAAAGATTGCGACGCCAGGTTATACACTTCCTTTGGTTCGCATTGCTGAATGGCGCTGATCAGTGAATTCTGGTCAAGCAGATCCCCCGGAATAAGCTCGATCTTGTCTTGCAAGTGGTACAGCCTTTCGAAGTTTACCGTGCTGCTGCGCCGGACCAAGCCGCAAACACGATATCCCTTTGAGAGCAGAAACTCAGCCAGGTATGACCCGTCTTGCCCTGTAATTCCCGTGATCAGCGCGGTTTTCATGAGGTTCCCTCTTACGCGGTGCCTCCGAAAAAGTCAGGAGTGAGGAGCTGAAAGTGAGAATGAACCATCCGAATCCCTTCACGCTTGCCTACATCACGCAAAGCTCCGCACGTCACGGCAAGCTGTGCAGGGGCGACAGGCTCATACCAACTATATCGCGTCTCGCGAGCGACGTGTTCCTTTCTTTAGAACTGCACCCTACGCCGAAACCTCGCAATGGGCCCAACTTGGACGTAGTCGTGCGTAAGCGGCAACACGTTCTTGGTGTAGGGATACTCGACAAAGACCTGCTTAATTGACCTCAGCAAGTCTCTGGGCACAGCCGCAAGTATCTTTTCTTCAAAACTCTCGGTGTCTATCTTCAGAACATCGATTTCTCCGCGCCGCTCGAGGATCCCGCGAAGCACGCCTCCGACCTCCCGACACGGGACGCGAATTTTCGTCTCGTGCCCCGTTCCAATCCCCCCGTAGCGGCCGGTGTCCTCAAATCCCATTTCGGCCTCACCGTCCCATAAAGCGATCGCCATGGGGTAGAATTCATACCGGCCCACGAAGTGTTCGAGGTTCTTCAGAAGCTTTTCGCAATTGACGGGTTGCGGCTCAAATAGGTATACAAACGCCTCGCTGTTTCGAGTGAGGAAGTAGAGGGCGCTAATGCCGATGTTCGATCCTATATCAACAACTGTTCTTATCTGCTCACCGCATTTGTAGTCCTCACGGCAAAAAACCTCTGAAACCGTGAGCATGTCATGGTGCGAATAAATCAAAGGACGAACCACGCCGAGGGGAGTCCGGATGGGCATCGTTACCGGATACCGCCCCAGCTGAAAAAGATACCGGGACAGGCCATCGAGGGGATGTTCGTACGTGAGAAAGCTGTTCTTCAGGGCGCGGTAGCTTCGCCGTTGAAAGATGGCCTTTAGCACCCTCTTCAGAGTTCGATGTCCTAGCATCCCCCGACACTCCCCAATTGCCCGTTTGTAAATTCCAGCACTTTAAGGTTCATGAAGGCAGCCAGCTCCGACTTGAACCGAGGAACATCGAACCGTTCCGCCTGGCCACGAATAAAGGCAGGCGAAAAGCGGCCTTCGTTAGACTCGAAAAAGCGAACTGCGGCAGCCAGGGAATCGGCGGACTGCTCGGAGAAGAATACGCCGGTAGAAGCTTCCGGGGCAAGGGGGTCTGTAGGGAAGCCACCAACTACGGTCTCCAACGCTCCACCTCGGCCGAAGGCGATGACAGGCCGGCCAAAAGACTGCGCTTCGACCGGGACGATCCCGAAGTCTTCTTCGCCCGGGAACAGCAGGGCGCGGCAGCGTGCGTAGTTTTCACGCAATTCCTGGTCGGGTAGGTGTCCCAAGAACTTGACAGTGGGGCCGGCCAGAGTCCGCAGACGCTCAAACTCGTCACCCTCGCCGATAATCCGCAGAGGCCGTTCCAGGCAGTTGCACGCCTCGATCGCCAGGTCGACCCGTTTGTAGTCCACAAGCTGGCCCACAACCAGGTAGTAATCTTCCACCTTCGGCGAAATATAGCCTGCGCAGACATCCACGGGCGGATTGATCACCGTTGCCTCGCGGCGATAATGTTTGCCGATGCGGCCCGCCACATTCCTAGAATTCGCCACAAAATAGTCCACGCGCGCCGCGGCGGCATAATCCCAGAGTCGCATGTAATGCGCCGAGAGGGAAAACGCCAAGCGCGCCACTCTTCCCATCCCTGGCTTGGCGCGATACTGATGGTACATATCCCAGATATAACGCATGGGCGTGTGGCAATAGCAGATATGGCAAGTATGAGGTCGAGTTAAAACGCCCTTCGCCGCGCCGGACTCCGAACTGATCACCAGGTCGTAATCATCCAGATTGAACTGCTCGAGCGCCAGAGGGAATAGAGGGAGGAGTTTCTTGTAGTGCCGTTGGATCCCCGGAACGTTCTGCAGGAACGAGGTGGTGAAATTGCGCCCCCGGAGCGACGGGGGGAGCGCATCCGGATCGAGGACCAAGGTGTAGAGATCGGCCTGCGGGAACATTTCAGCCAAGGATTCCACGACACGCTCCCCGCCCCGGAACTTTACGAACCAGTAATGGACAATGGCCACCCGGGCACTCGCGAGGGGGTCCGCCTTCGGCACGCCTTGAGTTTGCCGGCTCACGGAGCTGTCTTCCTCGGGTCGTTTGGGATTATCCATAAATGCACCTGGCAACTTGTGGCAGGATCAGGGTTGCTCCACAATCGAAACAGATTGGCGTCCCGCCTTAACCTCTACCGAGGATGTTGGAGTCAGACGCAGGTCGTAAACTTGGTAGATGTCTAAGCGATCGTCCCGGTCTTCGGTTTTGACCACCCGCGCGCCTACGCCTTGTCCGTTCACCTCGAGGAACAGGCCTTTCGAGCAAAGCATAAGCACACGGTCTCTAGCGACCTCCAAAGTCGGCCCAGGTTCGCTCCCTTCGCTCTCTTTCAGCGGGCGGGCTTCATTTAGCGTGCCGCCTTGCTTCAAAGGAGGCGGACGCCGAAATCCAGGAATCGGGTCGCTGGAGCCCAGCGCGGTATAGAACGGGACTTTGGGAAAGTAGTATTCGAAGATCCGGCCGTTCAGGCAATCCGGTGGGCCAAGCTGAATAAACAGGACAGCCGAATCGCCTTGCAAAAGAAGTCTCCGGATCTCCTCGAAGTATCTTTCCTTCACTGCTTGGTCAAAGCGAACCTGGTCATATACGCAGGAAAGCATCGAGCGGTTCAACGCCTCAGGAACGAGTCTGCGCAGCTTGAAAGAGTTCGATGCGCTCTTGGGTTCGGGCACCCTAGGGATGAGGAAGAAAACACCCCCATTCACGACAACGGCCAGGAACAACAGGAGCCAGAACTGCTCCTTGCCATCTCGATGCGGCCCGGCAAGGGTTGTGACGGCCCACCTCGAAACCAGCAAAAGCAGAGGCGGCAGGCAGGCTAGACAGTATGAGACCCTTCCAATGAAAATCAGGCTGTAAAACAACAGAAATGGGACCGCCCAAACAACCAGAAGCAGGGCTCTGTCCCCGCTTATCTGCTCCGCTTCCCTGTTGGGCGTGCGCAGCAGCCACAGGACGGCGAGAACAACTAGAAGTGGCAACAGACCCAACGCCAAGCCGCTGGCCAGCCGCATCAGCATCCAAAGGTGCGCCATCGGTGAAGCGCCGAAAAAGATGTTCTCCCTTCTGACAGCGGTGGAGAGTTGCGTACGCACAAGCCGGCTGTAACTGCCGTAGCCGCCGGCGGAAAGCACTGTTGGAATGTACCATGCGGCATACACAACCAATGCGGATGAGAATGCCAGCGGAGCCCAGCGGCGGCAAGCCCTAGAGCGCCAGAATGGAAAAAGGAAGAAAGGGGCGAGCAGGAGAAGCTGGTCCGGTCTAAGTCCCGTGGCCAGCCCATACACTCCGCCGGCGCATGCTGCCATTAACGCGCTTGGTGATGTCAACCACAGAAAGACCGAAAGACCTACTGCCAGGCTGCTGAAGCCGGCCGAGGCATAGATTTCCCCAATTAATCCATGGTACCACACAAGGGGACACGTGGCCCACACGGCGGAAGCAAGCAGCGCAGTGCGCCGATCGTACATCGAAAAGGCAAGAACGAATATCAGGACCGTTGAAAGGGCGGAGAAGAGTGCGGAGAGCGTTGTGAGCGTCAAGTTGTCGTCATGGACAAGCCTGAAAAGCATCTTTGCCAGTCCGACGTAGACAATATACCCAGGTGGCTGGGGCCGGTCGTGGCTGATATCGAAGTGGTGTATGGCCTGCGCAAATTGGACGGGGTCCCAACCGGATAGCAACCTGGACCGTAAGGGGATCCTGGTGGCGAGGCAGAAACAGAAAAGGGCGACGCTCCCCACGATGAGAAAGCGCGGGTTGGATCGTCGCTGTACGCTGCTGTCGACTTCCCCAATGAGCGAGGGGTTGTCGGCAGTTGCATCATCCATCGGAACTAGCTTCATGGCATAACCTTGCTCAAGTCCCCAGCGCCTCCCGATACACCTCGCAGTGTCTGCGCGCAAATTCCTCCCAAGAGAAGAGTTTAGCTCGCTCTAGACCTTTGCAACGCAGTGTTTCTTGAAGCTGGCTTGATCTTAGAACCCTTTCTATCGCCATTGCAAGGTCATCCGCATTGGCTGGTTCAAAATACTCGGCGGCATCCCCCGCCACTTCGGGCAGGGAAGCGGCCCGTGAACATACTACTGGCGTCCCGCAGGCCATAGCCTCCAAAACAGGCAGGCCGAATCCCTCGATCAAGGACGGCATCACCAATATCTCGGCCGCCGCATACACCCAAGGAAGGTCCTGGTAGGGGACATGCGGAGCAAAGATGACCCGCCCAGCAAGCCCCAAACTCATGGATTCATCGACTAAACCTGCCTTCCATTTTCGGTCATCACCAAGGATGACCAGTTGGAGATCAAAGTCACTGTGGGCGCTTATTTGAGCGAATGCCTGGAGGAGGGTTTTAACGTTCTTGTGGGGTTTTAGATTGCCGACAAAGAGTATATAAGGCTGACTAACGCCCAGCAATGAGGAGACACGGGAAAAGGCCTCTTTGCGGTCGTATGGACGGAAGCGTTCGCTGACCCCCAGGTAAGCCACACTCACTATCGAAGGTGAAACTGCGAGGTATTCAACTATCTGCTGCTTTGTAAATTCTGAATTGGCGATGATGCGATCAGCTCTCCTCGCCACCAAGTGAAACATCGGTCGAGCGTAGAACCGCGCCGCAAGAGTTCGTCCGATGGTCGGGTCTGTTAAGTGGATAACATCGTGAATCGTCACTACCAGTTTGCCTCGATACAGCAGTGAGGCGTTATAGTGCGGGCTGTGGAGTGATTGAGCGTGCCGGGCGAGCCGCGCTATTTCCCATTGCTCGCTCAAGCTGTAGATCGGCGACTTGGCTGCGAGGAATCGGAACCTCGCAGGCGGCAGGCCATCCAAGGCTTCCCGCCGCCGGCAAATCACTTCAAACACGTATTCGTTCTCCAAAGCTACCAGGTGCGCGAGCAAGTTCCTGAGATAGGTCCCGATACCGGAATGCTCTAACATTCTGGCATCAATTGCAATTACGCGCTCCATCTTTTCGCGATTCATTGACCAGGAATAGGGGACGAATCCATACGGTAGTTCCCTTCCAGTTTGACAGTGGATCTCGGACTCGCCTGATCCCGCCAGGAGAATACGCCTGCCCCCATGAGGTTGTTCCTAACCAGAAATACAGGTGTCACGGAAGGGTTCTTGCTCCCCCCCTCCACCGAAATATCAACTGGGAATGGGTGAAGTCCAACCAGGCGATTGCCTTGAACAATGGTAAATGGAGCGATCTGCGGGTCGTCCTGATACACGTAAATGGCTGCACTTCCGGGAGGTTGTTCTACGTTTGAGCGCACCGTGTTATTCGAGATGTCGCAGTAACCGGGGTCGCCAGGTGACAACGAGTACGTACGACCCGCCCAAATGGCTCCCTGCACTCTGGTCGCTGGTACATCAAACAGGAAATCGTTATCCGAGATCACCACGATATGCTTAGGGTTCGCATCGGAAAGGAACAACGTGACGTTGCGCAGGGTATTGTCTCTAAAAACGAATCTTTCCGGCAGCCCAGTCGTTGAACTGATGAAGCAGGGCGAGGTATCAAGGCAGGTAAAGTGATTGCCCACCACTTGCGTGTCGCGATCATAAGGCGCGGTTTGGCCGGGCGTATAGGTGCGAAGCAGCGGTTTATCCCAGCTACTGGAGACCACGGTGTTCCCGGTTATCAACACATCCCGGTTGTAAAAGAAAGTGGAGATGGCCCCGTTAGCTCCGTCTTTTACGTAGTTGTTCGAGAAGACGACGGAATTGTTCCCTTCCGAGTCGAGGCAAACGTCGCCGCACGTCTCGATGATATTGCTGGAAGCGACTATGCCTTCGCCCATGCCGCCCCAGATCCCCGCTCCCCCGACATCGGTGATCCTGTTGCCCATGAAGGAGAGATCGTGGACGCCGCGCCTGTTCGTCACAGCGCCCTGGCCAGTCTTGGGGTTCGCGTCGCCACCCCACCACTGAAAGCCATGTATGAACCCCTGGATGAAGTTGTCACTGGCGACGACGACGTCTGTGAAAGTGATGTTAACGGCTGCTCCGGAAGCAGCATCATTCCTGGATGAGACTGCGGTGTTCCCGATTAACTTGATTTCCGCCGAGGAGTTCAATTCGCTCAGGCGGAGGTTGTTGGTATGGCACCCCGTCACCTCGACTTCCTGTCCCTCGTCAACTTTGACCAAAACAGATCCAGGCGACTCGCGCGGGGCCTGGGCACAAAGATTCGATGCTTTCAGATTGTAAGTGTTTTTCCCGTAAATCAACGGCCCGGGCGAATGGAAAGACAAAGTGATCAATGCGGCGCAGCCTTCGCCGACAACCGAATTGCCATTCTGGACCTGGATTCCGGCATTCCACGTCGTCGGCGCGAGAAGATGGAGGACATGATTCGCGGAAAGAGCGACTCGAGTTTCCACCGTTCCCGCCCGGCCCACCCGGATTTCTCCGGCCTCACTCCCGAGGTTGGAATCTGCGGCATTGATCTGCGCGCCCAGGTCGTTTCCTGGGTAAAGTTCAGCCCATCGGATATTTCCGGACGCCGGAAGCCCCGGCTCGCGTTTTTCCTGCGGAGCGGCGCTAAGTTGCCGCATCAAGTGCGGTGTGACGAGCACGGCTCGCGAGAGATTCTTGCGCGCACGGATCGGCCCGCACATTGGTCCGTAACCCACGCTGAGCCTGCCCTGCAAGAAAAGGAAAACCGCCGCAAGGGCGAAAGCAATCTTGAGACTCCGCACGATGTGAAGTGACTCCTTGGGATTAAACTGCCAGAACACGGAGCGGCAAAGCCGCAACCAAATACAGATTCTTCGCTTCGCTCAGAATGACACGTCATCCTGAGCCCGTTCGCTTCGCTCAGGGTAAACGGCGCGAAGGATCTGCTCTTCTTCGCGCGCCGCGAAGAAACGCAACCTTAGTACTACAATGAGACAGGGAGACAACTTACGCATGCTGGTCTTCCTCCTCGTTCCACCTCGCTTCTGCGATTATCATCGCGCCAGTCCAGGCGCCAACTTTCGCGATTTTCCGCCCTCAACCTGTTGCTGAGGCCGGCCTGCATGCATTACCGCCATTTCTCTTTCACTCATCGGTTCGCACCAGATAATCGCCACGAGAAACCAGAAATAGAAATTCGAAGGGTAACTATCAAGATAGGGAATAAACAGGCAAGCGAACGCGACCCCGCCGACACCCAGGAAGGTGGCCAGGAACAAACCTCTCCTTTCGGGATTTCCCTTGACCGCGCGGTACCTATGGTGGCTCTCAAATAGCGACAAGCCGATAATTGCCAGGAGAATAACAAGGCTGGTACCTCCGCGAAGGTAAAATGTCCGCAAGTAGTATGTTTCTGGCGCCAGAGCCTGATTGCGCGATTCAAATGTGCCAAAGACGTACTCGGCCGGCTCAAACCGTCTGATCGCGTCCTCGGCCACAACAACGCTCGTGTAGTGCGAAGTGGCGCTCTCCTCCCTAAAGGCAGCTAGTCTCTCCATGCGTATGACAAGGAATCTGGCAACCCCGACGTTGGGAAATGCGTAATAGAGTCCAGCAATCAAGACGGCGATCGCAATGACGGTCATTGCACTCTTTATTTTGTCTTTCGTAAAAAGCACCAGGCAGATCGTGGTAAAGACCATGGCAAAAATGGCGCTCAGGGATATGGTTGACGCGAGCGCGCACAGGCACAGGACTAAAAACACGACGACTTTGGGAGACCACCTGATGGCCCGTTCAGCTAGAAAGGCCAGCACGGTCGCAATCGTTAGCATCATGAACACCCCGTAATCGTTGGGGGAGCCCAAGATCGACCCATAGCGGGTGTACCATCCACCGTAACCGAAGCCCGTTCGCCGGCCTGAGAACATCTCAATGCCCAGGAATATGAGGGAGAGCCAAACCAGGGGAATGAATGTGCGAAGATACCTCATTGAGCTTTCACCCCGCAAGATGAAAGGGAACAGAAACACAAAGGGAACATATTCCAGGGGGTATCTCATCGCCATGAGCACGATATCAAACACCCTGCCGCGTGCGTAAAGCAAAGCGAAAGTCGGCAAGACGAGATAAACGAACGTCAGAACGGCTAACATCAATCCTTTAGCGGTCATCCGTAAAGGCATATTTCGGTCATATTTCGGTCGAGTTAAGGCTCTGAAAGCAAACACTCCCACAAATCCCATCCACGCTGCATCCTTGATGACTTTCACCCAGTCCGGAGCGTCCTGCCCGTAGATAGTCGTGTAGGGGTTTCCCCATCCCATCACCCATCGCGAATAATAGAAGATCACGGTGAACGCGAGATAGGCATTCATGAGGTTGGGCTTCAGGAAGAACTCCCGATCCAGGTAGGAATAGACGAAGAGGATTCCAAGCAACCAAGCGGTCCCCTCGTTATGAGCGTAATAGTTGTACGCAGCCCCGAAAAACAAAGCGACCCGAAGCAAATGAAAGGCGAACACCCTCCATGTGGCAGATTTCAGCGCCCTTCCTTCCAGTTTCAGTAGCTCCTGATCTGCCGTACGAGCAATCGCCTCGGAACCGTAAGAACGCGCTACTCTTTCCACTCATCCTCCTACATCATTAGAAGCTCGAGATTCGAAATTCGATAATCGAATTCGAAACTCGACAAACCTAACTTTGTCCGGCTGCTGGATATCCGAATTTTGAGCATTGAAGCCGACTAATCACCCTCGCCGTAAATTCGGGTGAGTTCAGAACAGGATCGCTGGATGTTGAAATCTGTCTGCTCGATGATGTCCAGTGCCATCTGTTTCTCCAATCGTCCACTCTGGAGCAGTCTCAACAAGGTCGCAGCCCAACGCTTCGGGCCTTCGGACAAAGAAAGCTGTTCCACGCCCCCAGGCACCACGCTCGCTTCAGCAGGGACTGCACTGGAAGCGAGGCTGTGCAGTCCCGCAGCCTGGGCCTCGGTCAAAACGATGGCCAATCCTTCCTCGAAGGACGGCAAAGCGAACACGTCCATCGCCGAGAGCATCAAGCGAGGGACGTCGGACCGCTGACCGGCGAAGACGACATTCTTGTCCAAGCCAAATTCCCGCGCCATGGCCTCGATCTTAGGGCGCATCGGGCCGTCGCCCACCAACAAGAACCTCACCTCGGGTCGCACTTTCAGGATCTCCCGGCCTACTTGCAACAAGAAGGCCTGGTTTTTTCTGTGCTCAAACAGGCCCACGTGTCCTACGACCGGAGCGTCGACGGGAATTTCAAACTCCCTTCGCGTTTCTTCTCGCGATGGAAGAGTCCGAAATTGGTCCAAATTGATTCCGCAGTGAAGCACGCGAAAGCGTGGGTCTGACCTCCACTGGGAACCGAACAGGAATCTCGCAGCCGCTTCGGAACAAGCCAAGCCCGAGGTCGCACACTTTTGAACTGCGGTCCGCATGACTGCGCGCCAGGCGCCCCTCAAAGGGGAACGCGGATGGAGGTCGTCACTGTTGTGGCTGTGCGCAATGCGTTTCGGAATGCCTTCAAGCATCGCCTCCCGCAGCACCACCCCCGAAGGCAAACCCACGTGGGAATGTACGACATCATATCGCTCCGCGCGAAGCAGGCCGCGAAAACGCCAAGGGAAGGTCGGCAGGCTGGAGCCAAAAGGGCAGAGTAAGATACGCCCTCCCAGCTCCGCAACCTCATCGCGAAAGGTTGCTGAAGGCGTCCAGAGGCAGCAAAAATCAGACTTGATCCGATCGCGGCCGATCTGTCTTGTGGCCTTCAGCAGCCAAGCCTCAGCGCCGCCGCCCGGTACCGCCCGCACGACGTGGAGGACCCTTACCGGTCTGTGGCCCACTGGATAATCCCTCGCCTGCCGAGAGCCCATCTCGTATCAGGTTTCTTTGCCCCCTACAAAGCAACTCAAACGGCAAAGCTCAAAGGTCAAACGGCATTTGGGAAGCCATTTGAGTCTTGCCATTTGCTCATTGCCATTTGAAATTCCTTCAAACCGAGGGCCGGCTCGCAGAATGTTTTGCCGCGACCGTGCGCCCCATGCAATCCAAGAGTTGAGCCGCCGCCCTTCCCCAGCTAAAACCAGCCGCTCGGGTAAGCCCCTTTTCGATCAATGCTTTACGTAGACGTTCGTCACTTCTCACCCGCATAATGGCTTCCGCGAATGTCTCTGGTTCAGTAGGCGAAGCTAGCAGAGCCGCGTCCCCCACAATCTCCGGCACGGAGGATGTATTCGAAGCTATGACCGGGACCCCGCAAGCCATCGCTTCCACCAGGGGTAGCCCAAAACCCTCATAAAGCGAAGGAAATACAAACACACTACTCCCTGAGTATAGCACGGGTAGGTCCTCCTCCGGCACCACGCCCAGGAAACGCACTTCGTCGCCGGTAAGGCCAAGGCGGCGGATGGTCTCGTCCAGTTGACTGTTTTTCCAGCCCCTCGCCCCCGCCACGACAAGCTGGAATTGGTCCTTTACCCGTTCGCGCACTATCTTCCACGCTTCGACCAGAGTAGCCAGGTTTTTCCGTGGCTGCACGGTTCCTACCGCGAGTGCATAGTCCTTCGAAACCCCGTATTTGCCGGCCAGGTATTCGGCGGCCCTTCCGGCGTCCTGGGGTTTATATGCGGGATCAACTCCGTGGTGAATGACTTCAATTTTCGATCCCGGGACATTTGAGACGTGTTGCAGGTCTAGCGCTGTCGCCTCAGAGACCGCGACAATCCTGTCCGCTTGCCGAACCGATGGCCAAACCAGCAGCCGATGGGCGCAATAAGTCTTCAGGCTCATCGTCTGCGGATAAAGGCGCCATTCGAGGTCGTGCACCGTGAGAACAGTCGCCACGTGTGACGGAAGGGCGAGGCGCGGAATGTACATCGCGCTCCAAAAGACGTCCAAATTGTCTTCCAGAATCGCCCTTCTTCCTTCGGTCAAAAACCAGACAATGCCGGGAAGGCGAGAGACGCCCGACCCGATTCGTTTGTGCCAACGCGGGCTCCCAAGAGGCAGGTTAAAATCGCGGTGTGAATACAGATAATAGGAATTCGCCGGGTCGGTCTTTTCGAGTTCGCGAACAAGGCTTCTCACGACCCGGGGAACCCCGGCAGCCTGTACCGACAGCGGCCGAGCATCAATGCCGATCCTCATCCTGATCTCGCGGGGACAACTCTTGTTGTTGCCTGAGCGTAGCGGCAGAGGCCACCGTTACTGCCGTTGCAACTGCTTTTGACGCATCACATTCCGCATGCATTCCAAAGTCTGTTGAGCTGCTTTGTCCCAGCGGAAGCCGGCCGATTGTCTCAGCCCCTTCTCGATCATCGCCCTTCGCAAGCCCTCGTCGCTTCTCACTCGCTGGATCGCCTCCGCGAATGCCTCCGGCTCGGTAGGTGGAACCAGCAGACCTGCGTCGCCAACAACCTCTGGGATGGAAGAGGTATTGGAAGCAATGACCGGGACCCCACAAGCCATTGCTTCCGCCAGGGGCAGACCGAAGCCCTCATAAAGTGAAGGAAGTACAAACAGACTGCTTCCCGAGTAGAGCGCGGACAAATCTTCATCCGGCACAAATCCTAGAAAACGGATGTCGTTGTCAGTAAGGCTGGAGGAGCGGATCACTTCGAGTACCTGAGATTTATTCCGGCCTCTCGCGCCCACCACCAGAAGTTGAAAGGAGGGTGCTCCTCGGCCACGCAGAACCTTCATGGCTTTGACCAGGGTGATCAGATTCTTGTGCGGTCCAAGCGTGCCCACCGTCAGTATGTAATCCTTCGAAGCTCTGTATTTGCGGGCTACATAATCGGCGGCCGCCCGTGGATCCCCGGGCTTAAATGCCGTGCTGACCCCAAGATGGATAACTTTAATCTTGGACTCGGGGGTCCCGTAAATACGTTGCAGATCTCGCGCCGTGGACTGGGAGTCCGCGATGATCCTGTCCGCCTGGCGAGCTGACCGCTCGGCGAACATCCAATGCATGCTCCGGCTGAGCGGGTCCGCATACTTGGAATAGAGGGGCAAGATAAGGTCGTAGATCGAAACGACCTTTCCGAGTTCCGAGGGGAGCCCGAGCGGAAGCAGATTATTGGAACCCCAAAACAGGTCGAGCCGGTCACGAATGATCATCCGCCGCCCCACCGTTTGCAGCCAAAGCGTACCGGGAAGAAAACGAAGCGGTGACCAGATCCTTTTTTGCCAGCGATCTCCTTCGCAAGGGAGTTCGAAATCACGGTCGGAGTAAAGGTAGTAACAGTTCTCCGGGTCGTTCTTGTGCAGCTCCTCAAGAACACTCCAAACGACCCGCGCTGCTCCTGCCCGCACTCGCGACAAAGGAAGAGCATTGATGCCGATTCTCATGGTTTGCTTGGCTAGCGCAGGCAATGTTGCCTGCGCTTGTTCCAATATGAACCCTACCGGTTGCGCTCGGGCAATCACAACGGCCGCTCCTACGGCCATCAAGGAGTGGAGTTCTTTCGTGCGGCCGACCAACCTGACGAAAGCCAGCGAATGTGAACCCGCTTCAGCCATCGAATAACCGGTGGCGGAAGGATCGACAGCCCGAAATACGCCAGAAACCGAGGGCTGTAAACGACTTGTGGGTGAGCACGCACAGCAGCCCGGCCATACTTCACAACATGCGGAATCGAGGCATTCCAACGGCGTAGTTCAGCCAAATCGATAGCCAAAACCCGGGAGAGGTGGCGGTCGATTTCTCGATCCACGTCCCCCCCATGGGCGGATACCAGCTTGCGAGTCACTCGGGCAAGTTTAAGCCGTTCGTCCAACATTTGCAGGGAATTTGTGAGTATTTTCTGGGAAGTCTGCGCCGAATGGACGCGATTGGAGATGAGCAATTCGTCCAGGAACGCCACTTGTCCTTCGAACGCCATGCGCTGCCAGAGGTCGGCATCGGCGCTATATTTCAGGTCTGGGTTGAACGCACCCAATTTCAAAGCCAGCGATCTCCTAAACATGGCGCTCGGCATAACCACGTAGCCTTGTGTCCAGTACCGAGCCACAAACTCAATGCCCGAGGAGAGCGGAGGCCAGGTATGGGGGGGAGGAACACAGAAAACCGCCCCGCTTTCATCGATAGCCTGGGCAGCAGCATGGACAAGGACTACCTTCGAGTCCCGATCCAGAACTTCCACCTCCCGCTGGAGGAGTCCCGGCAGCATAACGTCGTCGTCGTGGAATATTATGGCGTAGTCACCCTTCGCCAAGTTCAGGCAGCGGTTCCAATTCTCCACCAAGCCCATATTCCGCGGGTTGCGGATGTACCTGATTCTGGTATCCCCAAATCCCCGGACGATCTCGTCAGTTTGGTCCGGGGAGGCGTCATTGACGATGAGGAGTTCATAGTCGCGAAACTCCTGGGCCAACACGCTTTCTATTGCCGCGGGCACGTAACGGGCTTTATTGAAGGTCGGCAGGCAGACAGTTACCTTTGGAGTGTCCATTATCGGCTATCCTGCTTGCAGAAACTTCACTTAAGGAGTGATTCCGAGTGGTCGTGAATGCCACGCTCGTGTCTCTTCGCCCGCCGTGGACACCCGAATACGCTAGAGTGACGACCTAGGTAGGTCGTTACCGCGAAGGCGGAAATCCATGTCCTTTCCTCTCCCCTTGGTCGTTAGCTTCCGCGGACCCTCAACCACAGGGTAGGATTTGCTGCCTGCCTGCCCCCGTGGTTCAGGAACAGGTCCAAAGGAAATTCGGACTGGAGCTCCCGGCAGCGAGACGTTTCATAGTCGAAGATCACGTCGTACTTCTTAGGGTCCTTCCGCAGCCAATTCAGCACGTAGGGGGACTCCTCGAATCCCGCAGGCTCGAGCCCGACCGGGTAGACATCGTGGATGTGGATCAGCGATCCAGGTTTCAGCGACTCAAAGAGCTTGGCCTCTTCCAGGTACCACGCCGCGAAGCGGGCGCTGTGATCGGAGTCGATAAACAACAGGTCCACTTCTTTGAGAAAGTCGAGATGTGCCGCCACGGTTTTGGTGAAGTCGCCCCGTACAAAACGCCAGCTCCTGAGCTGAACATGGCGGCTCACATTCTTTCTGATCACTTTCTCGTAGTCTTCGATATCGAAGCTACGTTGCTCCGACCCTTCTGGCAGCGCCATTTGGATAAATGTCGTGCTCCACCCGTAGTTGGGCGCGCATTCCATGACCCTCTTTACGTTGAAAGCTTTGATCAACCCGCACAGGAGATGAATGTCGAACAGATCGATTGCGCCGACCATGGCACCGCCAAACACGATATTGTCATTCCACACTTTCTGAATTCGCTTCTCATCGCAACTGGTAATGCAATTTCTGAGGAGCTGCAGCGTATCTTGTCCGCCGAACTGCGGTGTGGTTATCAGCCTCCGGTCGGGGCCGAAGTCGACTGTCTCGAGCCTATCGACATTCTTCCGATAGAATGCCCTTCTGATTTTCCCGCGGATTCGGTGAGCCGTTTTCTTAGCAATCTCAACAGATTGGTACACTGTGCGAACTCCTCTCTCCCTCTGGAATCGCGACCCGACGGATGTGAATCCTCTTCAGCCATCGAACTACGAATGGGGGAGGAAGCGCCAATGCAAAATATAGCATAAACCGCAGACTATGAAGGACCTGAGGATGAGCGCTCTGGAATCCTCATATTTACGCACCACCTCGTCCGTATGGTCCGGGGAGGCGTCATTGACGATGAGGAGTTCAAAGTCGGTGAACTCCTGGGCCAGCACACTTTCTATGGCCGCCGGCAAGTAGCGGGCTTTATTGAATGTAGGAAGGCAGACAGTTACCTTCGGATCGGACATTACGCGGTATCTCCATACCAGGAAACTGGCAAATATTCCCCGAGCGAATACAACAACATAGAGCCTCGACTGCAAGTCCCGGCTCTAAGACGCCCCGGGTCGTTGTTGCGCGCTATAAGCTTCGAGAAACCTCTCAGCCTCTCGTCGGTATCCGGACTCGATTACTTCGCGCGGGCCAATGGTCTGCAACTCCTGAAGCTTAGCAGCGGCAGCGATACGGTAGAAAACCATGAAGAAAGAAAGGTAAAACCCTCTCCAGCCGTCGCGGAATCCCTGTCCCTTCAAGTAACGGATCAAAAACTCCTTAACTCCGTTGAGAGTTGCACGCCAGGGAGTAATTCGCAGACCCTGCGCGAATGCTTGCCTCGCCTCGATGGTTGTATAGTAATTCAACTTTTCGATGAAATGCTCTGAATTGAGGTAGTTGAAGTGGACGATGGCAAGCCCTGGCTCAAATTGCAACCCTATAACTCGACTGTGGGGCGCAGGGTGAAGGTAATTGTGAAGGTCGGAGGTGGTTTGCAGAAAACCCTTCTTGAAAAACCGCAGGTGGGGGTCTTGGTTCGGGCCCCAACCCGTGTGCATCAAGGGAGAACCCAAGAGGCAATTCAACCATGGTAACCGCACGACATCAAACTTGCTTTCCCTGGCTATTTCTCTCAATTTCCGGCTCAAGGGGTAAGGCACAAGCTCGTCAGCGTCCAGAATCAAGATCCAGTCGCCTCCGGCCTGGGCAATTGCAAAGGCGCGTGCAGGGTCCGCGAAGCCTTTGCGCTCATGAAAGAAGACACGAGCTCCATACTCTTTCGCGATTTCGACAGTTCGGTCCTCGCTATACATGTCCACGACAATAATCTCGTCGGCCCATGGCTTTACGGAGCGCAGGGCATAGGGAAGGTTTCCCTCTTCGTTGAGCGTATTAACAACTACTGAGATTCGAGGTTCCAAGCGTCGCTCCTGATCGAGAGCCAGATTCTACGTGCATGACTGCGATAGAGCAAGCCCAAGCCAACTATATAGACGATAAGGCCAAATGCCAGGTGGACGATGAGCGAGGGCATCCCCTTGAACGGGAAAACTATGTCAAGCCCGTATATAGCGGCCCCGAGCAGCGAGGCCCAGGTCCATACCGGCGCGATCACTGGGAGGATTCGAAAACTAACGTGCTGTTGGGCCTTGCGGTACAAAAGGAAATTGGTCAACTGGACGCCGAAGTTGGCCCAAGCGTAGCCGATGGTGCCCCACAACAGAATCAATGGAACGCCCATTCCCCACGTCCCCAACATCCACAGAAGTGCGAACCCAAGAGTAGTGCGTGAGCGTCCCAGCGCATTCAAAAGCCCCATAAGAGGAGTTGCCGTGGGGACAAAAAGATTTGCCAGCCAAAACAGACGGAATAGAGGAATGGCCACAAGCCACTTTTCCCCGAATATTGTGAGAACGATGGGGCGAATCAACACGAAAGTGAGAATTGCCAGAGGCGCCACAATGGCGTTTGTCGCCAGAATTACCTTTTCAACAAATGCGCCCAGGCGCTCTTTGTGAGCCTGCATTCGGGCAAAGGCGGGAAGGTACACCCTCTGCAAGACCATAAGGGCCAGCACAGGGTACGCTGCCACCATGTTGGCCCAGTTGATATAGCCAACCTGCGAAGTTCCCAAAGCCAGACCCACGAAGACGGGTGTAATGCTGTCTTTCAACAACGAGGTGAAGGCAATCCCCTGGTAGGGGATTCCGAAACTCAGGTGCCTGCGGATTCTCTGGATATCCAGATGCCAGCCGATGCGCCAGGGGCTCATCCAATTGATGATGACAGCCCCGGCCACCGAACGAGAGAGAAGGCCCAAAGCGAAGCTGAGCGGCCCCAACCCGGCAAAAGCCGCGCCCATGGTCACACTGTTGTAGACTAGTGCTTGGGCGACCTCGACCGCCGCGAGTTTCTGAAACTTGAGGTGGCGCTCCAGGCGAACGGAGGGAATGACCTGGAAAGAGGTGAAAAGCAGGGAAATGGCCACCAAACGAAAAAGGATCGCTCGGTGAGGCGGCATGTGGTAAGCCTGGGCCAGCATGGGGGAGGCAAACCACCCAACCATAACTACGACTACGACCAACAATTGCTGGGCAGTAAAGACAGCGCGGTAGTCTTCTTCGGAAGGCTCCTCCGGCTCTCGAATCAAGCTCGCCCCGAGACCCACGTCACCGAAAGCCACTAGAAAGGTGAGCACAAAGGTGATGATCCCGAAAAGCCCGAAATCGGACGGGGAAAGCAATCGAGCGAGTACGATGCCTGTGAGCGCGCTCAGGCCTTGTACCAGAATCTGCCGGATGCCAAGCGCCGCGGCGCCGCGCACAGCCTTCACTCCAATACTGCTTGGAGTTGACGTTTCCAAACTCAACCTCTCACGAAAAGAAGTGACCGGAGAACCTTCGAGTACATCGGAAGGGTCCCCTTCCATCTCTGGCGGACCCTGCTTAAAGGGCTCAGCGAGAACAGAACAGCCAACGGAATTCTGAGACAAAGCGTTCCTGCCAAGGTTAACCGGAAGAGCAGAAACCGGCTGGGGCTGGAGTGCTTTCTGAAGAACCGAATAAGCCCCTCGAAATACATGCCTGCCCGTTCCGATCGCATGACTTTCTTGAAGGACGCGCCGCCGTAGTGAGTTATCTGGGCGTCCGGGATATACCACAATTTCCAGCCGGCCTTCTCGAGGCGATAGCACAGGTCGGTGTCTTCGAACAAGAAATAGAACCCTTCGTCGAAGAGGCCGACCGCCTCCAGGGCCTCCCGTCGTGCCAGGAGGCAGGCGCAGTCGATCTGTTCCGCCTCGCCGCCGCGGTTTTCATCGCGGCGATTAGTCAGCAAATCCCGCGTCGCGGGGAACTTCTCGAAAACGACATCAAGATTCAGAAGCTCTGAAACCACCCCGCGCAGGCGCGGAAACCGCTTGGGAGCGTTGCCCCGCTGGAATGACCCATCGGCATTCAGGAATTTCGGCCCCACGCCCCCCAGGCGCGGGTTGGCATTCATCGTGGCAATCAAAAGGCCGAGAGCACCTGGGCGAAACTCCGCATCGTCGTTCAGAATCAATACGTATTTTCCGCTGCCGGCACGGATGCCGGCATTGTTGGCCTTTGAAAACCCCAGATTCTCTTCGTTGCGGATCACGCGGACCAGCGGGGACAGACTCGCAGCTTTTTGAGGACTACCATCCCAGGAGGCATTGTCAATGACGATGATCTCGGAAGCGATTCCTTCCCTCTCGATTTCCGCGAGGCAGGAAGCCACGCAGCGCGGGAGCAGATCGGGCTGATTGCGAGTCAAAATGCAGATTGACAGATCCATCCTGACTATAGTCCACGAAACGTCGGCGTCAGCTGAACACTCCGCCTCGGCAACTTCCATCTGATGAAACGCCGCCTGCAGCAGGCAAGGGTTCATGTCCTCAAAGCCAAACTCGCCGTTCCTATGCGGCATTCAGCGGACTGTCGCCTGGCCTTTTTCGGCTTTTCAGGTCCCAGCACTGGAGCGCCGTGCCGGCGACTGGCCATAGGCGTAATACATGGCACGATAGACGAACCGAGGAAGTGGGATTTGCGAGTCCAGCACGGGCTTAACGGGAGCAAAGGCAAAAGTAAACCGTCTCGCGAGAAACTTTCCTAGCCGTATCGCTAGCGATTGCCCCCCTTGCGCAGCCCTTTCGGCAAAGTACACCCCTGCCTCCTTGGTTCGGAGGACCTTTTCCGCCGCAGCGACAAGTTGCGCGCGGCGACAGACGTCCGCAAAGGACACGTACCTATAGTGGTACCCTACTGCGCTGGGATTGTAGAGTAAGCGCAATCCTTTTTTTGACAGGCGGTACCCGAGCTCATAATCTTCGTAGTAGACTCGAAAGTCCTCATCAAATCTTCCGTTTTCTCGGAGGAACTTCGTTTTCAAGCTCAAGTTCCAAGTGACGAAGTACTCAAAGCCCAATTCCCTGCGCTTCGAGCATTCGCGAAGATCAAACAGGGGGCCTCCCCGGATGAGCCAGTGCATGAACGGAGTAGGATGGACTTCCGGGTGCCACGGCACGGAGCCTGAGACCGCCACACGAGGGTCAGGGTTTTGCCGGTGCCACTTCGAGTGTTCTTCAACGAGAGTGGGTGACGGTATTACATCGTCGTCGGTGAAAAGCAGCAAGTCTCCCCGGGCTTCTCTTATGGCCAGGTTGCGAGCCGCAGCGGCCCCGCGATGCTCCTGCCGGAAGTAACGAACCGGGACCGAGGATCCTTCATTGAATTGAGCAACTGCGGACTCGGTTCCGTCGGTCGAGCCGTCGTCAGCCACGAAGATCTCGAGAATTTCCTCTTGTGCCGACTGAGAACAATACGCCTCCAGGACCTTCCGCAAGACGTCCTTGCGGTTGTAGGTCGGGATAGCGATGCTCAATTTGCCTGCGGCCATCATGGCGATGCTCCCTGGTCTACTTGCGGAGTCAGCACGAAAACCCTTCCCACCTTTCGGCACACGCCGCTGCGCAGGGTGGGATCATCTGAGGAGTTCCTTGGAGAACCATGACATGTCTCTGGGATCGAAGCCGACGATGAGCAGTCCGTCGCGGGCGACCTCCGGCGGGACCGTAACACGTAGCCGGCGGCCGGGGTCAACAACGTCCGGATCGACCTTCTTTCCGAGGCGACGGAGGAATCGGCCTGTAAACGAGTACGAACGGACAGTGTCCATCTCATAGCCAAGACCCTGATTGACGAATTTGCTGCCTAGCTGGTTCAGATTGACCATCGCGAAATAGAAGTGCTGGTCTGGCCCGGCGAGGATCTCGATTACGACGGCTTCACTCTGCCGTGAGATATTCACGCTCGACTGCGGGCTGCCTTCCCCGAGGTAACTGTCCACCGTAATTAGCCTCCTTACGCGCCCCTTGTTGGGCCAAGCCGCCATCTCAAGCATAGCTTGGCTCCCCCAATAACCGGCCTCATCGTTAACGAGCAACAGTGTGGGCACGCGCGCAGCGGCGATGGCTCCCTGAAGCCCTTCGAACTCCACACGGGCCAGGCGATTGTCAGCTTCGTATTCCGCCACCATGTGCGGGAAGCTGGTCACATATACCAGCAACTCGCCAAACGCCAGACCGACGAGCGCGAGTGGCACTCCCCTCCGGACCCAGCGCTGCCTGGCATCCAGGCCGATCTGCTCGACGGCAACGATAGCTGCCAGCGCCCCGAAAACTGCAGCGAGTTGCATGTATCGGGCCCTAGGTGTCATCCAAAGAACGCCGAGTGCAGCCCCGAGACAGAAAAGAACCCGCAACAGGGGCTTGCGCCCGGATCTGCCAGGCCGCATCAACGCGTAGCCCACCAGCGCGTAGCCACCCAGGTTCATCAGAGCGGCGATCACGACCCGCGGGGACAACTGGCCGTTCGTAACCCGGCCCGCGTCCCATGGAAAGAAAGGCTTCGCAAGGAGCGCCAGCGCCCCGGTGACCCCCATTCTCAGCCAACCACGTAGAGCGTTGGCATGGCCCAGTCCACCATAGAACGTCCAGCGCAACGCTCCGAAACAGAGGAGCGGCAGGAAGAAAAGCGGTACCAGCTTTAAGCGGCTACGAGCTAGGCTTCCATCGCGCCTGAGGGCGAAGAGGAGGGCTGCGATGACAGGGGTCGCTATGCCGGTCTCGTGGCTCAGGAGCGAAGCGAGCTGACACAGGACTGAAAGCGCGATGCGCAATCCCTGACGAGGTGCACCCTCCGGGGGCAGAAGGAGAAAGGCGGCCAGAGCGAAAAGTACCATCAGAAGACTGCCTCGGAAGGCGGGGAGCATGACCGCTTCGTACCAGATGGGTGAGAAGGCATACACGATCAACGCTGACGACAGGAATAGGATGTTTCCGCCCGTCTCGCGGCGGGCGAAAAGCATGAAGAAAATCAAGGTAATCACTAGCCCCAGAAGGTTCGTCGCCAAATTCAGCGGCCCAGTTCCGGGGCAGAGCAGACTTTCGAGCCAGAAAGTTGCATTGACCAGCGGACGGCAGAAATCGGTACGGTGCCCTGGAAATGTCGAGGCTGGCGGCAGATCCGGAAAGGCAACGAAGTACGAGGTGTAGCCGCGTGTAACCCATAAGGCCGGGTCTCGATGATACTGCCGGGCACTGTTGAGGACCAGTGCAAAGTCGTCTGCCATTATGTGGAACGATCGCACGTAGGGCGAGAGAAACACGGAGTACGCGACAGTTGTCGCCAAGACCAAGACTAACACGCTTAGCCAATATCTGCCGGGTGCCATTCACAACCTATAGACCGCCGTCTGCATCTTGACTCCGCGAGCGACGGGGTGACGGCGGTGATTTTCATTTGCTCGCGTGGACCGCAGGCCTGTGAGAACTCTCTCCAACGGCCTTGCTGGTCTCGTTTGCGTTCGCCCCTGCGACCTTGGAGATAAGTCGCGGAGCAACTTCTCCGCACTGCTCCATATTATGAAAACCGTGGTAATCCCCGCGGTAAATGTATTGACCCCTTAAGCGCTCCAAATGCTCCCACCCGGGGAGGCGGTGAAGCATCCGCCCAACTGGGGTAAGCAGGAGGGAGCGGAGTTTAGAGCGCCTTCTCTGGGCAACTCCCGCACGTTTGATGTCCTCGGGTTGCCGTGCCAAGAATTCATCCAGGATGCGCCATTCCTCGGCCGCGTTTGCCCCGTACCGCTCGTAAGTGGCGACGCTTTCAATGCTCTGGCAGAGCATGTTCCGCCTGTTAACTTGATACGGAATACGCTCAGAGTAGAACCTGCTTCTTACATTCTCAAGCGATTGAGCGATCAGGACTGGCAACGTTACGAGTTCCAAGTCAATCAACCGCCGGAAGCTTTCGGGTTCCTTAAACTCTGCCAGGAACTCCTGGAAGGCGTGAGCGTTCTTTAGCATCCCCGCGTATCCAATCGATCGGTTTGTTCCTCCGTCAATGGCCAGGGGCCAACCCACAAAGACATACTTGTCCGTATTTAGAAGCAGGCTGACGGCAGCGCTGTAATCAGGACAGGGCGGGAAAAACATCCGCCCTTGCACTTGGATCATCTTGGCCACCAATCTCTGGTGGCACACGGTATACATGAACCTCGGGATATGAGTGCTAAGGTGCAAGTCGAAAAGCTCACGGAGAACCATCTGGCTTGAGAGAAGAACCGTGTGGTAAGGGGACTTGCCAACATAAAGAAGGTTTCGCTGAAAGGCTTGCAGCCAATCGAGTGCGAAATATGCCGAGTTGTTCCACGCCACCAGGTCCACTTGGTAGTTTTCGACGGCCGCCATCGCCCGCTCGAGGGCAAAAGAAAGGAGATAGGAATCGTCGGTCAAGAAGGTGATGTACTCGCCTTTTGCGTGGGAGAGCGCAAATTCCCAACTGTCGGGCATGGACAGAAGACTGTCCGTTCGCACATAGCGAAGTCTGGAGTCCTGATATGATTCGTAGACGTTTCTGGTTTCTTCATTTCCACAGTAATTGTCGCTCACCAGAATCTCGAGGTCCTGCCAGGTTTGGCTCAAAGCGCTTTCGAGGGCTACCCTCAAGAGATGCGCACGATTGCGAGTTGGGATAACAATAGAGACTCTCGGCATTTAGCTCCACATTGGGTCAGGCTAGCGATCACAAAGCGTTCTGCTTGCACCAAGCACCTACGGCTTGAAAATCAGACCTTGGCCGGTTGGCAACGAAAGGACCATTACGCCCTTCCGGGCGGCGAAGCGGTCGAACGCCACTTTCTGCTCGTAGTGTTGTTCCCAACCGTAATCGTCGAGCACCATGACCGCGCCCGGGACCAGTCTGTCCCAGAAGTACTCAGCGGCGGCGATCTCGGGGGCCACACAGTTCATATCAATGGATAGGTAACATACCTTCGATGCTTTCACCAGGGGCAAGGTGTCGGGAACCACACCGCGAACAATGACGACGGGCATGCCCTCAAACGTTTTGCACACCGCCTCGTAGCACTCCTCGTACTCGAACCATTTGCCGGTTCCGATTCCCCGCCTCCGCTCGGCATCGGAGATTAACCGGTCCTCGAGTCCGCGGAATGTGTCGAGCAGATAGAAAGTCTTGCCGAGTTTGGGGAAACCGACGAAGTGCATGACGGCGCGCGAGAAGCCGCCTCGATTCACTCCGCATTCCACAAAGTCGCCCTCCAGGCGGCTAGCTTTGTCGGCTGCCCAGCACAACACATGGATACGCCAGTGGATCCGGGCATCCTTCCATGATCCCGTTTGCTCACCCAGGCGATACGCTTCGGCAAAGTGCGGGTCGTTGATAAAATCACAATTGTTGACGGTGGCCAGGCCGTCCTGGTTGTAGGTGAGCCGTCCTGGGATTAACTCCCTGGGACCTCCCGGCATATGCCTTAGCAGCCACCTTGCCGCACGCGAGGCCTGCCTCTTCAGCCACCGGCATTGATTCAACAGGAATCGTTTCATTGTGCAAGCGCCTTACCGAATAACCATAGACTCCCGGCTTCCCAGTACCTAAATCAGGGAGTTCGCCGGCGCCGGCTTCAGGAAGTTCATGCGTCGCAATGCCTCGCGTACCTCATCACCCAGCAACCGGTAAGCGGCCGCCCCATACGCGGCAGAAGCAAGAAAGTAGCCTAGAACGACCGACAGGACCGTCGGAGGCCCGACGAAGGCGATCATAGCCCACGTACCGCCGTAGGTCAAGCCGGCCAGCCCGAAGACCTTGAACACGTGGACGTACCATTTCCAGGCAGGCATGTCCAGGCATTCCGAACATGCGCGGGGAACGAAATACGCGTAGGCGAAGAGGTGGTAGAAGATCCAGGAGAACCCTGCCCCGGCGATCCCAAATCTGTAGACAAGCCACCCCGTCACCGGCAAAACGGCGAACAGAGCGTAGTAAGCCGTGCGGGCGGCGATTTGAGGCTTACCCACTGCGAGAGTAAAGACGTACGGGATACTTAGTGTTGCGTGCATGCAAAAACCAATACTCAAGAACGTGACTGGCCAAAGCAGCATTTGCGCCGCTTGCGCATTGAGTACGAAAGTGAACAGAGGGCGAGCGGCAAATGGAATGGCTGCGAACAAGGGCACGATCGCATAGCAGAGAAGATCCTGCAACTTGCCGTACTGGCGCACAAGCCCCTCACGATCGCCTTGCTTGTGTAAAGCGGAAAAGGAAGGGAAAACCGCCTGAGAAACCGAAGCTGTCACCACCATCCCTCGCGACACACCGCTGTAGGCCATGCCGTAATATCCGAATATCCCAAGTGGGAGAAGCTTGCTCACGAGGGCTTTATCTGTTTGCGTGTGAACGATGGAGAGGATCGTGATCCCAGCAAGCCGAAACGTAAAGGCGGCATTGCGATGGATCACCGAAGTGGAAATGCTGGGAATAAACGCGCGCGCGCCGAAGAAACGGGCGCACACGCTGAGGTAAAGCACCAGGCCTATGAGGTAGCAGGCTGCCATCCACAGGGTGACCTGAAGCAATCCGCCTCCCAAGAAGAGGACAAAGATGGCGCCGAACTGCTGCAGGGCGCTGGCGGCCACGTCGATGAGATTGATGAATTCCATGCGTTGGAGACCTCGCAGAATGCTGGCACAGAAAGAGCGAGGCAGCGCCAGGAGGGTGGCGATTCCGAGCAGACGCACAACCGTAGTGGCGGCAGAAGGGCTGAGCGTATCCAGGTTGATCCACTTGGTGACGAGCCAGGGAGCCGCCACGTAAAGCGCCACTGCCGCCAAGGCGTAGAGACCCCAATAAAACGAGGAGGCGGTTTGAAGCAGGCGTCTGATATACGCCGGGTCATCTTGATGAAAGGCAGCGACTTCACGAACCGTGGTTTCGTTGATACCCAGAGCCAAAAGGGCGGTGAGAAGGGTATTCAGCGTGTTGGTGAAATAGATTATGCCCAGGGCGTCCTGACCCAATTGTTTAAAGATGAACTTAACCGCCACGAAGCTCAGGACGATCGTGAGCCCCTGGCCAACAACATTGTAAAGAATATTTTTGGAAACCCTTGACATTCAACCGCCTCGAGCTTGTCGCGTCACCGTCGGCGTAAGTACGCGTCCGGCCAATACGTCACCCCGAGTCGAGTCGGCTCGGGATCGAGCTCGAATTCAGGGTGCGCGGCCAGGAATTCCTGCGCCGCTGCCTTAGGATTATCTTGCGTCCAATTCGCCTTCCCACCCGGCACGTCGTCGAGATCCTCCATGATGCCATCGGTAGCCACGATGTAGCTTCCGGAGGAGACCAGCGGACCGTAGAGCTGAAGCTCCTCCCGGACATGCTTCTTGGAGTGGTTTGAGTCCAGAATCACCATCACCTTCTCATCCGGGGAGAGCAGTTTGTGTACCTCTTGAAGGGTCTCGGGCGCGACGGAGTTCCCCTCGATCAAGGTTATTCGCTTCTTGAGGGGATGGGCCTCGATGGCTTTGCGGTTATGCGCCCTGATCTCAGTGTCGATGGATATGACGCGGCCTCGCCCCAGGACTTCCAGCAGACTTGCATAAAACACGCTCGAGCCGCCATGCGCCACGCCGGTCTCGATGATCACTTGGGGCTCGACCTTGACGATCAACTCCTGGATCGTGACCAGGTCCTCCGGCAATTGAATCACCGGCCGTCCCATCCAGGTGAAGTTGTACGAGTATTTCGCCGCCCAACCTGCCTTTATCCACAGCCGGGAAATGGCCTGGAACGCCTCGGTGCTGTAAAGAGGTAATGTTTGCGATTCATTATCCGCATATGTTACCGAGAGACTCTGACTCGCCAAATCTGCAGTCAGGCTTCGAATCTTCTTCACCCACCCTCCTTTCGCCCACGCCGTGACATCCTCCCCGCAGGTCGGGAGTAGCACCGGCACTCTTGCCTGTGTCGTCGGCATGCGGGGCAGTCTAGGGCACAGGCAAGAGTGCCTGTGCTACTCCACAACCTACAACTGCACAATGGGAATGTCGAGACTCATTTGCGAGAGCAAGATTCTGTTCTCTTCCAGATAATTGGGGTTCATATTCACGATTCCGGCGGTGCGCCCGTTCCTGTCTTTCAGGTACCCGGGGGGCACGATGGGATGCCCGGTTCCCGGCACATACTTCCCCTGTTTGGCGGGGTTAATGTCAATGAGGAAGCGAATGCGCCGATTCTGAGGGTCCATAACGTTCGCTAACGTTGTGCCTTTGGCAGCTGCCCCCCAAATCGCGCAACCCCCCGCCCGCGAGAAAGCATCAATCTTTTCTTCGCACGCTTTCATCCGCTGCTCAACTCCGGCCAGGAACGCTTGGATTTTCGGCCATAAGTCGGGAGTGGAGTCGGGCCGTGGTTTTTCCCGTGGGCTGCCCGTCGGCGCAGGTCTAGCTTCGATATGCAGATATTGCCCTTCGAACACTGGTCGCGCTTCGAGGACGTCAAACCCGGCCTGTTCAAAAGCCCAGGAAAGGCTCTTCGCCGTGAAATAAGAGCAATGCTCATAAAACAGATCCCAGAATGACAAGGAATCGAGAATCCAGGGCAGCGCGGGCGTCTCGAAGAATACAATTGAGGTCAGCCGGTCGCCGATTGCTTGTCGAACCGCCCTGAGCATCTCCAAAGGCGACGGTACGTGCTCGATGACATGACGGCAGCAAACAAAATCGGGAGCGTATTGCGTCTGTTGTGAATCGTAAAAATCCCGGACGAACTGCACCGCTCCGCCCTCAATGGTCACCGGGCCGACGTAGGTTGGGTCAAAACCAATGCCGCGGTTTCTGCCCTCTTTGCAAAGCTGGCGCAGAAAATCTCCTTTCCCACAACCTACCTCAATGACCACCTTATCGCGAAGGTCATACTTCGTCACCAGAGAACTCACCAACTTGGAAAGGTATTGCCGGAAGTAGGGAGAGCAGGTCTGGGTGTTCTCGTAAGCCGCAGAGTAGCTGAGACATCCTGGATCGAATGCCGAGTTGAAGACGAATCCGCAGTCCGGGCAGAACGCCAGGAGAAGGTCGCCGCGTCGAAACTGGCGTGCCTCTTCAGCGCTTGGGCAGGCCCGGTTTTGGTGAACCGGGACGCCTCGGCGCTCGAAAAAGAGCCGTGGGAATAGGTTCGCACAAAGCGGGCAAGCGCGCATCGTCATGGACCTTTAGACGTTCCAACCACCTCCCTGTGCCTGCTTTTCTAGGAGAGAAATCACCGCCCCTTTCAAACATTTTTACCAGGAAGTGAAATCAGAGTAGCTGCTGGCCTCTAATCAAGGAGGGGAACAGGTACTGGCTCCCTCCTCCCTGATGAGCGGGAAGTGGGTGCCGAGTGCCTGCTATACCCCCACCTTCGCTCTCCACCATTCACAGGTATTTCTCAAACCCTCCTCGAGAGTAATGGAGGGCTTCCACCCGATGACATTGGCCAGCCTTCGAACGTCCGCAACCAATAACGGCGCCTCCTGGGGATCGGCGGGCAAAGCTCCCAACGCAAGATTTTCTTCCCGGTTCAGATAGCGCGCGATGGTTTCTACGATTTTTCGTAGCTTCACGGGTTGCCCCGAGCCGACGTTGACCGGACCGCAAAACTCGCTTTTTGCGATGGCCCAAAGCGCCGAAACGACATCTTCAACATGAAGGTAATCGCGTATTTGCTCGCCGTGTGTGCACTTGGCCACTTGTCCGTTCAGCAGCGCCAGGATAATGGCAGGAACCAGTCGTACCTCAGCTTCCGCGGGGCCATAAAGATGGAATATGCGCGCCCAGGCAAACTGCATGGCCGTCTTCTGGCAGTATGCCTGCAGAATCTCGCGGGTGGCATTCTTACACACGCCATACAGGCTGCTAGGCC
>Ga0326727_10005209_pt1 | contig 37535 bp, 40 predicted proteins | sample MB2enrmetagenome_FD_207643 | JGI IMG/M metagenome (GOLD analysis project Ga0326727, IMG submission 207643) | Lab enriched peat soil microbial communities from McLean, Ithaca, NY, United States - MB29MY | ecosystem: Environmental > Terrestrial > Soil > Wetlands > Peat | place: USA: New York... | reverse complement strand
ACCCTATTAGCAGCCCATGAGGAGGCGAGATGCTCCCGATGAGGAAACCAGCGACTGGAGAGCCGTGTGCGGGAGATCCGCCAGCACGGTTCGGAGGGCGGGGAGGAAACTTCCCGACCCCTATCGAATTGGAACGGCCCAGGCTCACTCCCCGATGATCTTCACCAGCACGCGCTTCGGGCGGCGGCCGTCGAATTCGCCGTAGAACACCTGCTCCCACGGGCCGAAGTCGAGGCGGCCGGCGGTGATGGCGATGACCACCTCGCGGCCCATGATCTGGCGCTTCATGTGCGCGTCGGCGTTGTCCTCGCCGGTGCGGTTGTGGTGGTAGGTTTGCGGCGAGGCGTCAAACGGGGCGAGCTTTTCCAGCCATCGCTTGTAGTCCTCGTGCAGTCCGGATTCGTTGTCGTTGATGAAGACCGAGGCGGTGATGTGCATGGCGTTGCACAGCAGCAGCCCTTCCTGGATGCCGCTTCTTGCCAGGCAGTCAACCAGGCGGGGAGTGATGTTGACGAACCCCATGCGGGCGGGAACGTTGAAGGTCAGGTGTTCGGTGAAGGATTTCATCGGTCGGGTCCTTGTTCTACGCCGGGCGCCAGACGATTTCCATCGTTTCGCGGAAAGCAAAGCGCAGCAGGTGGCGGCCGACGACGTCCTGAAGTTGGACCAGTTGCGCGTCATCAGGTGAGGCGAGGGACAGCGTCAGGCGGCCGCCGTCCGTATGCAAACGGCAATCGCCGATGCTGAAGGCGATGTGCCCCGAGGCATCGTCCAGCGTCACCGGCAGCTTGTGCTGAAAGTGCTTGCAGAGCTGCGTCATGTAACGACTGGCCAGCGGAGTCGTGATCTCGGCGGTGCTTTTGTTCACTGGGTGCGCTCCACGGTCCGGGCCGCCGCGTCGATGGCGGCGGCGATGGTTTGTGCCGAATCAGAATCGAGCGGGCCGGCGCGCAGGCGCAGCCGCAGCGCCAGCTTGAGGTTTTCCATGGCGCGCAGCAGCGGGGCGGGCACGCGTTCGGGGGAACCTCCGGCCGCGCCGCCGATACGCGCAAGTAACGCATCGACGGAGGCGCGGTTGGCGGCCAGGAAGGCGTCTCCTTCCGGCGTGATGCGGTAGCGCTTGCGGCCGGCGTCGGCGGTTTCGGCGGCGGTGTAGCCCATGTCCTCAAGCCACGACAGCGTCGGGTAGATGACGCCGGGGCTGGGGCTGTAGCTGCCGCTCATGCGCTCCTCGATGGCTTTCATGAGTTCGTAGCCGTGGCGCGGCTGCTCGGCGATCATGGCGAGAGTGAGCAGGCGGAGTTCGCCGTAATCGAACAGGCGGTTGCCGCGGCGCCCGCCGGCGCGGTGGCCGTGACGGTGGTGGCCCTCAGGGCGGTGGTCCGCCGTGTCCTCCGGGTAGGCGAAACGGCGGTGCGGGTGGTGGGTGTGTTTGTGTCTCATGGCGAGCGATATAGGACGCGATATATCGTGAGTCAAGATATATCTTTCGTCCCGTGGCGGAGCATGGCGCGACGCCGGCTGTTGCGGTATCCTGCGTCCGATTGTCTTGGTAGAGAACGCAGAATGGCCGGAGCGCGGACAAGCCGGACTCACCCGCTTCAGATTGCGGAAGTGCGTGCAAGCCCCGCGCACGGGCGGATCGGGATCACATTCTGCCCCGGCAAGCATGACAACGCAGCGGCGACAGGCGCGTGGGCGCGCGACCTCGCGGCGGATCTGGACGTCATCGTCTCATGGGGTGCGCGGCTGGTGCTGACGCTGGTGGAGGAGGGCGAACTCGCGGCGCTGAAGGTGCCCCGTCTCGGTGAGGAAATCCGCGGCCGGGGGCTCGATTGGCGGCATCTGCCCATCGCCGATTATTCTGTTCCGTCCGAGACATTCGAGCAGCAATGGGAGACGCATGGCCGGGACATCCGCGCGCTGCTGTGCAGCGGCGGCGATGTGCTGGTGCATTGCAAGGGCGGGCTTGGCCGGGCCGGCATGATGGCCGCCCGGCTTCTCGTGGAACTGGGCGTGGCGCCCGACCTGGCCATCCGGGAGGTTCGCCGCGCGCGCAACGGCGCGATCGAGACGCCGGCGCAGCTCGCGCTGGTCAGACGGACCGCGGCCATCATGGATACGCGGGTCATCGACACGGCCGCCATGCGGAAGATCGGCGGGCAGATGGGGACCAATCCGGGTGGCGTCTATCAGGACGACGGCGGCCGGCGGTTCTACGTGAAGTCGCTTGAGACGCCCGCGCATGCGCGGAACGAGATCATTGCGGCGAAGCTGTATCAGTTGGCCGGGGCGCCGACGCTGACCTATGTGCGCGCGAAGGAACCGAACCAGATCGCGACCGCGTTTATCGGTCTGGAAAAGAAACGAATTTCGCAGCTTAGCGACGAGGAGCGCAGGCGGGCGCAGCATTGGCTAGGGGTGCATGCATGGACCGCCAACTGGGATGCGGCCGGGTTCGATGGCGACAATCAGGGCGTCGCCGGGGGCGTGGTCATGACGCTCGACGTCGGCGGCGCGCTGGAGTTTCGGGCGCTGGGCGACCCGAAGGGCAAAGCGTTCGGCACATGTGTCGGCGAGATCGATACGCTGCGTAAGGAGGCGGACAATCCCTATGCGACAAGGCTGTTCGGGGACATGAGCCCTGCCGCGATCAATGAGGCCATCGCGGTGGTGACTCGCATTCCCGACGCCGCGATACGGCGAGTCGTTGCGGAGAATGGCGGCAGCAGCGCGTTGGCCGACAAGATGATCGCGCGCAAAGCCGATATGGCGGGGCGTTCGACCTGAGGGCGCCTGCCGACCCGTTCCGACCCGGGCGCGGCGGAGTTCAGCCCAGTTGCCGCTTCGGCAACGGCGGTGCCGGGTAGCGCCCCATTTTTGCGTTCCAATAGGCCCATGAGCGCGGCCTGATGATGCCGGGGGGAGCAGCGTCGAGCGTCTCCCGGATATCGGCATCGGTGACGGCGGCATGGTCGCGCAGCGCCTGCATGTCCTCATGCGTCGCGGATTCCAGCGCATAGGCCACGAACCGGATCGGATCGGCCAGCGCCTCCGCCGGTTCTTCGAACCATATCAGCCGGCGGGCCAGTGCCTCGGTTTCAGGGGTCAGCGGGATCGGCTTCATCGGGCGGGGAGTTTCGGCAAACGCGCCAGATCGACGGCGCGGGACGCCGCGACAAGCCGATCTTTGACGGCCCGCGGCAGGGTGGCGACGTTGCCGTCCTCGAAGTAGCTGAGGGCTTTCAGGGTGGCGAGCGGATTGAACGCCGTGCCGTAGATCGCTTGCGCGGCGGCAAGTGCGGCCGGAAGGTCGATGCGGCCATCGGTCAGGATGGCGTCGATGTCGAGATAGTCCTTCGCCTCGGCGCGCACCTGCACGACGGATGCCTTCATGCCGGCGAGGTCGAGCAGCGAGGCGACTTGCAGGCCGTTGTCGGGCGCGACGAGCGGCGGCAGCAGGCGCGGGATGCCGGGCAGGCCGAAAAACGACAGCTTCACGATGCCACCGCGATCCACCAGGCAACTGAAGGTGTTCGGCTCGCGCTGCGTTACCGTCGCGCCGGCGAGGAAAGGAATCGCGGGAGCCAGGTGGGCGGCGTCGAGCGGGCGGTTGCCGAAAAAGTCGAAGTCCACGGACTGCCGGTGGCCGAGATGCAGGGCGATAGCGGTTCCGCCGTAGAGCACGAACTCCGGCGGGACAGCGGCGAGTTCGTCCCACACCCGGCGCTGCGGTTGGGGGAGAATATCGAGGCGGGGTGTAAAATCCTGCGACATCCTGGCAATATACACCTGACGGGCGGGCCGAAAAACCTGAAGTGGGGTACGGCGTTCGGGTGCTTCGATCGGGACCTGCGGCGAGTATGATCGGCTGAACCAGCGCGGCGGCAAAGGGTTGAGGGAGTTGTAGCCATGGACACGTCCGTCATTGCTCCGATCCGGACTGAGCAGGACTACCGCAACGCCGAACAGACCGTCAGGGCCTTGTGGGGCGCAACCCCCGGCACGCCCGAAGCCGATCGGCTTGATGTCCTGATGGTTTTGCTGGAGGCGTATGAGGCGGAGCATCACAGGATCGAGCCGCCCGACCGCTTCTTTGTTGCGCATCTGCCCCGGGAGCTGTGGTAATAAGTCTACAAGCGGCACCCGGTCAGGCATTTTGAGCCGCGGTCAGCGGATCGTCATGGACCGGCTGAGACGGGAAAGGAGGGATGAGCATGTCTGACCGTCATGAATACCGGCTGAAGATCGACGCAGTCAGCGTCGCTTCCTTGCCGATGTCCAGACTCGCCGAGTACATGTCTGAGTTGGCGCGGCTGCTCGGCGAGCAGGAGCATGTGCATTTTTCGCACCTCGAGCCGGGCAGCGCGGTGCTGGTTTCCAGTATCGACGAGCTCTCCGCCCTGAAAGTCGGGGAGCGGTTGCAGGCCCTCCGCGAGGGTCATGGGGCGAGGGATGCCATGCAGGCCTATAAGGCGCTCGATACGCTGCTGGCGAAGGACGATGCCGTCGCCACCCTGTTCGGCGAGGGCGGCGAGGAGGCTATCGCCTTTCCGGGCCGCACGGGGCCGAAACCGCTGCGTTACGGTCCGTTCCGCGAGGAAGGTTCGCTCGATGGCGTCGTGATCCGCATCGGCGGACGCGATGACACGATTCCCGTGCTGCTGAAGGACGCTGACGGGGCGGAATATCCGTGCCAGACGAACCTGGAACTGTCGAAGAAGCTGGCTCAGCTCTACCGGGGGCCGGCGGTGCAGGTTTACGGCAGCGGCAAGTGGATTCGTGAGGAAAACGGCGCCTGGGCGCTCCAGCAATTTGATATCACCAGCTTTGACGTGCTTGACGATGCCTCGCTGACGGATGTCGTCGCCAAACTGCGCGCGGTGGAAGGGGCGGAGTGGAACTCGGACGCATCGCCGGGGGATATGCTCGGCCTGCGGCGAGAGGACGGGCCGGCGCACTGAATGTCTGTCGGTTTCGACGCGTCCTTTCTCATTGCGCTGCTTGATCCGGCGGTAAAGGGCGCGGGTTCGGTTTCCCCGCCGGAGCAGCAGCAGGGGGAGCTTTCGTTGCGTATTGCACCCGACGATGAAGACGCTGCAGGCGGCCCGCCGCCGGGGGCGGAGCCGTGAGGCTGAAGCTCGGCGACCTTATGCTTCATGTGCGTATCGGCGTCTTTGAGAGTGAATTATTAGGTGCGGCTGCCTGAAGAACTGCAAGTTAGTCTGCACTATATTTGTAGAACGACCATTTTCGACGTCGCCGTGAATAAGCATTACCATTTCAAGAGGGCAAGGCGTCTCCTTCTGGGACTGTCTTCCCCAAAAGTTCAATGAGAGAATACAGGTTCTCTTTGATTTCCTTGATATCTTGTAGCGTGGAAGCTCTTTCCGCCTCATTAGCAAACCAATGCGGATTGCTCTCTCGATATCGTAGCTCGTCAGCCTTGAAGTCGTTTGGTGCATCCATGTTGCCGTCCGGATCAGGACAGTCCCAGCAAACTTGCTCTAGCCTCGCGCGTTCGCTGACGTTTCTCCAAATCGACGTATTTCGTAGGACGGCCTGCACGAATTCACACCCATCCATGTCGAAAAACGAGGGCCAGTTCTTGAACTTGGACGGCAAAAACCGCCTATAGAACGATGCCCTCAATGCGGGATCATCAGCATTAAGGAGGCTTTCCTCGGCGTTCAGAAAACCCGCTAGCAATACCCTGACGTGGAAGGACGGGCTACGTTTCCACCACTGAGGTTCGCCCACAAATGGCGGATCTATCCTCCACCGCTCCAGAGTTTCGTCTATTTTGGCGAACCTGCCACCTTGGGGCCGCTTGCAGTTTTCTAAAAGTCCCCACAGAGCCGTCGCCCAACGCTGATCAGCGGGTACGGTCCTTGTAAGATCCCACGCTGCTTGAAACGCCCTATGGTACATGTATTCAGCGTCGCCGTCGAAGAATGTGTCGTCATAGGGGCGGCTTAGCCTCGGGCTGCCCTCGATTCGATGCAAGATCGCGAGAAATCGTTGATCGCCGATCTCCGCAAAGGGTCCACTACGGCGGAAGATATCTTCAAAAAACTTGCCCGGAAGAAACTTGCACTGTACAAGGGCTTCCATCAGAGACATATTGCCATTTCGTAATATGTCCGCAGATTGCCTCAAAGCAATATTCCCTCGCGGATTGGCAACTGCGGCATAGCGTGTGCTCGCATCTCCCCTGTCATACGCTCTCTGGATCGCGTCTTTTGTGTACCCATAGCGAGCAAGTGCGTAGTCTATCAATGAATCGCGCCGCTTCGAGAGGATGAATTCGATCAGTTTTCGCCCGTCGGTATCTGTTTGCCAACCGGAGTTCGTTGCCTGCGGCTCCTTCCAGTTTTCCTTCAACCATTGCGCAGTAGCCTCCGGCGATGCTCTTCGCAAATAGCCGATTTCGATACGCTCCTCCGGCCCCGATCTGTAAGTGAACGAACTCGCCATATCACCTCCTAACTTCGTAGCTTTAGGTCGCCAGCCACGAAACAGTGCTCGGCTTCACGCTACCTCGCAGAATCCAATTGATACTCGCGAATCGCGGCGTAAGCGACGAATCTTTCCCAGATTGTGAATTCGTATAGGGTAAATCGTTCGTCGCCACCACATCCCGAAACGTATCGTATCTGTATTCCGGGGCCCCTGTCGATGGTCTTCCAGTGCCCTTCGGCCCCTTGCAGAAGTTCCCGCGCATCCAATGCATCGATTTGCAGAACTGTAATCTCCGCATCGATAGCCGCGGGCTTTTTCCAGATGTGGCTGTGGATCCCCAGCCCCCATTTCTCTATGACTGAGTTGAGTTTTTCGGACTGGATTCGAATGCTCATTCTCGAACCGAGGTCAAAGTTCGACGCAAACGATGGCAGCAAGCCGACGTCGGGTGGCCTATCGATTTTCATGGTATCTGCGGCGAGCGCATCCCACGCCGCTTGCCGGTGCTCGCGCTCTCGCTCGTCGGGCGCGAGCGAGGCGTCCATCGCCCTCTGCGCATGTTCCCAAACTCCCTCAGACTCCGGAACTCCAGGATCTACACACGCGGACAGCCGCAGGAGTAGGTAGCGTTCATTCGCGCTGTATCTCGTTGTATTACAATGCTTGCAGGAAAGCGCCGTGATCCTCTGCACCTTCGGTGGCGTCGATTTAGGATACCATGATGAAGCTATAACATGGTCTCTTGTTATTTGCGTTTGTGGGAATTTTTCCCGGCAATAGACGCATTGACGCATATTGGGCACATATCTCTCCGCTAAAGCCAAGTCGTACTGTAACCGATTCTACAGGACCTTTCAATACGCTAGGTAGGCTCGCCCCATTTAACCTATGGATTTCTGGGTGGCCATTTGCGTCTCGAGCGTTCGAGATGGACAGGAAGCCATGTGGCACCCTCACACCGTAAACTGCTCCGCAATAATCCGCTCCGACAACCCCCTATCCGGATCAAACAGCACCGTCACACTCACCCCCCGGTCCTCGCTCACCGCCACGGACACCACATTCCGCACCTCGGTGAAATCCGCCACCGCCGCCACCGGACGCTTATCCGCCTCCAGCACCTCGAACAGCACATCCGCGCTGCTCGGCAGCAACGCCCCCCGCCACCGCCGCGGCCGGAACGCGCTGATCGGCGTCAGCGGCAGCAAATTCGCCGACAGCGGCACGATCGGCCCATGCGCCGACAGATTATACGCCGTCGATCCGGCCGGAGTCGCAATCAGCACCCCGTCGCACGACAACTCCTCCAGCCGCACCCGCCCATCTACCAAAATCCGGATCTTCGCCGCCTGGCGTAGTTGCCGCAGCAGGCTGACCTCGTTGAACGCCAGCGCCTCCTCCACCGCCCCGGTGGCGGTGATCGCATGCATCCGCAGCGGATGCAGCTCCGCCGCCTGCGACTGACTCAGCCGCCCCAGCAGCCCATCCTCATGGTAGTTGTTCATCAAAAAGCCGACCGAGCCGCGGTTCATGCCGTAGACGGGCATGCCGTGCTGCAAAACGACGGAGTGGATCGTCTCCAGCATGAAGCCGTCGCCGCCCAGCGCCACCACCGCCGCGGCCTTCTCCAGCGGGCACTGCCCATAGCGCGCCGCCAGCGCCTCCCGAGCCTCCTGCGCGACCGCCACGGGCGACGCCACGAACGCGATCTCCCCGGCCACGAACCCCCGGTCCTCGCCCAACGGGGACAGCAGGTTCGTCAAAGCCGCTTCCTGTGGTCCAGCACCGGCATGTCTCGGCGCACCTTCGCGGTCAGCGCCCGGTCGATCCGCGCCGTCACCCAGCCCACACCGTCGGAAGCGCGGGCAACCACGTGTCCCCACGGGTTCACCACCATGGAATGGCCGTAGGTGAACCTGGGCTCGCCCTTGCCCTCCAGATGCCGACCCCAGGTGGCGGGGGCGGCGAACCAGCACTGAGTCTCGATCGCCCGGCCGCGGATCAGCGCCTCCCAATGGTCGCGCCCGGTGGCCAGGGTGAACGCGCTGGGCAGGAAGATCAGTTCGGCGCCGGCTTCGCGCAGCTTCCAGAACAGGTCGGGGAAGCGGACATCGTAGCAGATGGCGCAGCCGACGCGCACGCCGCCGGCGTCATAGCAGACGATCTCGTCCCCCGCGCCGTAGCTGGCGCTTTCGCGGTAACCGACGCCGTCCGGGCCGACGATGTCGAACAGGTGCATCTTGCGATAGCGCGCCAGTTCCACCCCGTCCGGGCCGAACACCACGGTGGTGTTGAACAGCTTGTCCGGCCCCTGCTCGATGATCGAGCCGCCATGCACGTAAATCCGTGCCTCGCGGGCGGTCCGGCGCAGGAATTCATACGCCTCGCCGCCCGGTTCGTTGGAACCCCGAGGCGGCAGCACTTCAGCGTTCTCAGCCCGCGTCCCGCGGTCGCCGCCGAGCGAATCCCACACCTCCGGCAGGCTGACGATATCGGGACGGTCCTGCTCGACCGCATCGCGGATCAACGCCCGCGCCTGAGCAATGTTGTCCACCTTGTTCGCGCCGGGGTTCATCTGCAGCACGCTGACGCGCATCGTCGGCCTCCGGGTGAAATCCCGGGCAGGGAAGCGTATCCGCCGCGGCGATGCAACAGGGATGGCACAGGCCGCGCCGCGCCCATATCCTGCGCCGCGAGAAGGAGGCTGATCGATGCGGCGGATAAAAGTCTGGGACCTTCCCGTGCGTCTGTTCCACTGGTCGATCGTCGTGCTGATCGCCGCGGCGTGGACGACGCAGGAACTGAACAAGATGGAGTGGCACATGCGCATCGGCTACGCCATCCTGGCGCTGTTGCTGTTCCGCATCGTGTGGGGCTTCATCGGCAGCGACACCGCCCGCTTCGTGCGGTTCCTGAAAAGCCCGGCCGCGGCGCTGCGGCATTTGTCCCACCTCCGCCGCCGCGAACCCGACCGGGAGATCGGCCATAACGCCGCCGGGGGATGGGTGGTGCTGCTGATGCTGGTGCTGCTGGGGGTGCAGGCCGGGACCGGGCTGTTCTCCAACGACGACAGCGACAGCGACGGGCCGCTGATGCACCTCATCGGCAAGGACCAGAGCGACTTCATCAGCAAGATCCATTCGCTGAACTTCAACCTGATCCTGGCGGTCATCGTCCTGCACGTGGCGGCGATCGGCGCCTACGCGGTGCTGAAGCGGCAGAACCTGGTGCGGCCGATGCTGACCGGAACGAAGGAGATGCCCGGCGACGCCGCCGCGCCCCGCCTGGTCAACCCGATATGGGCAGCGGTGACGCTGGCGGCGGCGGCCGGCGCGGTGCTATGGCTGGTGAACCTGTAATACCGACCGCCGATGAGGGTGATCGCTGCCATAAACGTCATGGCCCGGCTTGTCCGGGCCACCTATGCCAGCACCCTGCCGTCATAGGTGGCCCGGACAAGCCGGGCCATGACGGGAAAGCTGGACCAGACGCGAGCCGCCGGGTTTTGATTGCTCGGCGCGTCGCGGGTCATCTCCCGCTCGCGGCGGTCTCCGCGAGATAAGCCGCCAGCCGATCGAGCGTCTGCTTGCCGCCTTCTACCGCGCTGTATTTCCGTGCGAACTGGTCGCGGAAAAACGTCGTGGCGAAAACCAGGCGGAAGGTAACGTTGGTCCGGTCGCCGTCAGGTTCGAGGATCAGGGCGGACTCGAAGTCGGTCGCGGAATGTCCATCCTTGCCGCTGCCGTTGATGTAGACGATGCGCTCGGGTTCAACCACCTCGGTGAACACGCTGCGGTTATGAAACGACGTCAGGCCGTAGACGTTCATCCGGTAGATCCACTCGCCGCCCGGCCGCAGGTCCATCTTCTGCACCGTCGCGATGCAGCCGCGCGGTCCCCACCAGTGCGGCGCGCTGCGGGAATCCGCTATCACCTGCCAGACGCGCTCCGGCGGCGCGTCGAGCACCCGCGACACGGTGATGGCCGCCGGGTCATCGCTCATGCCGCCTGCTTCTCCAGCGCCGCGAGCAGGATGCACAGGGCGATGCCCTCCGCCGCGTCGCGCACATCCTTCAGCGGCGGGAATGTCGGCGCCAGCCGCAGGTTCTGGTCCTTCGCATCGGTCCCGTACGGAGACGTCGCCCCCGCCGGGGTCAGCGCCAGGCCGGCCTCGCGCGCCAGTTCCACCACCCGCCGCGCCGTGCCCTCCGTCGCATCGAGGCTGATGAAGTAACCCCCCTCCGGCCGCGACCAGGACGCCACGCGCCGTCCGCCGAGCCGCGCCTCCAGCGCCGCCTCCACCGCCGCGAACTTCGGCGCCAGGATCGCCCGGTGCGCGTCCATATGCCGCTCCAGGCCCGCCCAGTCCTTCAGGAACCGCACATGCCGGAGCTGGTTCAGCTTGTCGGGGCCGATGGTCCGCTTCTCCGTGCGCGCCAGATACCACTTCACGTTCGCCGCGGACCCGCCGAAGAAGGCCAGCCCGCCCCCGGCCAGGGTGATCTTCGACGTGGATGCAAAAATGAACACCCGGTCCGGATGCCCGGCCGCCTCGCAGGCATCGAGGATGTTCAGGATCTCCCGCCGCTGCGCGGTCAGGTGATGCACGGCATAGGCATTGTCCCAGAACAGCCGGAAATCCGCCGCGCCGGTGCGCATCGACGCCAGCCGCCGCACGGTTTCGCCGGAGTAAACATCCCCGCTCGGATTGGAATACTTCGGCACGCACCACATGCCCTTCACCGCCGGATCGGCTGCCAAAGCCTCGACCGCGTCGAGGTCCGGCCCGTCCCCGGTCATCGGCACCGGCAGCATGCGGATGCCGAATTCCTCGCACAGCTTGAAGTGGCGATCGTAACCGGGAACCGGACAGATGAAGGCGATGTCAGGGGTCTTGCTCCAGGGGGCGGACGATCCGGGGACGCCCTTCAGCAGCGCCCAGACGATGCTGTCATGCATCACCGCCAGGCTGGAGTTGTCCGCCACCACCACCTGCCCCGGCGGCACGCCGAGCAGCGGGGCGAACAGCGCGCGTGCCTCCGGCAGGCCCTGGAGCACCCCGTAGTTGCGGGCGTCGTCCCCGGCGGCGGAGAAATGATCCTGGTTGCCCGGCAGCGCCAAAATTCCGTTGGCCAGGTCAAGCTGCTCCGGCGACGGCTTGCCGCGCGTCATGTCCAGCTTCAGGCCGCGCGCCCGGAACGCCTCATATTCGGCCCGGACCCCGGCCAGCTCGTCCCTGTTCGTTAGCGTCATGGCTGAATCAGGCTCCGCAAGGTTTTGCCGGCATTTCGTTCCCGCCCCCACCGTCATGGCCCGGCTTGTCCGGGCCACCTATAGCGGCACGTGCGGGCACAGGTGGCCCGGACAAGCCGGGCCATGACGGCGAAAAGGGGCTAAGCAACAACCAGTGTCCCATGCCGCTCCTCCGCCGGCAGGCACAGGGCCGCCAATGCGGGTGCCACCGCCTCCGGCCCCGGCAGCGTGGACTTATCCTCGCCGGGATACGCCTGCATCCGCATCCGCGTTGCCACCGGCCCCGGGTCGAACAAATTCACCCGCACATTCGTGGTCGCCAGTTCCTGCGCCCAGGTCAGCACCAGATGCTCCATCCCGGCCTTGGTCGCCCCCATCGCGCCCCAATACGCCCGAGGCTCCCGCGCGCGGCTTTCCGTCACGAACACCGCCCGCCCGGCGGGCGACTGGCGCAGCAGCGGCTCGGACGTGCGGATCAGCCGCCAGCTTGCCGTCAGGTTGACCGCCAGCACCGAAGTCCAATCCTCCGGCAGGATATGCGACACCGGCGTCAGCCGCCCGAGCGCTCCGGCGTTGTGCACCAGGATGTCCAACCGCCCGAAGCGCTGGAACAGTGTCGGCCCCAGCGCGTCGATCAGCGCGTCTTCCTTCAGGTCCAGCGGCAGCAGGCTGGCCTCGCCGCCCACCGCCCGCACGGCGTCGTCGGTCTCCTCCAACGCGCCTTGCGTCCTGGCGGTCAGCACCACGCGGGCGCCCAGCCGCGCCAGCTCCACCGCCGCCGCTGCGCCGATACCGCGGCTGGCCCCGGTCACCAGCGCCACCGAGCCGTCCAGAACGCCCGCCATCAGTTGCCCACCGTCAACAGGCTAAGCTGCCGATCGGCCGATTCCTGCTGGTCGGGCAGGGCGATCGGATAGTCGCCGGTGAAGCAGGCGTCGCAGTAATACGGCTTGTCCGGATCGCGGCCCGGCTTGCCAAGCGCGCGGTACAGCCCGTCGATCGAGATGAACGCCAGGCTGTCGGCGCCGATAAGCGCCGCCATCTCCGCGACATCATGCTTGGCGGCGAGCAGCTTGCTGCGCTCCGGCGTGTCGATCCCGTAGAAGCAGGAATGCGTCGTCGGCGGCGAGGACACCCGCATATGCACTTCCTTCGCCCCGGCCGCCCGCACCATCTCGACGATCTTCTTGCTGGTGGTGCCGCGGACGATCGAGTCATCGACCAGGATCACGCGCTTGCCGTCCAGCACCGGGCGATTGGCGGAATGCTTCAGCTTCACCCCGAGATGGCGGATGTGGTCCGTCGGCTCGATGAAGGTGCGCCCGACATAGTGGTTGCGGATGATCCCAAGCTCGAACGGGATGCCGCTTTGCTTGGAATAGCCCATGGCCGCGGGTACGCCGGAATCCGGCACCGGGACGATGACGTCGGCCTCCACCGGCGATTCCTGCGCCAGTTCGGCGCCGATACGCTTGCGAGCGTCGTAGACCGGCATGCCCTCCACGATGGAATCGGGGCGGGAGAAGTAAATGTATTCGAACACGCAGAACCGTTCCCGCACCCGGTTGAACGGCTTGATGCTGTGGACGCCCTGGTCGTTGATGACGACGATCTCGCCCGGTTCGACATCGCGGATGAAGTCGGCGCCGACGATGTCCAGCGCGCAGCTCTCGCTGGCCAGGACCCAGCCGCCGGTGCCCTCGGTGCCGATGCGGCCCAGAATCAGGGGGCGCACGCCGAGGGGATCGCGCACCCCCATCAGCGCCTGGTTCGATAGCGCCACCAGCGAATAGGCGCCGACAACCTGCTTCAGCGCGTCGATCAGGCGGTCCACCACGGTGGAATACAGGCTGATCGCGATCAGGTGGACGAACACCTCGGAGTCGGTGGTGGACTGGAACAGGCAGCCGCGACGCACCAGCGCCCGATGCAGGATATGCGCGTTGGTCAGGTTGCCGTTATGCGCCACCGCGAACCCGCCGAACTCGAAATCCGCATACAGCGGCTGGACGTTCCGGAGGACCGTGTCGCCGGTGGTGGCATAGCGGTTATGGCCAATGGCGATGCGGCCGGGCAGCTTCTCGATCACCCGCGCGTCGCTGAAATTATCGCCGACAAGCCCCATGCCGCGATGGGAGTGAAAGCGCGTCCCGTCGAAACTGGTGATGCCGGTGGCTTCCTGCCCGCGATGCTGCAGCGCGTGCAGGCCGAGCGCGGTGACGGCGGTCGCGCTGGGCACGTTCCAGACGCCGAAGACGCCGCACTCCTCATGCAGAGCGTCATCGTCGCTATCCCGGCTGTCGAATGCCATCTGTGACAACTCCTAATCGCGGATCGGCTTGCCGATGGCGCGGCCTTGCGGGGCCGCATGCAGCAAAGCGTCCGCGGTGGTTTCACGCCCGGCCGGCGGGGGATCGAGCCGATGCGGACGGAAATTCTCCGGCAACTGGTCCCGCACCCAACGGGCGGCTTCGTATGTGGGGGTCAGGGTCCGCGCGTCCAACACCGCATCGGGCCAGCGCTCGATCGGGAACACCATCTGCCCCAGAATGTAGGCAATCACCACGACGACCGCACCGCGAGCGAGGCCGAAGACCAGGCCAAGCGTGCGGTCCACGCTGCCCAGCGCCGAGCGCCGGACGAAACTGGCGACGGTGCCGGCGACGACGGTCAGGACGATCAGCGAGATAAGAAAGACGATGGAGAAGCCGACCGGATCGACCCATTCGGCCGAAGGCACCCAGCTTCGGACGGTGTCGCGCATCGCCGGCGCGAAGGTGAAGGCCGCTGCGACCGCGCCAACCCAGGCCCCGATGCCCAGCACCTCGCGCACGAAGCCGCGGGCGAACGCCAGCACGCCGGAGAGCGCCAGAAACCCGAAGACCGCGAGGTCGACCCAAGTCATGCCACTGTCATCCACCACCGAGGCGCGGTTATCGCCTCCCCGGCGCCCTACGCCAAGCAGATCATGCGTGCTCTTCGCCGATTCGGGGGCGAACCCTGCAACCAAATCGGCAATGTGACCGATTTCCTCCAGTCGCACGTCCGCGGGTGCCGGCTTGCCGGGTGGCTGTGCCGACGCGCGGCGCAGCCAAGATCGTTGCCGCGTTACATTTTGTCCCAGCCTCGTTTGGGCGCCACAAATAACAACGGACTGACATCGAGTCTGCGGGCCTCGGAGCCGGTCCCATGTGCATCAGGATTACGCGGCCGGCGGAGCATGGCATTCTCCCCACTCGTCATGGCCCGGCTTGTCCGGGCCACCTCTCGCGGCACCGTGCTGGAAAAGGTGGCCCGGACAAGCCGGGCCATGACGAGGAATGCGGGCCATGACGAGGAGTGCCGGCCATGACGAGGAGTGAACGACGCCTCGGCCGAACTTTTCTCCGGCCGCGGCTTACGCTGATAGCTATGGGGGCCGCCCCGGCCCGATAAGGAATTGCGCCAGGCGATTGATCTGGATCAATGCGCTATCACGTATACGTGATCATGATAGGCGCCGCCAACGAAGGACCGGCGCGGGCCGTCGCCAGGAGGTCTGTTGTTCGACAGTTGCCGATTGCCTTGTCCGCGACCGGAGCGCCTTGCCGGCCGAGACCGCCGGGCGGTGGCAAATCCGCCGGTTTTGAAGCGCTGCTTGCGGCCTCGGGCCGGGAGCGTGTGCGAGCCGCATCGCCATCACCGATGGTAGTGCCGGTCAACGCCGATCCGGGTGTCATCCGTGTGAGAGTTATGGAAAGGGGTCCCGGCGGATGCCGGCAACGACCCGTTTCGCCTGCGCCGCGGGCAACGCCGCATGATACCGAAACAATAAAGCCCTGATGAGTTGCCGATGACCGGTTCGTGGCCTGCCTGTCCACTCACTCGATGCGCCGTCGATCGGCTGCGGCGGAGGTACGGAGCTTGAACGGCCAACGCCGGCGAATACCCGGCATCGTCATCACGATGCTGTTCGCCTTCGCAATGCTTTTCCTCGCACTCTGCATGAATCGCACGATCAACGTCTACGATGAAGGTCTGATCCTTTTCGGGGCGGCGCGAGTGCTGGATGGCGCCGTCCCGCACCGTGACTTCTATGCCAATTATGGACCCGGCCAGTTCTACGTGCTTGCGGCCTTGTATAAGATTTTCGGCGCATCCGTGCTCGTTGAGCGGGCCTGGGACACGTTCGTACGCAGTTGTATCGTCGTGCTGGTTTTCGTCATCGTCGACCGGCTTGCGCCGCGCGCCGTGGCTGTTCTGACAGCCATTTTCACTCTTGTGTTTCTCGGTTCCCTTATTGATGCATACGGTTATCCTGTGTTTCCTGCTCTCGCGGCTGCCTTGGCAGGCCTGGCATTCCTGTTGCCGAGCCCGGGGTGCGAGGCATCTCCGGCAAGGCTGATGGCGGCGGGAGGATGCGCAGGCGTTGCGATGCTGTTCCGATACGACGTCGGTGCAGCAACTTTTGGGGCAGAGATTGCAATTCTGGCCCTTGACGGCTGGTTTCAGCGCCCGGGCGTGCCGTCCCGTTTACCCTGCATCATACGGGTTCTGAGCCTTTACGGTCTCGGCTTTGCTATCGTCGTGGTGCCTGTTGCCATTGCGTTGACGATCGCCGGCGCGCTGCCGGATCTGGCTTTCGACGTCGTTGCCTTTCCGGCCAGGTTCTACGCGAAAACGCGCAGCCTGCCGTTCCCCAACCTGTCGTCGCTGCTGGAGGCGCCGTCGCATGCAGTCGTGTACTTTCCATTTGTCATGTGCATCGCCGCCTTGCCGGCTATCGTTGGCGCGGCGCAACGCCAGAAGAAGGAAAGAGGTGCCGGACGGGAGTCCGCCGCACGTCGTTCATTGCTGTGGACATTGGCGGCATTGACCGTCCTGACCCTCGTGTATCTTGGCAAGGGCATGGTGCGCACGCAGACCACCCACATGGCTATGGCAATAGTTACCTCACTGACGCTCGCCGGCCTAATGGTGCGGGCTGTACCTGAACACCGCCTGGTCCGTTACGGTATGTCCGCCATGGTCTCGCTGGGCGTTGCCGCGTTGCTGCTTTTCAGCGTCCGGGTGGATTATCGGTTTGCCGGTGAGAATATCGCCTGGGTAACAAATCTCGCGTCATCGGCGATATCGGGCAGTGAAGTACCAATGGTCTCGGGAAGCTGCCGCATGCCTGCCGGGCTGGAACGCCTGGCCTGCTTCCGGACCAGTCCAGAAATGATGCAGGCCATCCTATATGTCCGGCAGCAGACCAGCCGCGATGACACCGTCTTTATCGGGCTGCCCCGGCACGACAAGATTTTCGTCAATGACGTGCTGCTCTACTTTGCGATGGCTCGCAAGTCCGCCACGAAATGGTATCATTTCGATCCAGGTTTGCAAACCTCGGCGCCAATTCAGCGGGAAATGATCGGCGAACTGCAGCGCGCAAAACCGAAGCTGGTCGTAATGGAGCCGACCTGGGCCGCATCAATACCACCGGAGCCAAATGATAGCGCTGTCAGCAGCGGCGTCACATTGCTCGACGACTACATCAGGGAAGCATACGAGCCTGTGGCGACCTTCCGAGCCATCACCGTATTGCGGCTCAGGAGCGTCGAGCCAGCCGCCCCGGCTGGCATGATGCGAGGAATGGCCGGCGGGCCGGCGGCCGTTCAGGGACTTTAACCGTCTCTCCGGTATAAGCGGTTAACAGCCTCCCTGCCGCCCGGCGGATCACGCCTGCTTCCTGGCCGATTCCGGGGCGAACCTGGCAACCAGATCGGAGATGTGACCGATTTCCTCCAGCCGCAGCCCATCCGGCGCCGCCAGCTTGCGGTTTCCATGCGCCACGCGGCGGGGCAGGGTGGCCGCATCGAAGCCAAGCTTGGCGGCCTCCTTCAACCGCGCCTCCGCCTGCGCCACCTGGCGGACCTCGCCTGACAGGCCGACTTCGCCGAAATACACCATGCCCGGGCTCGTCGGCGCCTCGAACGCCGCGGACGCGATCGCCGCGGCCACCGCAAGGTCCGCGGCCGGTTCGGTGACCCGCAGCCCGCCGGCGATGTTCAGGTAGACATCCGTCTGGTTCAGCCGCAGCCCGGCGCGCGTCTCCAGCACCGCCAGCAGCATCGACAGCCGCCCGCCGTCCCAGCCGATGACCGACCGCCGCGGCGACCCGCCGGGGTTCGGGGCGAGCAGCGCCTGCACCTCCACCAGCACCGGCCGCGTGCCCTCCAGCCCCGCGAACACCGCGCTGCCGGCGATGTTGCCGCGCCGCTCCGCCAGGAACAGCGCCGACGGATTGGGGACTTCGGCGAGGCCGGAATCGGTCATCTCGAACACGCCGATCTCGTCGGTGGCGCCGAAGCGGTTCTTCACGGCGCGGAGGATGCGGAACTGGTGGCCGCGGTCGCCTTCGAAATACAGCACGGCATCGACCATGTGCTCCAGCACGCGCGGGCCGGCCAGCGCGCCGTCCTTGGTGACGTGGCCCACCAGCACGACGGCGAAGTTTCCGGCCTTGGCGAGACGGATCAGCTCGAAGGAGCAGGCCCGCACCTGGCCGACGGTTCCCGGGGCGCTGTCGATGGCGTCCATCCACATGGTCTGGATCGAGTCGATGACGACCAGCGTGGTGTCCTTCGCCTGCTCCAGCGCGGTGACGATGTCGCGAACGTTGATCGCGGCGGCCAGACCGATGGCGGAATCCGCCACGCCCAGCCGGCGCGCGCGCAGGCGGATCTGGTCGATGGACTCTTCCCCCGAAACGTACAGCACGCGCTTGCCGGACCGTGCCAGTTTGGCGGCGGCCTGCAGCAGCAACGTGGATTTGCCGATGCCGGGATCGCCGCCCACCAGCACGGCGGAAGACGGCACCAGGCCGCCGCCCAGCACGCGATCCAGTTCGGCGATGCCGATGGCGGCGCGGGGAGGCGGCTCGGCACTGCCGGCGAGGCCGACGAAGGCGATGCTGCGGCCGGGTTGCTGCTTCGCCGCCGGGCCGGGGCGGGCAACGATGGCTTCTTCCTCGACGGTGTTCCACTCGCCGCAGGTTTCGCAGCGCCCGGCCCATTTGGGCGTGACGGCGCCGCAGGCCTGGCAGACGTAGCGGGAAGTGGCTTTGGCCAATGCGACTCCGGACGCGAACGGGTAAAGCTGGCCGTCGATACATCGTCCCGCCGCCTTGCGCCATCGCCTCGGCGGCCGATCGGCGTTCCGGCGATCTGCTTCGATGCCGGCGGTCCGAGCGCCCGGCGCCGCGTGCCCTATCCGCCCAGCCGCAGCATCGGCGGCTCCGCCGCGGGCCGCGGGGACATCAGCACCGACAGCCTGCATCCGGCGCCGTGCGCCAACAGCGCGGTCAAGGCCATCTGCATGACGGCGGGCTCCGTCAGGGCCGAACGCGCCGCCTCTTCATCGGCAAGGCAGAGCGCGAGGCCCGCCGGCCACGAAGCGGCCGGACCGGCGATGCGGAGGAACAGATCATCCGCCGAACCGGCCAGCAGGACGATGCCCCCCGACGGAAGACTGTCGGCCGCCAGCAGCAGCAGGTTCAGCACGATCCGCCCCGCCGCCGGGGCAAACACGGCGTGCGGATCGAGCGGGCCGGTGTCGATGCCGACGCCATCCGGCAGCCCGCGCGAAAGTGCCGAAAGCTCCGCCAGCCGCAGCGGCCTGGTGGCGGGAGTCCAGGCCGTATGGCGCAGCGTCAGGCGCGCCACCAGCGCGGCGCCTTCCCTCGATGCGTCCAGCGCGTCCAGGAGAGGGCGGACGTCGTGCCATAGACGCGCTGCTGCCAGCTCGATCCCGTAAAGAGCATCCTGCGTGCCGGACATAGGCCTTCCGATGGGCTGAAAGGGATCAATTTGGCCGGGATTCCGGTCCGAGTCGAGCCGGGGCAGGGGTTGAACACCGGGCCGAATTGGCCAAGTCACCCAAGGTGTCATATTATCCCGGCAAGCGGCGGCAGTCCGCTCCGGAGGGAGCCTTCAACCCATCATGATCGATCCGTTCGGCCGAGCGATCACCTACCTGCGGGTATCGGTAACCGACCGCTGCGACCTGCGCTGCGTCTATTGCATGTCGGAGGACATGACCTTCCTGCCCAAGCGCGAGCTTCTCACGCTGGAGGAACTCGATCGCCTGTGCGCGGCTTTCATCCGGCTGGGCACGACGAAGATCCGCATCACCGGCGGCGAGCCGCTGGTGCGGCGCGACGTGATGCGTCTGTTCGGCGCGCTGGGGCAGCGGCTCGGCCACGGGCTGAAGGAGCTGACCGTTACGACCAACGGCTCGCAACTGGTCAGGCATGCCGAGGCGCTGGCGGCCTCCGGCGTGAAGCGGATCAACGTGTCGCTCGATACGCTCGATCCGCAGCGGTTCACGCAGATCACCCGTTGGGGCAGGATCGAGCCGACGCTGGACGGCATCTTCGCCGCCAAGGCGGCCGGGCTCGCGGTGAAGATCAACGCCGTGGTGATGAAGGGCGTCAACGAGGAAGAGTTCAACGCGATGATCGCCTGGTGCGGGGAGCACGGCTTCGATCTTTGCCTGATCGAGACGATGCCGATGGGCGATATCGACGGCGACAGGATGGATCAGTATGTGCCGCTGTCCGTGGTGCGCGCGAAGCTGCGCGAGACCTGGACACTGCAAGAAACCGACTACAGGACCGGAGGTCCGGCGCGGTATTTCGACGTCAAGGAGACGGGACGGCGCATCGGATTCATTACGCCGATGACGCACAACTTCTGCGAAAGTTGCAACCGTGTGCGGCTGACCTGCACCGGCACGCTGTATATGTGCCTCGGGCAGGAGGATTCCGCGGATTTCCGGTCGCTGCTGCGCGCGGGGGTTTCGGACGAGCAACTGGAGGATGCGATCCACGCGGCGATCGCGCGCAAGCCCAAGGGTCACGACTTCATCATCGATCGGCAGCACGACAAGCCGGCTGTGGCGCGGCACATGAGCGTGACCGGGGGATAGGCGGCAGGCGTTAGCAACCCGATTTCGGACCATGACGTCCGGCAGCCCCGTTGGACTTTCGCTCCCGGCGTTCCGCATGTAACATCAACCGCTCCGCCGCTGAGGATCGGTTCCCGATGGACATGGAAGTCACTGCGATATCGCAAGATACGGCCCGGGTCGTTCTCTCCGGCCGCCTCGACGCGGCCGGTTCGGCGAAGATCGACCTTCCGTTCAACGCCGTGGCCGGATCCAGCCGCCACGTCCTGGTCGATCTGTCGGCAGTCGCCTTCATTGCCTCCATCGGCATCCGCACGCTCGTGCTCGGGGCCAAGACGATCCGCCGCCGCGGCGGCAAGCTGCTGCTGCTGAACCCCCGGCCGGAGGTCGGGCAGGTGCTGGAAACCATCGGCGTGACCGATCTGCTGCCGATCGTCCATACCGAGGACGAAGCGCTCGCCGCTTTCGGCGGCTGAACTCGCCGTGGCGCGGCTGACACTGGCGCATCGCAGGGCGGAGATGGGGCGCTTCGCCGCCTGGCTCGACGTTCAGGAAGATCAGATGGCGATACCGGCGAAAACGGCGTCGGCGCTGCGCCAGTGCCTGGAAGAGGCGGTGGTCAACCTGATCGATCATACGCCGGCAACGCCGGGAGAAGACATCGCGATCGAGCTGCACTGGCAGGGTGACACGCTGGTCGCGGCGGTCGAAGACCCCGGACCGCCGTTCGATCCGCGCACCGTGCCGGAGCCGGTTCGCCCGGCCAGCCTGGGGGACGCGGTTCCGGGCGGCTGGGGTATCCACCTGATCCGCTCTTTCGCCAGCGGCATCGGGTATGAATCGGCAGCGGGCCGCAACCGCCTGACCTTGAGGTTCTTGCGTTCCTGATGAGTCCCGCGCAGCCCGGTTGACGGCCGCCGCCGGCCTCGCATACTCGCCGGTAGCCGCCCCGGGGAAACCGCTATGTCATCGCTGTTCGATCTCACCGGCAAGGTCGCCATCATCACCGGCTCCACCAAGGGGATCGGCCTCGCCATCGCCACCCGCATGGCCGAGCACGGCGCCACCGTCGTGATTTCAAGCCGCAAGCCCGAGGCCTGCGAGGCGGTCGCCGCCGGCATCCGCGAGCAAGGGCACAGCGCCGCCGTCATTCCCTGCCATATCGGCCGCAAGCAGGAGTTGCAGGCGCTGGTGGACCGCACGGTGGCGGAATGCGGCGGGATCGACATCCTGGTGGAGAACGCCGCGGTGAACCCGTATCTGGGCCCGTCCGCCGGGATGCCGGATGAAGCGTTCGACCGAGTCATGGAATCGAATGTCCGCAGTAACGTCTGGCTGGCGAACATGGCGATTCCGCACATGGTCGAACGTGGCGGCGGCGCGGTGATCATTATTTCATCGATCGGTGGTCTGCGCGGCTCGCCGCAATTGGGCGCCTATGCGATCTCGAAGGCGGCGGACATGCAGTTGGCGCGCAACATCGCGGTGGAGTGGGGGCCGAAGAACATCCGCGCCAATGCGATCGCCCCCGGCCTGGTGCGGACCGATTTCGCTCGCGCCCTGTGGGAGAACCCGGCGCTGTACCGCAAGCGCACCCGGGACACGCCGCTGCAGCGCATCGGTGAGCCGGACGAGATCGCCGGCGCGGCGGTGTTCCTGGCCTCGGCGGCGGGCAGCTTCACCACCGGCCAGACCATCGTGATCGACGGCGGCGTGACCGCCGGCACGGTGATTTCGCACGACGATTGAAGCCGGTTTCCGCTGCGGCTATATCGGGGCGGCCATGGACCACGCATCCGCCGCCGAACTGGCCCGGTTGAACGGGGAAGGCGATGCCTCGCCCGAGGACGTGCGCCGGTTCTACGACCTTATTCGCGATCACGGCCCCTGGCCGGGCGGGATCGAACGGGTCGAATTCCGCTTCGGCGAGGATTCCGTCGGCGCCCCGGCCGTTTCGATCGTCCTGGTTGCGAAGGATGAACTCAAGCCGTCCGAAGAACGCATGGAAGCCATCGGGCATGTCCGGGATGAGCTGAAAGCCGCCGTGCGCAGCCTGGGCACTGAGCGGTGGCCCTATGTCACTATCGAGGACGAGTAAACGGCGTTGGCACTGCATGATGACCTCCTGGAGCAGGCATGGCACCTCGCCAAACGCGAACGCCGTCGTCCAAGGCAGGCGAGCCTGCGGCGGGCTATTTCCGATGCCTATTATGCACTGTTTCATCTGCTGGTTGCCGACGCGGCGCGGCTCCTGGCGCCAGCCCAGCCAGCCGGGATGAAAAATGTGGTTGGGCGAGCCTTCGACCACGGGCAGATGCGAACGGTCTGCGCAGGGTTCTTGCAGGGCAGTGCCGGTCAACACGGCAACAAGAGCATCCCCTCGCCTACGCGCGCATTGCTTACCTTTCCGTTCGATCCCGCACTCGTGCGAGTGCTGGCTGCCTTTGTTCGACTTCAGGCCACACGGCACCTGGCCGACTACGATTTGGCGGAGAAATGGACCCGCTTGGAGGCAGAGTATCATGTGCTCTTCGCGCGCTCTGCCTTTGCGGATTGGGAGCGGTTCAGAACCACCCCTAACGCGACCGTCTTCCTGACCGCGCTGCTGCTTCAGCGCCACTGGGCGCGGTAATCTCTGCCGGGTTCACCACAACGTCGTCACCCCGTACTGCGGGAACACTTCATCATCGGTGATCACCGTCATCCGGCGATCCAGCGCAGCGGCGATCAGCATCCGGTCCATCGGGTCTTTGTGGTGCATCGGCAGCGCGTTCGCCCGCTCGCAGGCATCCCAGGTCATCGGCAAGATGCGGTAGCCGGCCTCGCGGAGCCACTCGGACAGACTGCCGGCGAAGCCGGGCGGGGCAGGGAGCTCCAGCTTCCCGAGCGCCGTCTTCCTGCTGATTTCCCATACGGTTATCGGCGAGACGAAGACATCGCCGCTGCTCATGGCCGCCTGGCCAGCGATGCTCATGGTCTGTCCGCCGTAGCCGTGAAATACGATCAGCGCGCAAGCATCGGCGATCAAAGTCACCCGGGCCAGCCCTCCGCCCGGGCTTCGTCGTCGGTCATCGGCGCAAAGACGGACTTGTCGTAGCTGCCCTTCCATCCCCAATCGCCCGGCGTGCGGGCGACATCGCGGGGTGTGCCGACGATCCGCGCAATCGGGCGGCCGTGGCGGGTGATGGTGATTTCAGCACCTTCCGCGGCCTCGGTGACGAGCGCGGAAAGGTGGGTTTTCGCATTAGCGAGGGTGACAGACTTATCCATGACCAAAGTTTTGGTCAGCAGATGTCCGCCTGTCAAGCCGAAACAGACCGCATGTACTTGCCCCTGGAAATTGCAAAGGTAGTCTGCCCGATCAACCGGCCAGGGGAACCCATGCAGCCACTCTTCGATCCCGCTGACTTCCGCCTGCCCCCCGGCATCGCCCATGTCTGCGCAGGAGGCGAGACCGCGGCATTGCGCGCGCACGATCAGGCACTGCTGCAATACGCCGCCGACAAAAGCCTCGGCCTTCCCGGCCGCAGCGCACAGGAGGCGCAGATCGAGGCCGCCCGCACCGGCATCGCCCGTCTTTGGGGCGTCTCCGCCGCCGACATCGGCTTCGTATCCAATGTCGCGGAGGGGGTCTCCATCGTCGCCGAAAGCCTGGACTGGCGGGACGGCGATTCCATCGCCATCGACGCGGACGAATACCCTTCCGTCGTTGGCCCCATCGCGCTCCGCCGTGACCCGTCCATCCGGCTGCTCCAGGCGCGCGGCGACGATCCGGACCGCCTGGTCAGAACGGCCGACGGCAGCACCCGCATCATCGCCGCCAGCTACGTCTCCTACCTCACCGGCGAGCGCGTCGACCTCCGCCCCCTGCGCGCGGCGGCCGACAAAATCGGCGCCTTGCTGCTGGTGGATTTCACCCAGGCTTCGGGCTACCTGCCGATCGAGGCGTCGCTGGCGGATTTTGCGTTTTCAGCGTGCTACAAGTGGATGCTGGGCATCACCGGGGTCGCTGTCGCGTATTGGAACCGGGCACGGCAGCCGGAGTGGACGCCCGGCTCTGCCGGCTGGCATTCCTTCGCACCCGGCTCGCGCGGCTACGATCCGGTGCCGCCACTGAAGCCGGATGCGATGCGCTTCACCCGCGGCAATCCGGCGCACTGCCCGATCTACGTGCTCAACAGCGCGCTGTCCTACCTGTCGCGCTACGACATGCGCGACGTGCAGCGCCATGTTCAGATACTGACAACGGCGCTAATGGACGGCCTGCGAGGCCGCGACGTGACGACGCCGCGCGATCCGGCCCGGCATGGCGCCAGCGTCTGCTTCCGCTCGCCGGACGCCGCGGCGATCGTCGCGTCGCTGCACGAAAAGGGCATCCTCGCCTGGAACGGCCAGAGCCGCGTCCGCATCAGCTTCCACGGTTACAACGGCATGGCGGATGTGGAGCGGGTCGTCGCGGCGCTGTCGGCATAGCGCTAGGCTCTTATGGCGTTGGTTGTTGGTAAGCGCCTGTTGCACTGCGGAACGCGAAAACGTCATGCCGACGAAGGTCGGCATCCACGCCTTCCGCGGGTCCAGGCCGCAGCCAAGGCGTGGATGGCGGGCCTCCGCCCGCCAGGACGGGGTGAGGCCGGTCCCGTCTCGCGAAGACCACAATCAACGCCATAGAATCTTAGCGCTATGCCGCCCGGACGCCCGCCAGGAAGCTGCCGACCTCGCCGGACAATTGATCCGCCTGCCTGGACAAATCGGCGGCCGCTGTCAGGAAAGTGGAGGCCGCCGCGCCGGTTTCGCCAGCCGCCTGGCTGACGCCGCCGATGCCGACGGTCACCGCCTGCGCCGCCTCGCTGGTCTGCTGGACGTTGCGGGCGATCTCCGTCGTCGCTGCGCCCTGCTCCTCGACCGCTGCCGCGATGGTGGTGGAAATCGCGCTGACCTCCTCGATGGTGGCCGAGATGCCGCGGATCGCCTCCACCGCTTCGTGCGTCGCGGACTGGATCTGATTTATTTGTGCGCCGATCTCCTCGGTCGCCCGGGCGGTCTGGGTGGCGAGGCTTTTCACTTCGGAAGCAACCACGGCGAACCCCTTGCCGGCATCGCCCGCCCGCGCGGCCTCGATCGTGGCGTTCAGCGCCAGCAGGTTGGTCTGGCTGGCGATGTTGGTGATCAGTCCGACGACGGCGCCGATGCGTTCCGCTCCGGCGGCGAGGGCGCGGACGATCGCGTCGGTGCGCCGCGCGTCATCCACCGCTGTGCTGGCAATCTTCGAAGACTGCGCCACCTGGCGGGTGATCTCGCCGATGGAGGCGGTGAGTTCCTCGGCCGCGGAGGCAACCGTGTGCAGGCCGGCGCTGGCTTCCTCCGCCGCCGAAGCGACCGAAGCTGCCTGCTGGTTGCTGGCATTCGCGGTGCCCGTGACGGAGCGGGCCGTGGCCTCAAGCTCGGAGGAACGCGCGGACAAGGATGCGACGAGCCGGCCGATCTGGCGCTCGAAGCCGTCCGCCAGGCTGTTCAGCGACGCCGCGTGATCGGCCGCTGCGCGTTGTTCGGCTGCGGCCTGTTCCGCCCGCAGGCGTTCGGCCTCGGCCATGGTCTGCTTGAAAACCAGGACTGTAGCCGCCATGCCGCCGATTTCGTCGCGCCGGCCGGCGCCCGGAATTGCGGCCGTCAGGTCGCCTCGTGCCAGCCGGTCCATCGCCAACTTCAAAGCGCCGAGTGACCCGGCGATGTCGCGATTGATCAGCCAGGCGACAAACAGAGTGACCACGAGAATCGAACCGCCCGCCAATCCGAGCCGCCACAAGGATGCGCCGAACGCCGCGTCCAGATCGTCGGTATAGGTGCCCGCGAGGAAGTTCATTTGCCATGGCGCGAACCGCGCCACCGCCACGGTCTTCCACTTCGCTACCGTCTCGCCCGGCTTCGGGAACATATAGCTGAAGACCGCATCGTCTTTCGAGCCGAGCGCCTCGAGTTCCAGATCGATCAGGCTGCGGCCGGTCGCCGCGTCCGTCGGGGATCGCTTGCCTTCCAGGGACCGATTGACGCCGTGGATATAGGTGACACCGGACGCCGTCTCCGCCACCACATAGCCGACGCCGTTGTCGAAATGGATCGCGTGGATGGTGTCGCGGAGCTTTTCCATGGCCTGGTCTTGCGTCAGGCGGCCGTCGGCGACCTGAACCTGCAATGCGGCGGCGATGCCGCGCACGCTGTCGACCACAGCCCGCATCTTTTCAACCCGATCGTCAAACATCCGCTCGTGCATCAAACCGGCCGCCGTGGCGATGGTCACGGCCAGTGCGAACGATACGGTGCCGACCAGCACAATAAGCTTGGTGCGAATCCTGAGGTGGCTGAAGAGGCTCATTGTATTCCTGGTTCCTTCCGGCAAGTGGGACGTTCCCGGCTTCCCTAGCGAAGAAACATGAACGATCCATTAACGGCGGACTGAAAAGTTGCCCCGGTCGCCCATTCATCAGGAGGTTAAAGCTGGCCTCAGCCCAGACCCATCCGCCGAAGTTCGGCGTGGCGGTCGATGAACTGGTGCTTCAGGGCACCGAGGATGTGCAGGGCGACCAGGGCGTACAGGGCGTAACCCGCCCACACATGCAGCGCGAAAAGCTGGCCGTGCAGAACCTCCTTCGGTCCGGCGGGAAGGTTCTGGATCGCGCCAATCCGAAACCACGGGATGATCCCGAACAGGTTCAAAGGATGCGCGGCCGCGTCCTTGAACGCGGAATCATGCAGCCAGCCGGAAATCGGCAGCAGCAGCATCAGGCCGTACAGCAGCAGGTGGACAGCGTGCGCGGCAATCCGCTCAAGCCGCGCATAAGCTCGCGGCAGAGGCGGGGCAGGATGAGACAGCCGCCACAGGATGCGGGCCAGCACCAGGCCGAGAACGGTCAGGCCGAATGACTTGTGCAGGTCGATGGCGGGGCGGATCCAGTCCTCCGGCAGCGAGTCGGCAATCAGGCCCAGGACGACGCTGACGCCGATCAGTGCGGCGATGATCCAATGCAAGACGATCGCCGTCCGGGTATAGCGAGCGGGCAATCGCGGGGTTCGTGGCGACGGGGTGACGAATTGCATCATGGGACTGGCATATTCGCGGAACGGCTCCAGTTTCAAGTTCATCTCCGTCAGCAAGGGACGCGACCGGTCTGCATGTCCACGATCTCGAGCGACCTGGAACGTGCGCTCCGCGCCGTCTCGCCGCGCTATGCGCCACCGCCCACGCCGCTGGCCGCGATGCTCATTCACGGCGGCGTCACGTTGCTCTGGGTCCTGCTGTTTTTGCGGGCCTTCGGGGCCGGCGGGGTGTTCGCCTGGTCGGTCGGACTCGCCTATATCGGCTACGATACGGCGCTGCTGGTGTTCGTGTTCTGGCAGACCCTGCCGCTTTTGCGCCCTGTCAGCAAGGCTACCACTCCGGACGGCCAGCCCGTCAGCCTCGGCGTCATCGTGGCCGCGTATAACGAGGCTTCGGTGTTGCCGGATACTTTGGCCGCCTTGTTTGCCCAGACCGATCCGCCCGATGAGGTCGTCGTCGCCGATGACGGATCGGATGACGGCACGGCCGAATTGCTCCGCGGCTATGGCCTCGCGCAGCCCGCGTCTGGAGACATCAGCGGCCCCGCGCTGCACCATCCCACTCTCCGGTGGTTGCGGCTGAGGCATGGCGGCAAGGCCCGCGCGCTGAACGAAGCGCTGGGACGCATCGGCTCCGAGGTGGTGCTGACGGTCGATGCCGACACGGTGCCGGACCCGGAGGCGATCGCCGCGATGCGCCGGGCCTTCGCCGCCGAACCGGCCCTGGTGGCGGCAACCGGAGTGCTGTTCCCGGTCTGCCGGGCGTCGGCCGGCGGCAGGGTCATGCAGTGGTTTCAGACCTACGAATATATGCGAAACTTCCTCTCCCGCTACGCCTGGGCGCGGCAGGACGGGCTGCTTCTGATCTCCGGCGCCTTCGCGGCCTACCGCCGCCATGCGGTGCTCGCGGTGGGCGGTTTCGACACCGACTGCCTCGTGGAAGACTACGAACTGACGCACCGCTTGCGGCACCATGCCGAGGCGCAGGGCGTGCGATGGAGCACCAGCGTGATTGGCGCCGCCCGCGCCCGGACCGATGCGCCGGACACCATCCGCGCTTTCCTTCAGCAGCGGCGGCGCTGGTTCGGCGGCTTCCTGCAGACCCAGCTCTGGTACCGCCACATGATCGGCAATGAGCGCTATGGCCGGCTTGGCACGCGCATGCTTCCGGTCAAGGCCTTCGACACGATGCAGCCGTTATACGGCCTGACCAGCATCGGCCTGCTGCTTGCTTACGGCGTCGCCGGGCATGTCTCCGTCGTCGGTCCGGTTGCCCTGGTCATCAGCGGCAAGATCGGCCTGGACCTGGTGTTCTACCTGTGGTCGCTGCTGCTGTATCGGCGCTGGGCTGGTCCGGCGGCCCGGGTCGGTCTTCTTTCGGCGGTGGCGGCGGCGTTGGTCGAGCCGTTCAGCTTCCAGGTGCTGCGGCACAGCGGAGCGGCGCTGGGCTGGGTGTCCTTTTTGACCGGGCAGCGCCGGTGGGGGTCGCACGCCCGGACGCGGGCGGCCGCTCCGCTCTAGGCGCGGGGGCCATTCACCCGGCGCCCCCATCGAGGCTATGCTGCCGGCGTGTCAGAAACCGATGACCTGTTCGGCGTTCCCGAGCCTGCCGTGGCGCCTCCGCCCGACCCCAGCCGGCCCCTGGCCGATCGGCTGAGGCCGGCGACGCTTGGGGATGTCGTGGGACAGGATCATCTGTTGGGGGCGGATGGCGCGCTGACCCGGATGCTGGAGCGCGGGTCGCTCGCGTCGCTGATCCTGTGGGGACCGCCGGGCGTGGGCAAGACCACGATCGCGCGGCTGCTGGCGAGTCAGGCGAAGTTGGCGTTCGTGCAGCTTTCCGCGGTGTTTTCCGGTGTGGCAGACCTCAAGCGCGCGTTCGACGACGCGGCGAAACGGCGCCGCGCGGGGCAGGGGACTTTGCTGTTTGTCGACGAGATCCATCGTTTCAACCGCGCGCAGCAGGACGGGTTCCTGCCCTATGTCGAGAACGGCACCGTCACGCTTGTCGGCGCCACCACGGAAAATCCGTCCTTCGCGCTGAACGGCGCCCTGCTGTCGCGCTGCCAGGTACTGGTGCTGCGGCGGCTGGACGATGCGGCGCTGGAGCGGCTGATGGTCCGCGCCGAAGCCGAGCTTGGTCGCGCGCTGCCGCTGATGGCGGAGGCGCGCGCCACGCTGCGCGCCATGGCCGATGGCGACGGCCGCTACCTGCTGAACATGGTCGAGCAGATTGCAGCCTTGCCCGCGGCCACGCCGGCGCTCGACACCGCCGCACTGTCGGAGCTGCTGTCGCGGCGTGCCGCGCTGTACGACAAGGACCGGGAAGAGCATTACAACCTGATCTCGGCCTTGCATAAGGCGTTGCGCGGATCGGATCCCGATGCGGCACTGTACTGGTTCGCCCGCATGCTCAACGGCGGCGAGGACCCGCGCTACATCGCTCGCCGGCTGGTCCGTTTTGCCGCCGAGGATATCGGGATGGCCGATCCGACCGCGCTGTCGCATGCTTTGGCGGGGTGGGAGACGTATGAGCGGCTGGGGTCTCCCGAGGGGGAACTGGCGATCGCGCAGGTAGTGGTTTATCTCGGGACGGCGCCGAAATCGAACGCGGTCTATACCGCCTTCGGGCAGGCCAAGGCGGCGGCGAAGGCGACCGGCAGCCTGATGCCTCCGGCGCATATCCTGAACGCGCCGACGAAGCTGATGAAGCAGTTGGGCTATGGCGCAGGGTACGAATACGACCATGGCGCCGAGGAGGCGTTTTCCGGGCAGAACTACTTCCCGGACGGCATGGAGCGGGTGCGGTTCTACCAACCCCGCGACCGCGGTTTCGAACGGGAGATCAGCCGCCGTCTGGAGCACTGGGAAGCTTTGCGGGCGAAGCGAAGCGAATAGGTCGCAAAGGCGTGGATGCCGACCTGCGTCGGCATGACGATACGGCGCCTCGGGAAAGTCGCTCACGATGCCGGGCGCATCGGGACCCTCCCCAACGTCATGGCCCGGCTTGTCCGGGCCACCTATGCCAGCACCCTGCCGCGACAGTTGGCCCGGACGAGCCGGCCCATGACGGCTTATCGGAAGAGTCGCTGTAAACGCGAATTGGCATTAGACCTTCTCGAAGTCGATCCGCTCCACGACGGGCAAGCCTTCCAGGAAACGGCGCAGGCAATCGAGGGCCAGTTCGACCGCGCCCAATCGGACCCATTCGCGGCCGCCGAGAATGCGGGAGCGGCGGAAGGCGGTCCGCTCCGCCGTCGATATGCCAATCCAGATGGTGCCGCCGAAATCGATCCTGTCGGCGCCCTCGTCGAGTTCGACGAGCACCGCCAGGGCGTGGGTGGCGTTTGTCTGCTCGCGCGCGGCCCGGGCGACGGCCTCGGTGGTGTCCTGGTCCGATTCCCGGGGAAGCGCGACGCCGAACAGGTGATCGAGGTGGCGGGATACGGTGCCGTGGCGGAACACTGTTTCGGCGCCCGACAGGTGGGCGATGCGGGCGGCGATCTGCCCGGCGGTGAAGGTTTCCACCAGCGTCAGGGTGGCGCCGAGCGCGGTCAGGGCCGCCAGGGTCACGCCCTCCAGCGTCTCGTCATCCTCGGCGACGATAAAGTTGCCGAGGCGCTTGCGGACCTCGGCGGTGACCGGGGCGAGCTTACGGCGCACGTCATCCATGTCCGTGCCGCGGACGGTCAGTTTCGTTTCCAACTGCGGGTAGTGGGCGCGGAAGCCGAGCTTGACGCCGCCGTCCGGGTCCAGCGCCTCCACCCCGGTCAGCAACTGGTCCACATGCGATTCGCCCAGGCCGTAGGAGTGGAACCGCTTCAGGTAGATCGACGCCGGGGCGCCGGAGCGGGCGAGGATGCGGGGGATCACCTGCTCCTCCAGCATGCGCTTCAGTTCGCGCGGCACGCCGGGGGTGAAGAAGAACCGCGCCTTGCCGATGTCCAGCGCGAAGCCGCAGGCGGTGCCGACAGGATTGTCGAGCATCTCCGCCGTCGCCGGCAGCATCGCCTGCTTGACGTTGTTGGGCGGCATGGCGCGCATGCGGCGGGCGAAGAAATCCTGCATGCGGGCCAGCCAGGCCTCGTGCAGGACCAGTTCGACCCCGGCCGCCTGCGCCGCGACCTCCTGCGACAGGTCGTCCACGGTGGGCCCAAGGCCGCCATTGACGATCACCGCATCGGCGCGTCCGGCGGCGAGTTGGAAGGCGGTCAGCAGGGCCTCGCGGTCGTCGCCGACGGTGGTGCCCCAGTGAACGGAGAGGCCGGCGTCCTCCAGCTTCTGGGCCATGTAGGAGAAGTTGGTGTTGGTGATCTTGCCGGTCAGCACCTCGTCGCCGGTGCAGATGATCTCGATGCGCATGCGTTCCCCCGTTTGGCGGGCAAGACATTGGGTGGCGCGGGGAAACAGGGCAAGAGCGGGGTGGAGCGTTCCGGTTGGGCGATCATCAAGGCGGATGATCGGCCGCCAGCGCGAAATCAGCCCCCCCGCCCACGCTGGTCAGTTCGGTGATGGCATCGCCGATCCAGTGTGTTTCGAAGCTGACGCGGACCACCATCGGCGCGCCCCCCGCCACCACCGGGGCGAGCCATGCAGAGCCGTGCATCGGACGGGCTTCCTGCGCGTGGTTGCCGCCGAGACTGAACCCCGCCAGCAGGCGGGTGGAGAAGTCGCAGCGCAACGCGCGGCCGGCGAAGCTGGAACGGTCGGAGGGTGGCAGGATTTCGGAGCCGCCGGTATGGGCCTCGATCTCGACGAGGCGCCGGCCTTCATAGGTGCGCACGGTGCCTTCGCAGCGGCCGGAACTGCTGGCGGCGCGGACGAGCTGCATCATCGCACTCATCATGTCGATGGTGTTGGCCCGCAGGTTTTCCGGAACCGGCTCGCGCTCGGTCTCGTTGGGCGGGACGAGCTGGCGGACTTTCGGCTGGCCGTGTTCGTACTCGATGTCAGCGATCCGTTTGGCGCCGCGCCAGGTTCCCTCGCCGATATACTGTTCGGGAACCGCGTTGCCGCCCTGCCATGAGCCGCGGACGATGCCGGTCTGGCTGCCGCTGTAGAAGAAACCGGCGAGGCCGGTGGTGCGGAAGGTGACGCTCATTCGGTAGGTTCGGGGGCTGGTGCTGACGGCGGTTTCGATGTCCGCCATGTGCAGCCCGGCCACATAGGTGGCGTAACGGGCGCTGAGCGAGGTTGGCGTGTCCGCGTTGGTGGCGGATGGCAGGAGGGTGGCGATCAGGGCGAGAGAGTAACGCAGCATGAGGGCCAAATTGGGCGATCCGGCGGGGAAGGCAAGTGGTCCGGTAGTCGAGTCCCGGGGGGGCGGCCGCCCGTCACTGCGCGCCGCTGCACCTACCACGCCTGCGGCGTTATGTCGTTCTCCGGCAGACCCTGCACCTCCCAGGCTTCCCGGCCACCGCGGTACCAGTAGACCCGGGTGTAGCCGAGAGCGGCGAGGCGCAACGCCAGATTGCGGCCGTCGAAGCGCTCGGAATTCCAGCCCACGGCAACGATGGGTCGCGTGGCGTCACCCCCCGTGAGGTCTCGGACCTTCTGCCGCAGCCGGTCCTGGATACCGTCCGTGTAGTTTCCGCCGGACCCGGCATCTTTCAGGCCGACAGCGCCCTGTATCGATCGGCCCCACGAATTCGCCAACGAATCGATCAGCAACGGCTGGTCCTGCGTCAGCAATCGCTGTAGTTCGGCTGTGCGGATAGTTGCCGCACCGGGCGCCGTCATCGGCGTCAGCCCGGCGAGATCGTCGTGCAGGCCGTCATCGGGCGCCACGCCAAAATCCGCGTCCTCCTCGGCGTGATCGCGCTCCCCGGCAAGCCGCACGGCGTCGACGTAGCGCCTGAACTGTTCGGCGAACACTGTGTTGGAGAGGTCAAAGTCCGCCAGCCCGCGTGCCGTCAGGTAAGGCCAGATCGAATTCGCCTCGGCCACCGCCTGACGAGCCGCATCCAAACGGCTGAGCCGCGCCTCGGCCGCGGCAATATGAAGGGTCCAGTTGGCGCGCCAGTCCGGCCGCAGACCCGGATGGGCGGCCAACGCCCGGCGTTCCCACAGGATCGTCTCCTCGTTCCGGCCGAGCATGAGGCATGCAAAAGCCAGATGGTTGTAGCGGCTGAAGGCGTACGGGCCGGCCGGATCGAGCCGATTGGCTTTCTCGAATGCCGGAATCGCGTCCTCGGATCGGCCCAGCCTGATCAGGGCCGCGCCCATCGCGTTGTATGCCAGATGCGAGTTCGGGTTTATCTCAAGCACACGTTCGAAATGAGCAACTGCTTTGGCAGAGCGCCCCTGCACGTAGTAAAGATAGCCTGTGTCGCCGAGCACCTGCTCGCTGTCCGGGCTGATCTCCGCCGCATCCGCCAGCAGTTTGGCTGCACGCCGCAAGTCATCGCCACGACGGTTGCTCTCGATCAGCGCATAAGCGAGGCCAGCCATCGCCAGAACCGATCCCGGGTCCAGCCGAAGGGCCTGCTCGTATAAGGCAATCTTTTCAGCCTCCTCCCGCGGCGCCATCGGGTGGCCCCAGATGGATCGGGCACGCAGGACCAGATCGAACGCATCCGGGTTCGTTGGCCTTTCCCGCTGGCTGCGCGCGGCTTCGATATCGACGATCTGAATATTCAGAGCGGTCCCGATCCGCCGGACGATCGCGTCCTGGCCGGTGTTCAGATCTCTCAGCGGCTGGTCAAAGCGGTCCGCCCGGATGTCCTGCCCGGTTTCGGCATCGATCAGATGGGCGTTGACGCGGACGGTTTCCGCGATCTTGCGCACACTGCCCTCAAGCAGATACCGGACGCCGAGCTCCTCGCCGATACGGCGCGGATCCATCGGCTTGCCCTTGAGGGACAAAGCGGTCGTGCGTGCGACGACGAACATGCCGGGTATCCGCGACATGTCCGACGTGATGTCGTCGGTGATGCCGTCGGCGAGGTAATCGTCTGCCGCATTGCCGCTGAGGTTCTGAAACGGCAAGATGATCAGCGACATCGGCGGCCGGCTGGCAATGCCCGGTTCGCGGCGATCGACGGATAGCCCGGCCAGCGCAACGCAGACGAGCAGTGCGGCGATCAGTTCGGCGCCGGCAAAGGACCGCCGTTGCGTGCGTCCCGACGAGGCAGCCCCCGATCCCGCGTCAACCTGCGACCGGTGCTGCGTGTCGCCGGGCTGTGCCGCATCCGCGGTGGCCGACAGGCCCGGGCGCATTCCGGTGGTCGCGGACCGCTGAACAAAATCGACCTTCGGCGCGAAGCGATAACCCCGGCCAGGGACGGTCTGGATGCAACTTCCGCCGGCGCGTCCGGTGTCCAGGGCACGCCGCAGGGCCGAGATCTGGACGGTCAGATTGCTGTCCCCGACAACGATGTTTGGCCAGACCGCGTCCATGAGCTCCTGTTTGCTGACGAATTCGCCCTGCCGGCGGACCAGGATGCAAAGGATATCGAACGCGCGGGATCCCAGTTGCACCCGCACCGGTACCGCGGTGCCATTCAGGCGATGAAGCGCACGGCTGTGGCTGTTCAGCACGAACTCGCCAAAGCAAACCTCAACCGGTTCGACAGGCGCATCCATGGGAAACCCTCCCCGCGGTGAGGGACAGGTGATCCAGATCGAAAGGCGTCGCCGGCAACTCATTGTTTTGCATGCGCGCGGCGAAGTCGCTCGGGCGACTTTAGAGCCGATTTGGATCATTTAGGCACAATTTATACCCGGATTTCTTGCATTTGATCAGCGAGGCCGCCCTGCTTGCGCCCCCGGGCCGGGGAGGTTCGGCACGACGCTCCCACCGCCGGGCAGCTCAATTGCACAGGAGGGATCGAGATGACGGACCTTTCGTCCATTGCGCTTACGACGCAGGACTACCTGTTCAACAGTCCGAACGGCTACGATACGTTCGTCCTCAAGGTCACCGGCGCGACCTTCAATGGCAATGCTGTCGACATACCCGGCCTGAACAGCAAGTTCGGCCTGTACATAGAAGGCACCGTCGCGGTCTCGAGCACGAACGACTACGGTCCGGGAACCATCGCGCTGCTGCTGGATCCCACCAACAACGATGGGTCGCTGACGGCGGCATTCGATTCGGCTACGCAGAGCGGTGGGGTCGGTTTTTCCAATCCCAGCGGAACGTATGACGACGTCACCCTTGCCTCGGGGCAGTTTGTCAGCGGGGCATTTGGCACCCAGAGCAACGGGCAACCCGGGCTGCAACTGGTCAACACATTCAACCCGGATTCCACGCTTTCAAAGTTGCTGGGCGGCGCGGCGCTCGACATCCAGACTGATCTGTTCAATACATCGACCAGCCGCGTCACCGGAACGACAGACTCCGGGCAGCAGTATGTCCTGGTCAATGACGGATACGGAGTAGTAACGTTCGACTCCGCGGACGGCTCCACAACCCCGGTCAATGTGCCTCTGCGGTATATTCTCTCTGATTTTGGCGGCCCGACGTTCATCCACGGTCATCACGGCCACTGATTGGCGGCTGGCGCCGGGCACGGTGGACCATCAGGCCGATACCGCGGCCGCCTGCCGGGCAACCAGGCGTCCGCGGCGAGTGCATGATTTCCGCCGAGTGGTTGCGGAAGGTGGTCATTGGCTGGATGTCTTTGGTGATGTTCATGGGGAGGGTGCCTGACCGATGGCCTCATGAGGTAATGGCGATGGGCTGATTTGGCACGGTTATCGGTTTCGGCAGGAAGGGACAGATGACTCGCCCCTTGCCGGGGAGCCACCGCTTGGTGCTTTTGCTCCTACGGCCGCGGAACGATTGAGCCTGGCCGATCCCCGGCGTAGGGTGGGCCATGATTGTCCCGCTGAAGGTCAAGACACTGCCGGCTGCCGCCCGGGTCGAGCATAGCGTCACGGCGGATGACCGCTCGACCGAAGAGTCGGACCTGGACCAGCCGATCCCTCTGTTCCTCGACGCCCTGGCCCTGAAGATCGGCGGAGTGCCGCCCGAGGATCCGTACGGTGCCCTTTCGTGGCCGCTGGGAAAGGGGGCCGTTGATATCTTCCGGTTCCTGCTCGGGCTGGAGGTGGACATGGTGAAGCGGGAGTATTTTATCGAACCGACTGCCGGCTTCGCGAGCAGTTTCGGTGCGGGGAAGCTTGAGGCGGTGGAAGTGCTGACCCGGGTAACACCGCGGCCTCGCTACGCCAGGGAAGGGGAACCGGGTATCTCCGAGCGGGAGTTGGTCTTCCCGATGTTGCGCCTGCTTAATGACGGCGAGACGGGTTGGTTGGCCACGGGTGAGATTGTCGTGCGCCTGGCGGGGCTTTTCGCACCTTTGGGATGGGGCGGTGAGAGAGTCGGGGGGCAGGTAGACGCTTGGTTTTCGTGGAAGGTCCGGAGCATGATCTCGCACCGGGACCAGCCGTTGAGCTTCATCCATCAGGGGTTGGCGCTTTACGAACGGGATGGGCTGCGGATCTCGGCTCTGGGCCGGTCGGCGGTCCGGGCGTTGCTGTTGTAGTATCGCGAGGCCGGCAAGCAGCGGCCATCGTGTGGCCCAAATCCTGCCCTGGAGATCCAAGTTCAACTTATAGCTTTTATCAAAATCCACGTTCGGGGACGCCATTCTCATCATACTCATCAAGTTCTTTCTCCATCTTCTTGTCGATGGGAGGCAAGAGTTGCAGTTTTGCAGTCAGTTCCTCGGTAACTGCTCATCCCCCGTTCAGGCTGGGCTTTGACGGATTACCTGCCCTCGCAACGACCAGCCGGAAAAAAGTGCTTGACACGGTCACGGCCGAGTCGATTCTAACCACAGGGTGCCTGAGCAA